>Ga0214543_1010892_pt1 | contig 13125 bp, 9 predicted proteins | sample CNSS2metaG_FD_160094 | JGI IMG/M metagenome (GOLD analysis project Ga0214543, IMG submission 160094) | Root nodule microbial communities from cowpea collected in UCLA plant growth center, Los Angeles, California, USA - CNSS2 | ecosystem: Host-associated > Plants > Roots > Nodule | place: USA...
TTCTTTACTGTAATTTTTTTTCTTTTATAAAAATTAATATTGAAGTAGTTAGAACACGGGTACGGGTATGGGTACGAGATTATACCCGTTACCCGGTGGGGATGGGGATGGGAAAAAAGTTTGATACTCGTTGGGTTTGGGTATGGGGATGGAGATGAATTTTTTATGCGGGGATGGGTATGGGATAGCGAAACCCGTCCCCGCCCCGCCCCGTTGCCATCCCTACTTACCATGTTGCGTGTTTTGTGTTTTCTTGTGTTGTTTGTTTCTTCTTTTTGTGATAATCACCTATTTGATAGGAGCGGATGAAGTTGTAGGTTTATAGGCACCTCTAGAGGATGAGGAGCCATCAGTTAGAGTAGTAAAAGATTCAAGGAGCTTTAACCGTGTTTAGTTTTTATATAAAGCTTGTTAGTTTAGTTTGAGTATACTAAATATTATATTTTGATAGTTTCATCTTTTGTAAGACTACATTAATATACTTTATACATTGGATTACCTGTTTTTGCATGCTTTTATGAAATATTCTATTTTATTAGTTTTAAGCTACTAAAATGAGATGTTACATATAATTTAAAATATTACATTATTAAAATATTAGATATTATAATATACTTTTTAAAACAAAATTCAAAGAATATTTCAAAATTAAAAGTTTTAACAAAATAAAAAATTCAAAATTAATGACTCATTTGACTAGCCTCAGTCCAATTGATCTAAGATGACTTGTATTGAATTGAGTCTAATAGAAAAAGAATTAAAAATAGTGACCTAACTCAATTAAAAAATTTGTATATTGTATTATAAGTTTGTCCATATCCATACAAATCCCATTTCCACACCAGACAAATAAAAAACTATGAAAAGAATTTAAACATTCTAAAAGTAGTTTTACTTTATTTCAGTAAAAAAGTAACTTTCATTATCTTTCTCATTTACTTTCCCATCAACTTCTATTTACATTCACTTTTACTCTTTCTAGATTTTTTTTTTCTTTTTTATTGTGAATTTAATAGGAGTGAAAGAGCCGGAAACAAGAAAAAAAAAATGTAAAAAGAATGATTAGATGAGAGAAAAGAGAAAATTACTAAAAAATTTGCATTACTCTAATGTACTATTTTTCTTTGCTAAAATACGAAACTATTTAACTTCACCATTTCTATCTAAATTGTATTTGTTTAAAAGCTAATTTAATGCTGATTTATATTATTGTAAGACCAAATGGATATGAAGAAAGAACAATCCTTAAAATTTATGAAACAAATCGGTTGTCTATTCATAGATCAGGCACAAAAGTCGTAACAGTTTCTCACCGGTTTTTTCATACTATGTACAATAGCAACTCCCTCTTCGTGCAAAGATAATCATCTCTAGAAGGCTACGGAGGTCGCTGCTCGTCAACATAATATAGAGAGATAACTTCAAATTTCTATTTGCAAAAACTGAGGGTTCAATTCACCAAGTCTTTGGTATTTAAGAGATAAACGATTATCTTTCTTGAATTAAACATGCACTATAATCTCAACTACGGAAATATACTAACAAAACTGAATTATGGCCAGGATGTATATCAGCACGCATAACCAGAAGATCACCGGCCAAAACTAATTTTAAGAAACGTTGAGTTGGCTAATTACAATAACAAATATGATCATCAAAAGAAAGCAAAAAAATAATTTCCCCTATCCACAGAACAGGAAAAAAATATATCACAGCCACCAACTCAACCAGAAGAAAATTTGGAAACCGAAAAAAGTTCGCCTCTCATCTTCTATGGCCTTCTCTACACATCTTTCCACCGTCAATACTGCAAACATAATACAGATCTCTTAGCTAAAGGGACAAATACACACGAACATATGATATTAGCCAGTAGTTAATTCAGTCAAGTAAAAGTTCAAATGTGGCAAGAGGAAGCTAGTGTACCCTCAGCTACGCACACATGGAAAGCACCAGAAAACATAAATCAGATAAAAGAACCGCTAGAGCCTTTAGATAACAAGAACCAACAATAGACAAACAAGATACGGATGATAGGATAAAACAAATATCGCCATTATGGATAGGGAACTGAATAAGCGGCAGTGGTATTTTCAATAGCACCTCCTGCGGCTATAAACCCAGGGCTGAACTTTTTTTCAGAACATTTATTTTTAGTACTTTAAAATGAAAAGAAAATATATGGACTGGGTTGTCAAATGACAGTCATGGTTCAGTGAAATTGATATTACACGATTAATTCACAGGCTTCTAGAAAAATAGATAAATCCATAAACTTACAATAAATAGTTCAGCTCCATGGTATACGCTGATTCACTTATTTATATTTTTCTTTTTGGTGTAAATATATTTAGTTTATTAAAGCAGAAGCTGCTTCATTACAATCAGGGAATCGTCTCATTAGGGACTTCAGTTGATAGATATCACATAGGCACAAGTATACATATATAGTTCATTCAAAAGAAACCGCAATAGCTCAGAAACAGCAGTACTTCACAAAGTACACCAACTTATGGTGATCCGGATTTAATGCATTGAGGCCTTAGACAGATAAAATATTTCACACATTAGACATTCACAAAATACACCAGCACATGGTGATCCTAATACTAATGCAGTGTGACTTAAGCCAGATCAAATAAAGTATAAATATGCATAGAAATTACCTCAATGCACAGTCAACTCTGTGATTTTTTCCCTGTAACAATCTGGAATATCCGGAGGCCCCTGCTGAATGCTTCATTGAAAAGTATTCTGGTTTGCATATTCTGAAATCCAGGCAACCATGATAGGAGTGCCACAGGGGCCATAACAATGATTCCGAACATTATGTCATATAGACGAGCCACTGAAACCACACCATCCCAAATGATAGTGGACTGCAAAAATGGTCGGAATACTTGGGCAATTGATATCAGGCCCCATCCTGTGGGAACGAATGCCAGCAGGCTAGTAAAAATATCAATGAATTTGAATTTAGTGAATTCCAGCAAACCAACTATCACAAGTATTGCAAGAATTATGACAAGGAACTGGACCAGCCGATAATAGATGTGCTCTTTAGCTGCGTATTTGTTCCGGGCATACACTACCACCACATAAATCCCAGATATAACAAGCACATAAATCCAGGATAGCAAGTAAACAGCAATACTGGTACTTCCAGCAGAAATGCCAAGCTGATACACAATTCCATATTGGAAAAAGAAGAATCGAAGGTCTAAGATTATCTCCAAAAGCTTTCCCCAAAGGCCAGTTACCTTCAGATGATCCTGTTCTTCATACCACCACCTTTCCCAGCTCTGTTCAGCTTTAGCAAACACACTTCCACTGTACCAAATCCAGTTCATAAAATCATCAAAGTCATAAACAGTTTTTAACCAATCAAAGCCAGAAGGATTGAACACAAATGGTGCCATAATCCATGACACTACTAAGAACCAACTAGTGATGGTCAACGCTATATAAACAAAAGTGTCAGTTGCTACAGGACTATGTGATGCATAAATTACAAGTATTAGCCCCAACTCAATTGCTTTCACAAAATGGCTACGAGCAAAGAGTCTATAGATTTCAGCAAATCTTTTGTGCTCAACAACAAAACCACGCCCAGTAGCTCGATATTTCGCCCCACCATGCAGAACAGTCCGACCAAAGAAATGACTACGAGTGCCCATTGAGAATGTGTAAAAAACTGATGAAAGCTGGAGCTGCATTGTCAAGAAATCCCATATGGCTTGAAGGAACCCATGCTCAAGAGAATTTTCTACAATCATAGGGAGGGCAGTGAAAAGTCCAAGTTGGATGATGAACTGTTGATTCAAGATGGTACCAAGTGCTTTATTGTTATTGCTGTTACTTTCCATTGCATTCTCAACACCACTAAGCGCAAGATATAGCCGACCCCATAAAAATCCATATACAGTCAGAATCACCATCATTGTGTTAAAGAAGAACCCCACAGTAGTGTAGAAGAATGACAGCATCCGGAAAAAATCCAGCCTATGTCCTAATCTGTACACATCTCTACTTAGGACTTGCTCCCCATTTCCACTAGCAACCTTTGCTTCAAACATTGATACTTGATTCAACCCAACATCCCTTCCCTTTCCAACCTGAATGTATTCATGGTGAGTGACATTCCCTCCACGAAGAGTACAATTAAATCCAGCAAAGATGTCCTCACTTATGTTGATCACTCTGGAAGCTTTACTGATACCACCTCGAGTCAAGAACCAAAATCTGTCAAATACATCTGGGTGACCATAGTGCATTCTAACCTTCAAAGGATTTGCCAAAACCCTCTGCCCTAAGGTGACAAAACTTGTTTCCTGAGCTGACATGAACCAAGCAAGAGAAGAAACGGAACCAGTAAAAATGTGTTCCCTAACTCCCAAAATAGTGGGTCTCCGGATACCATAGTAATGCCTGTATTCTTCCAAGAGATTTCGCATTTTAAGAGCTTCCTCAAAATAGTTGTCCTGATTCATATCAATAGTCTGGACTGCATCACCACGGGTGAAGATGATGGCATGATTTTGATTTTCTGGCTTTCCTTCACCAAGCTTCAAGGGCCCAGGCAACTTTACTCGGTAAATTTCCACCTCCTTCTGCAACTGTTGGTCATACTTAACAAGAACAGAGTAATACTCCTTCTCATCCCTTCCAGTGGTTTTCTCATCAACATAAGCAACTCGAAGTGCCTCATTTTTTTGCATTAGATACAAAATTTCATCAGCGTGAGGATCCTTCTTTTCCTTCTGAGTTCCATATATCTGACAAGCAATCACATACGTGAATTTCATTAAAGCAGTCCCATACTCATGGCCTTTGAATAACAGACTAACTGAACTGCTTGCTCTACTTAAACTCTTAGAGGAAGGTGACCTTTCAGAGTTGGAACTCCGTACCCTATCTGGTCTCATTGAAACAAGTTCCCGGGCACCTTCTCGAATATCCATTTCTGATGCAGAGTCCAGAAAAGTCAACATCTTGAGAGCCCGGTAGTAGTACATCATTCCTCTAACTGTCCGTGATAGGGTCTGGCCCCTATAGGAAGCCCATAGCCTCAAATCCCTAAGTTTATCAGTCCAAAGATCACTGTCTTTTGTCATTCCTTCCCGACGCATCCTCTCTATAAAATTTTTCCACTCATCATCATATATAGTCTGCAAATAGTACAGGATTGAAACCCCATCTTCATTCTCATTTCTGAGCTGTTCTTTGTTGAATAACACTTCTTCACTATAGTAAGGTGTTAGTACACTGAAAGCCATCATTTTCTCAACTTGAGGAGCATGGGGCATGTTCATAAAAAGTGAGTTACTGAAGAAAGCAATTCTCCGTCTAGCTTCTAAATTTACCGGAATGTTTTGCATTGAATCATTGGAAGTAAGAATTGTGTACAAGCGCCGAACCTGCCGATAGAAGTTCTCATTGCTGGCGTCAGGTAACTGAATGGCATTTTCAAAAAGTAGACCTGAAGCAGGATTCTGTTGAGCCAAACCATCCTCCTTTAGCTGATCAGGATTTCGTTGCTCCTTGAAAAAGTCTCGGATAGCAATCTCATAAAGGGCTTGAAGGGTATTCACTACTTGGTTAGGATCTTTGACCGGCCTGTTTAATAACTGAACAAGTTTTATCAACTTATCGTGGAGCTTAGGTAGTGCAGTTGTCTTGAACAATTTAGTGAATTTTTCAATTTCGAGAGAGTGACCAATTTCCTGAAACAGAACAGTCACAATAGAATGCTCTTCGGTGTTCTGCTTGATAATCTCAAGAAGCAAGTGCTTGATACTGTCATAAGCTTCAATGACAGCACAGCGTCTGTATTCACTCTTGCATATCTTCTTATAAAGCCTCTTATCACTATCATCAACCAGCTCTTTGGCCTGACTGAGTGCCAACAGTAGCTCATTGCAGAGAAGAAAACATGGCCAGCGGATTACCCTGACATTCCAAGAGTTCTCAGGCAGCTCCAGCAACTCAAACTCTTTGTCAGATATAATATCCTCCTCCCTAAAAGACAGAATTATCTCATTCCATATCAAAGCAAACTTGTTGGCCTCAATCTGGTTAGACTCAAGCTTCCTATAGGGCCGACCAAGCCCGTACCTGAGCTTCAGCCTGTGAATGGCATCCTTAAACTTACTTTTCAATGTTCCTCTTGTATTCAATAACTGCTCCTCCGGCATGAGATTAAACTGAATTGCACTGGCAAAAAACTGGAACCTCAATTTCAGTTGTTGCATATTTCTTATCTCACCCAAGTGTGCAAACAACCCCACACCCGCCCCAGCAAAAGACGAGTATATCGAATACCAAATCTGTATATCCATAAGATAAATCAACACAACTGGAAGCCACAACAACCCAACAGCCAACCGGTTGCTGCTATGAAAAAACTCATGCCATTCATAGTGAACATTTTTCAGGTCCAACACTGCCTTTGACGGAGCAATCATGGGTTTCACCTGCATAAAGTAACTGAAGCAAAATTTCGTGGCCAGCACCACAACCCAGAAAACTGAATACTTAACATTGTCCACAAGACCTTCCCTCAAACCACGTCCTACAAAGCTCCTGCTCTGAAACCACCATGACAACACGTAGAAAATCCTCCAATTTGTTTTCTCCACAAAATTCCTAATCCAAGGAAGCACAAAAAGAGCCAAAGCTAGAAGCTCGGGAATAACGAAAACAAACACAACCTCCAGAAAGTTCACCGCCCGATTATTCGCAGCTGGTGACCACCGCCTATCCTGGTTCCTCTGCGTCCAAATCCTGGCATAAAACACACCAAAAACAACAGTCCAGGCAGCAGCCACAACACACTTCAGCACCATCCTCACTCCAAGCCCAACTGTCTCCCGAGACACCAACCTATACTGCATCCCCACATCAAGCAAACTCTGCACAAATCTCAAACCACTCCAAGTGAAAAATATAGTCAAAACCCTTACCTGCACAGTCCTATCCTCCAAAGCCTGCCAAGGGAAAGACCTCTCTTCCCAAGCCACAATAATAGCAGCCTGAAGAAATAATATCAACATCACCCAAAGCCTATCAAAACTCCTGAACAAATTCCAAAACGACCGCTGCTCCACAAACCCAGTCTTCCCCACATGCTTCCCACCACCAGCAGTAACAAAAAAGTTACTCCCAACATCAAGAGGCCACTTCAGCTTCTCAAAACACCTCCTACTCCAAAAATATTCATTAATATCATCATAGTTCCTCCAAGCACTATGAGGAGCAGTACCGTTCCTACTACTATCAACCTCACGCTTAACAGTCTCATAAATAGGCTTCACAACCATGTTCAAAAACGCGTTCTCACCGGAAATTGAGGGCATAACCGGCTGCCCGGTGTTCTCGTCGATATAATCTTCCAAAATTCTGTTCAACTCGTTCGCCATGTTGTGGAAGATATAGCAGATGCACTCCGGCATGAAGCGAAGATTTGCAGCCTCACCCCAGATCAGGAGGTACAGCGACACGTAGAGCAGCTCACGTCGAAGGTCATCCCCGGTGCCACCGCGCCGGTTGTCGGAGATCCAGATGTTGGACTTCTTCCCGAGGTAGGAGCACCACGACCCGTAGTTTTTCAACAGCTTCCTGCGGAACCGCCGGAGCACGCCGGCGTCAAGCGTGTCGATGTTGTCCGGCGGCGGCGTGAGGCGCATCTGAGCGTTGGCGAGGTGGAGAACCAAATGCTCGCGCTGGTTCCGAACGTTGTCACGCTGGAATCCGAAAAAAAGCGCAAGCCAATCGAGGAGGTCCATGTTCTGCCGCCATTGCCCGAACGGGGGTCGTCGGAGGTCCCCAACTGCCCGCAGCGCCGCCACCGCCGCGCGGACCTCGGGGAAGCGGAGCGACGGGTGGTCTGTGAGGAGGTTGTGCAAGGGAATGATGTTGAAAGGCTCATCGTCGCGGCCCGGAGCGCCGGCAGCCGGCGGCGGAGGGTGACGGTGGCGGAGACTCATAGCATGGGAATCCAAACCCTAGAAGAAGGATGCAACTCTAACAGCAGTAGCAATAGTACTACAAAGTAACGGGTTTTGAAGTTGAAAAAAGGTGCTGAAAGTGTGGGTAGAGTTAGTTACAGAGAGAGAGAGAGAAAGAGAGAAGGTGGTGAATGGTGATGGTGGCTAACGTGCGCACTGGTGAAAGCTGAGGGGGAAGAAGAAAGGGCGTCTTAGAAGCGCGTTCAGATACTTTTACTTTTGCTTATTGAATTTTAACTAATTGCTGAGTCAATTAAACGGATTAAATACTTTCCTAACCTATATTGCTTCAAACTTTCACCTTTTTCGTCTCTTTTGAATTTATTTTTTGTTTTATTTTAATTAATTTACCCGATGAAATTTTTGGTAACCTCAAATTTGACCTAGTTCTTGCTTCGCTTTCCCCGTCGTTGTCTTTTTTTTTTTTTTTTTTTTTTTTAAATTTTATTTTCATTGTCAATTTATGGATCGTGATCCTGAATTTGAAAATAAAATTGCAATTTACGAGTATTGTTGACCATTGAATCCAATTTGATATTGAAAAACAAAGAAAACAAAATTGTGGGTTGATGTGATCATGTGAGGATATCCCTTCCCTGCATGTGTAAGATGCAGCTTCTTACAAGGTAACATAATTATGAGAGATCAAAAGTAATAATACATAAATATGTACTAAAAGACTAAAAATAGAATATATAATTTACTTAAATTTGCATTAATATAAAAATAATAATTTTCTTAATTTAGGTAAACCTTAATCACTATTATAAACAAATTTGACGAATAATTACTAAGAATTTTATGCATAGAAATACTGTTTTGAGAAAAGAAAAAAATATAAAAATACATTTTCTTCTTCTTTTAATTCTCCTATAAAGAAAAAGAGTAAGATTCTTCATCAATGGCCAACAACAATGAAAGTTCGTTTACTTTCTCTGATTTCAAGGATTCTACACTCTGATACAGGTTTTGTTTTAAAATTAGATAGTGATAACATAATTAAGAAGGTGTTTGAACGAATTGAATTGAATATATGTATATTTATAATTTTTTTGAATGCTAAAAATATGGGGAGTTAATTTTGTTTTACAGTAATAAATTAACAATGAAATAATTTTGTATTATGTTGAAGTTGACAAATTGTAGTGCATTGATTGGATGGTGAAGGGGATTTAAAGCGAAAGAAAAGTGAAAGGGTAACGTAACGTGCAATTTGGATGGTGGAGAGAGACAAACGCTACGCGCTTCTCTCGATTCAAAACCGCTCAAGCGTACATAATAAATAAATAAATAAAATAAAGAAAATCACCACGAGCAAGGCTTTCAATTTTGAACGCGGAATAAAAGAGGGCTCGTATAAAAAAAAATCAATGTGTTAGAGATTTTTTTTTAATTTTAATCGTCAAAATTCTTAAAATAAAAATATTAGGAATATATGTCTATTATTTGTATTTTCAATTAAATGTAAATAAATATGCTAGATTTTCACATGAGCAAACATTTTGGATCTCTACATCACCATTTATTTGAAGATCATGAGTGAAAAAGAATTTTGGAAGAATATGTTTTGTTTTGTCTCCTTTAATATATCATTCTTTCAATTGAGCAATGCATACACTATTATCTTCATATATGGCTGTCGATTTCATTTTTCCCGAGAATAAACCACAAGCTTGTCGCACATGTTGAATTATAAATCTTAACCAAAAACATTCACGACTTGTCTCATGTAATGCTAAAATTTTCGCATGATTTAACGATGTTACTGTTATTGTTTGTTTCACATATCGTCATGAAATCATTGTGTCACCACATGTGAACAAATATCTTTGTGATTGACCATTATGAGGATCTGATAAATAACATGCCTTTGCATAACCCATTAGATCTGATTTTGAATTATTTGGGTAAAATAATCCCATATTCATAGTGCCCTTAAGGTAACGAAGTATTTGTTTTACTCAATTCCAATGTCTTTTTGTGGGTGAAGAACTTTATCTTACTGTTGGGTTGATGAAAATAACATATCTTGAAAAGTCCCACATCGCATAGGATAACCAAGGAAGTGAGTGTTAGTCACTATATAATGGGCTATAAGTCCATGATATTTGTTGCCCCGAGTCAAAGACGCTTCAAGCTTATATTTGACTCTTCTTATTTGTTAATACTCTTGTAACAAGAGCGTTGTAAGGTTTGGGTTAAATTATTGCTTTGGAGAGTGTAGGTGTACTCGGGGCGAAAGGGCATGGGTGTGTTGTCTTTGTGTTTCCTTGTGTTTATTTTATTTCTCCATTAATAAAGTGATTCTCGGGTGTTTTTTCCAACAGTGGTATCAAAAGTTATGGTTCGGTAGGATTTTTTCTTAGTATGCTCTATGGTTGCAGTGTAGTCTGATCTTCCACATTAGAAAAGATTAATTCCTTGTTATTGGTAGGATTTTTTTAGTATGCTATGTGGTTGTAGTGTAGTTTGATCTTTCACATCAGAAAAGATTAATTCCTTGTTGTTGGAGAATCATGATTGGTTGTTGAAGTTGCAACGAGAAATTTGATGGCAAGATCATTGTCAGTGTTGTGTTGATGCGGTGAATCAACAGTTGGGTTTATGGTGGTGCAAGGATTGTGAGTCGTGCGGGATTTGCAGTAGAGTTCACATGTGGCGAGATGCTCCTGGATCTGCGGAGGACGTCAAAGTTGGTGCTCGCATGGCCCGGTGAGTGATGTACAATGGAGATCTTATTTGTGTGAGTCACAGTTTGCGGCATGTGCGTAGAGGAAGTGCTCTACGGTTTATATATCTGCTTCGACAAGAGTCAATGGAGGTGTTATGCCAGTAGGTGTTGTGTCTCCAGCGAGAGAGTCAAACGACACGGTGGCTGCGAAGTGCAGATGTTCGATTTGTGACTTTTCGCAATGTTCTGTGGTTTTGTGTCATAGGTTACAACATGGTTCCGTTGAACAAAGGGTGTATGGTGTTTATGCACGAGCATTGGCTAATATTGATGCGAAGTGTGTGGTGATTATACACGGGCATTTGTTAGCATTGATGCAGGTGCATGGAAATTCTTGGGATAGTTTGATTCCAAGTGAAAATTCTTGTGATAGTTTGATTCCAAGTGGAAATTCTCAGGACAACTTGATTCCAAGTGATACCCCTTATGGTGGAGTATGATTGTTGGTATAGACAATGAAGATGTGTTTATTTTAATCAGGATGGAGAATGTTGGGTTGATAAAAATAACATGTCTTTAAAAGTCTCACATCGCATAGGACAACCAAGGAAGTGGGTGTTAGTCACTATACAATTGGCTCTAAGTCCATGATGTTTTTGTCCCGAGTCAAAGACACTTCAAGCTTATATTTGACTCTTCTTAATTGTTAATGCTCTTGTAACAAGACCGTTGTAAGGTTTGGATTAAATTATTGCTTTGGAGAATGTGGGTGTACTCGGGGCCAAATGGCATGGGTGTGTTATCTATGGGTTTCCTAGTGTTTATTTTATTTCTTTGTTAATAAAGTGATTCTTGGGTATTTTTCCCAACACTTAGTAACAAATTTACAGCAAATGTTATATCAGGTCGAATATAATTAGCAAGATACATTAGTGCTCCTATAGCACTAAGATATGGTACTTCAGGACCAAAAAGTTCTTCATCTTCTTCTTGAGGTCTAAAAGGGTCTTTATCAACATTTAATGACCTCACCACCATTAGAGTGCATAATGAATGTGATTTGTCCATATAGAACTTTTTAAGCACTTTTATTATATAAGCTTCTTGATATACAAAAACACCTTTGTTTAAGTACTCAATTTGTAATCGCAAACAAAATTTTGTTCTTCCAAGATCCTTCATCTCAAATTCTTTCTATAAATAATCAATTGCCTTTGTGAGCTCACTAGGAGTTCCAATGATATTTATGTCATCTACATAGACAACAAATATGTCAAATTCATTCTCTGATCTTTTCATATAAATACAAGGACAAAAAGGGTCATTTTTATACCCTTCCTTTAACAAGTACTCACTAAGACGTTTATACCACGTACATCCTGATTGTTTCAATCCATACAGGGACTTGTTCAATTTTATTGAATAATCCTCTTTAGAATTTGCTTTGTTGGACAAATTAAATCCTTCAGGGAGTTTCATATAAATATCATTTCCTAGATAGCCATACAAATAGGTTGTAACAACATCCATGAGGTGTAAATTCATACCTTCTTGTCTTATTTGCAACAAGACTAATTAAATATCTAAATATTGTTGCATCCAACACTAGAGAATATGTTTCTTCAAAATCAATTCCAGGTCTTTACGAGAAACCTTGGGCAACTAATCGTGTTTTGTATCTAACAATTTCTCCATTCTCATCTTAGTTTTGTACAAGACCCATTGCATCAAAAATGTAAATTTTCCTTATAATATCAAGGATGACAAATTCAAAATTTGCAAGATTTGAGATGTTTAAAATTAGTACATAAAATAATAGTAATAGTAATAAACATAATAATAATAATAATAATAATAATAATAATAATAATAATAATAATTTTCATAATAAAAATAAAAATAATAAGATGGAGATAAAAATTGATGAAGTAATACAATTCTTGTTACAAGAATAAGAACATAAGGTAATATTGGAAATGAAAAAAGGATTAGAAAGAGCCTGGATTTAGACAACACATATCATTGTCGTTAAAGAGAAAAAAACAAAAACTTTCACTAGTCCTTAATTGGTTGAAGCACGAGCATCATCGTGTTGAATAATGTATTATAAAATAAACTTAATAAAGTTTAATAATAGAGAAAATAATAAAAAATAATATAGGAAAAGAGAATAGGGAGCAACTTGTATGTAGGGATGGCAACGGGGCGGGGCGGGGACGGGTTTCGCTATCCCATATTCATCCCCGCATAAAAAATTCATCCACATCCCCATACCCAAATCCAACGGGTATCAAACTTTTTTCCCATCCCCATCCCCACTAGGTAACGGATATAATCTCGTACCCATACCCGTACCCGTGTTCTAACTACTTCAATATTAATTTTTATAAAAGAAAAAAAATTACGGTAAAGAAAACATAATATTATAAAATATTCAATATTAGGAGG
>Ga0214543_1010896_pt1 | contig 13120 bp, 3 predicted proteins | sample CNSS2metaG_FD_160094 | JGI IMG/M metagenome (GOLD analysis project Ga0214543, IMG submission 160094) | Root nodule microbial communities from cowpea collected in UCLA plant growth center, Los Angeles, California, USA - CNSS2 | ecosystem: Host-associated > Plants > Roots > Nodule | place: USA...
TTTTTTTGTTCTTGTAGCGTGATGTAACAAGAATAGAATCATTTCTTTTTTTCCATTAGAGCATGAATGATGAGAGAGAGTGCAGGAGTGGATCCAGTTCCATCCTTAAGGAAGCAGCAACCAAATGAGAGAAGAAGTTTGAGTTGAGTGATGACAGTCCCATGGAAATTGAAGTGTGTCTAAAGTTTAATGTGGATATATATACATGGGAAAGAGATTCCCTCTCAACTCACATCAACTGTGGGGGACTGCAAATATCCAACACGACAATTATACTTTAATAAACTTTTTTTACTCACTTTTAATCCATCACATTAATTATTCTTGGATCATCATATCACATCATTAAAAAAATTAAAATAGACAATCTAATGATGATAAAATAATAGGTTAAGAGTGAGTAAAAAAAATGTTAAAATATCATTATCATATCCGTTAATACATCTCTATTTTCATTTCACTCAAAATAAATTATCACACCCTAATATTTTCTTAACAAAACAAATATAACAAAAATTATATTATCTCCATCTATTCACCCTCTCACAAAGCCAACTTTTAGCAACATGTTTCAACAATTAGATAAATTACACTTATTTTTTTAGGGTTTAGGGTAGTTAGGAATTTGATTCATTTTAGTTTTTATAAGTTTTTTTACTCAATTGAGTTTTTATTATTTTAAAAAGAATTAATGTGATCTTTTATTTTTATTTTTATTTTTAAAAACTTAAATATATTTTTAGTTTCTAAATTTTGTTGTAAAATTTAAATTTGTCTCTATCATAAATTTTGAAACAATTTAATTCTCTAAGTTAAAAAAATGAATACATATAGTCATTCTAACTCAATTATGTTATTAACTACGATTCAAGATGGTGTTCAAATTGTTTACATTATTTTAACATGTTTAAACTCGGATATTAACCTAGAACACCGTTTAACAAGCCAAAAACAATTAACACTATTAGGTTAAAATGATCATATTCATTCTTTTTTAAGTTTGGACAAAAATGTATCAAAGTTTGGGACATAGACGAATTACAATTTTACATCCAAGTTTAAGGAACAAAAACATATTTAACACTTTTAAAAACACTCAATTTGGTAATTTTCATTAATTTTACATTAACCCAATTTGAAAGATGCCTCATATTAGCCATCTTCTACCTCGAGATCCTTCTAATTTTACACATGACATCTTTTAAATTTTGACACGTGACACATTTCAAACAATTTGACATGTAACACTTTCTAAATTTTAACACCTGACACCTTCCAAATACCATTAAGGTCAGTTTAACATAAGAACCGAATTTACTCCATTAGAAAAATATTAGGACTCAATTGAATAAAAATAATATAAAAAACAAAATGAATTATAAATCTAAATATAAAGACCGAATTACTAATTACTCGTATTTCTTTCTATCTTTTTTATTTGGATTAAGTATGTTTTTAGTCATTGAACTTTGACCCAAAATTGGAATTCGTCCCTGATCGAAACTTTGATAAATTTTGGTCCCTAAACTTTAAAAATGAATGAATATAATCCTTTTAACCCAATTTTGTTAACCTTTTTTTAGGTTTCGAACGCATTTCTCAATGCATATTGAGCCGAAAATTTGTCAAATGGCGTAAACAACTTCAATATTTAATGAGAAATGCGTTCGAAATCTAAAAAAAAAAGTTAACAAAATTGGATTCAAAGGATTATATTCATTTATTTTTAAAGTTTAGGGACCAAAATTTATCAAAGTTTCGACCAGGGACGAATTCCAATTTTGGGCCAAAGTTCAAGGACTAAAAATATACTTAATCCTTTTTATTTATCATAGGAAAGATTGAAAAATCCAATAGACTTATATTTTTTAAGAGTTTTAATTCAGAAAACTTCTTCATTAAAAAAAAAAAAAAGAATGCAAGTAGAGTAGTTTGTAAAGAAAGGAATTTATTTGATAATTTAGTGTAAAGAATTGAAGTATGTATGAAGTGTTTGTGGAATAACGGGTAGGCTTATAATAAGAAGGATCCCCACATAGCAATTGTTGGAACAGATTCCTTGCGTGGTGTCAGAAAGTTATGGCCCTTTGGATCAACGTTGTTGCATTGCATGCTGTCATTTATTGACAGAATTTTTCCTCTTATTTCCCTTACATTCTACCACCCACACCAAAACAGAAAAAAGATAAACAAATGTTCATCATCAACCTCCACAAACTCCAACCTTTCTCCATTTGTTTCTTCAATTATTTGCTGTTCATGCCACCCCAATTCAAATTCCTACCTAATAATAAGAATGTCGCATAACAAACAACAAAACTACATATGCTCCTACCAACACTACACAAACTGTACATAAACAACCGCTCACTATTTTTTATTCCATCATACACTTTTTTAACAACCCAACACACAGAACTATGAATTAGTAAAAAAGTTTATGTTTAATTAGTAATTTAAGTTTATACTTACACATTTGATTTGTTTTAATTCTTTTTTTTATTTAATTGATTTTTTTTTTAAAGATTCAATATGACTTGTTCCGTTAAATTGATGTTAATATTATTTGAAAGTTAAAACTTTTGTTAAGAAGTAAACTTTATGTGTAAATCAACTCTACAAAACTGGCTTGTAAGATTATGTTTGCACTCACTTATATATGTGAATTGACATTTTTCTTTATTTGATGTGATACTATTAACACACCCCCTCACGTCAAGGTATATATGTTTTGAGCGTGAAACTAAACAATGGATGATTCAATAGTCGTACGATAGCAAATGAAAAAAATAAACTTAAGAAACAACAAATTTCACAAAATAGATTTTAGCACATGACTCTAATATCATGTTAAGAAATTAATTTTAAATCTAACTCATTCTCCAAAAATTGACTTATAAAGTGAGGTTTGCATCCACTTATATATTGTAAATTGATTTTATCTATAATTGATATGGAACTTTCAACCATTTTTTTTAATTTTAACACATGACATCTTCCAAACTATGTAACAGATCCAGATTTTGACATGTCTCGTCTTCCAAACGACATTAAAATTAATTTAACATAATGAATCCCATTAAACCTTTAAAAACCAAAACAAATAAAAAATCTAAATATAAAACCCAAATTACTGACTAAACTAAAATTTTAATACACATCATCACAATCGAATGTTTATAATTTTAATGGTTACAGAAGAAAAACCAATTAAACTTGAAAAAAAAATTTGAAATTTTCAAGTAATTCATTTCTCACAGCCGAAAATGGAAACAAGATAAAAAATAGGCTTCCAAAAAAAAAAAGATCGGCATCTCTTTCCTCCGTTCCCTCTCAAAGCTTGAGAATTTATTCAAAACTAGAAGAAGTCATTAAATGTGAGCATTAACTTCAAAGAAACAGAAAGCCATTTAAAGGAGAAATTAAAAAGGGAATAATAAAGGTAGAAAATGAAAAAGAAAAATAGTGAAAAAATAAATAAATATAGGTGAGGGTAGTAGGGGAGTATTGATTTTTATTGTCGGTTGAAAAAATTGCATGATTACTGAGACGAATGAAAAAAAATAAGAAAGCAATATTGTTGATAAGCATTGCCACAATCTACATCCACACCTTCTAACCATGTCCCACTGCTTAACTGTCTTTGTTTCTTTCTCCTATTTTGTTTTCAGTTTTCAAATTTAGCAGCATCCATCGCAATCACATTTTCTCTCACTTTTCTCTGTCGGTTCAAACACTACCAAATTCTATATCACATAATTATCTTCAAAGGAAACTAAGGTTTTCCTTATTATTCTCACACGTACTAAAACCTAGTTCCCTCTCTCTAGACACAATCCTTAATTATCTTAAAAAAACATCATTATCTCTAATCAACATCATTTGTCTGTGTTCTTAAACACAAGACATTGATTATGATTATGATTATGATTATGCAAAGGTTAGAAAAGAGAGAAGAGTAGATGATTATGATAATTGATTGGACCTAATAATTAGTAATGGTTGGTGTAGTTGATTGTGATGACAAGATTGGGTAAAACCCCATCCTGAGGAGACAATGGTAGTACAAAGAAATTAATGGACCCTTTAAAAGGCACTTCAATGGCGTGTTCTTAGAGCCACCACCACCTACATTCACATTTTTTGCTTAATTAAATACCAAGTAACAATCAGAATGCTCTCTCAAAAGTGACATTCACCTGTGTGTACTCCACCCAACATTCCCATATACACTACCTCTACCATTTTCCACAGTGCAAAATCAATAATACATCAACTCTCATATACTTTTATGCTATTTTTTATTTTATTTTTATTCTTAAATAATTGTTTTTGAAAGACCCTTTTATGTTATTATTTTCCAACAATGCCCTGCATATACTTTCTGTCATGAAATGCCTGCATTTGTAGTCTTTGATGTTCTAAAAACTGGTTCATATTTTTCGTTTACATCGAAACATTTATTATTTTGTTCTTTATTTACTCCGGGTGAATTGTATCAATGTTTATATTTGCATTAGATAAAAAAAATATTGAAAAAGAGTGAAATTGTTTTAATGAATTTGTTTTAACCAGTTCATGGTTACAATCAATTAAATTGAGTCATTAAGTATGTCATTTTTAACAATTCATTAACTTTTTAAAAGTAATTATTAACGTGAAACTAAATTATGACTTGAGAGGTAGTATAAGTATAATGAAATAATAATCATAAAACATAAGCCTTTTCACTTTGATGGTGAATAACACAATTTTCTAAGCTTAAATCAACATCAAAAAATTAATTAACATATTATAAGTATTAAATATCAATGAGTGGTCTGATAGTGAGTGATATAATATCTTTAATACCATCATTTTAAGAATTGAACTTTAAGTCTAATTCAACTTTACAAAATTGACTTGTAAAATAAAATTTACACTTATTTATATAATGTAATTTAGTTTTATATCTATACTACAAAAAAAAAACAAGAATTACAGACAACAAAAATCTGAGTAATCATAAATTACTCACAAATTATCAATGACTTTAAATCCGTATGTAATAGTGTCATAGATAAATTTTGATGGATTTCTCGTCTATGGACAATGTCAATGTTCGTCTCCAAGACCTAGGATTTTACTTCAAATGAGTTAACTCTCTTTTTGTAGAACGATCAATGTTTGTCTTTGTTATTTCTTTTTAGTAGTGAGATTCGCATAATAACAAATAATAGATGAACTTTAAAGTATAAGTCTAATTAAAATGTCAAAATTCATATTAACACCTATCATGATCTTTCTTAAGAAAAAGTATATACATATACATCACATGGTGATATCAACAAACTAGTCATAGAGATATCACATAAATGAAATTAAGCACATCATACTATTATAATAATACCTAAAAAAATTCACATGTATAAAAAAAGAAGAAGTTAAAATGGTAGAAGGGCATTATATATTTGAAGGAAGTAGAAATGAGAGTATTAATTTTAGGGCAAGCGTTGTGTGATTGTACAAAAGTATTTTGAAGGCAATAGGTCCATGCCAATGAATGCGGATCTAATTTTGGGGTCTGAGAATCAAAGGAAATAAATCTGTGTTCCCTGCAAATTTAGACAAGGGACCATAGTGGGCTCTCATTAGTCAAATGTTCACTTTCTCTTTCTCTTTCTCTTTCCTTCACGTTAGGGAAAACACATACATGAATCATGGGAATGCCATGTTGCTACCTACATACACTTATTCTAAATTACATTTTTTATATCCAATGTTCCTTCTGTCTTTCCATTCTCATCATCATCACACAAATTTAAATGCCTCAATAAATTATTAACAAATATTTATCTTAATTCTTTCCATCTTTCTTTCCTACGTCAACTTTTCTAATGCTTTATCAACAGTATATGGTCTATTACTCATAAAAAAAACACGTAATATTAGATGAAATACTAAAATTATAGAACACGGTTACATGAGAAGATTTTATTTCATCTTTTATAGATGATGTTTAATAGACTTTATAGTTTATCATGTTCACTTTTGACGAAAAAAAAACATGTCTTTATGTTTAATATAGATAACACTGTACTACATGAAAACCAACCAACTAAAAGAGTGAAAAGTTACTTTGTTTTTTTTTTTTTTATCAAAAACATATATACGTGTTCAAGGAAGAAAAACATAGAACAAACAAACATGTTACAAACGACTGTCACATACATAAAGATCTCTAGAAAAAGGTAAAGCCAAGTTGCATGAAAAAAAGAAGAATAGAAGACAATCTTGCATGTAAAAATTAAAAATATATATACAATTGTTAAAGGCCATAATATTTACTCAACTTTTATGGACTTTGAAAGAATAACATTGTACCATTGTGAAGTTAATAATTTGAACAATAATAAATGTACTTATCAAGTATAACTCATAATTAATTAGAACAAATCTTTATATGTTCTTCTTTTATACTTTTAGATCGTCTATTCTGCTTAAACTTTTACACTCAAGTTTTTGAAGATTTATTTTCATAAAATATTTGTTAGAAGCATATATATGTTTATATGTAGGACTTTCTACTACATGGAGGATTTTAAAATGTTTAAAACTATTTGGAGGATTTTAAAACTTTAAAATATTTTAATATTCTCTTGGGACCTCTCATAACATTGATGGAGTCGATTCTGAATGTGAAGGTAATCTACTTAGTGTTTGTTATTTTAAAGTATAAAAGACTAAAATCACAACTAAAAGGGAATTGAATATTGGTATAAAAAACTAACGTCTTCTAATTAAAAATGTTCTTCATGAATATTTGATGGAGAGAATAAAAAGAAAAAGGAATGACAATGATTACAATGAATCAAGGGAAATCTTAATAATATGATTAAGATGAAAAAAAATGCACCCAAACTTTATAATGATTTGTTTTTATAAGAATCTACATATAGTTTTCTAATTAGCTGAATTTTGCATTATAATTTTGAATGATTATATTACAATAGCACCTACATAACTAAAATAAGAATTACACAATACTTTCTAGAACATTCATCAAGAAAAACTTTAATATAATAAAAGTACTCAATTGTCTATAAATACACTATACACTAGCGTATTACAACATAAAGATATAAAAATATGAAATATATTATCCAAAGTGACTAATATTTTCCAAAATAATTACACAAATAACCTATAACACTTCCAATCTTGATCATGAGCAATGATATTTTTTCAAATGAAAAAGAAGATTTTTCATGAAAACTTTTTAGAAAGTCACTGAAAAACTCTCATAAGTATTCAAAAAGAGTAAGTTTTAAAAGAAATGGAATGATATCCTTTTTAAAGAAGTTTGAAACACTTTTGTGCTTATTTATTCACTCAAATAATCAATTAAATTAAACATAATCAATTATATTATATTCATATAGATAGTATCATTGTAATTGATTATTATTAAACATAATCAATTTTAAAATTGATTAATATTATGTGAAAATAACATATATGTTTACTTTGTTTAACGAAACTCATGAAAATATTTTTTTATAAATAATCAATTATTTGTAAACTAAATAATTCTATATTTAGTTCAATTAGAGATAATTAATTATAAACTTATTATAATCAATTATAGACCTCGCATAATCAATTATGTTTTATAAAAGATGAAAAATTAATTTTTTATAATTATTGGTCATTAAATAAATGTATTCTTATTATGATATTTTTATGATCATTTACTGTTGGTCATTAAATATGCTAATAGATAATATTATTCTTATTATGATCTTTTTAACATTCACATTTATAAGTAAGAAAATAAATGTTCATATAGATTAACTAATTAGACTTCTAACAAAAAACCTAATTTTCTTAGGCTTAATGTTAAATGGACAGTCCATAGTTTTTATAAGAATAGATGGTCTAATAGGTTTTTTAATATTTATCGTGTTATGTTTATTTTATATCATTTTCATCAAAATTTTTGCACAATACAAGTGACCGGTGTCGATTGAGTTATTGCCATAATGAATTAAAATTATCCATTTACATGATATTTTCATAGAGTATTTAAGAAAAAGTAAGTTATTCATAAAATTTAATTTAAAAAAGTTCTAACTTAAATTTTACACTATTTTAATAAGTTAAACTTATCCGTTTACAATATATTTTTATAAAGTATTAATGATATTATAAAAGTGAATAGTTACTCTTTACAAAATTTAGGATCGAAAAAATAAATAAATATTACAAGATTTTAGTACAACAGTAGTTTTCATATACAACATAAAAAGTAGTATAATAGTAAATTTTGAAATAATATTTACTATGACACGAGGTAATATTTACTATTATAAAATACATTTTTAACAACGATTAAATTGATTTATAAAGACGATTTTAAAAATGTTGTTATTTTAGTAGTCATTAAAAATTATAAAATTAAATAACGATGGTTTCAAATTACATTTCAAAGTTAAGAAAACACGATGATTAGTATAGTAATTCATCGTAAAAATCTAAATAAAAAATAATGACTATTAGGTTTTAACCATCATTTAAAATAGATTAAAAAGAATGGGAGGAAAATGGAGAAAGTATGACAATTTACGTTGCAATAATCGTTAAAGAATAAGAAACAACAATAGTTTGAGTAGAAACCGTCGTTGAAAGTTGTTTTTCTTTTTAAATTGCGATTGAAATTGGCATATATCTCAATCCTACATAAGTTTTTCAAGGAACAGATTCACCTTGCTTCTTCAAAAAGTTCAAATAATATCAAAACATAAAAGTTCTAACAATAATTATCTAATCTTCTAAACAAAACTTGATAAAGATATAAAAGTCCTATAAAACTAATATACTTTAACTTCTCAACTACTCTAAATTGTCATATCTATAAACAAAATACTTTTTGCCTATGTTTTTCTGACATAAGATATTGTATTTGATTCCAAAGGTTGTATGTCGTAAAAAAACTGTAAAAGTGAATTGAAATTAAGATTAATGCATGTGTAAAAAAACAATAGATTATAATATTACCTAATCTCTACCTCTTTGAATATCAGTTTACACAATGGTCACCATATAATGTATGATATAATAGTCACACTCATAGTCTCTAGTTTGTTTATTTCATCACACCAATAGTACAAAAATTTAGATCAATTAAATGATAATACAAAAAGAAAATTAATAATACAATATAAATACATTGAGGAGCATCCATGTGAGTTTTTGAGATGTGATACTTGTTCTACCACTCGTATGCTATATACACCATAAGCACTAAAATAATAACATTTAATATTAGAAAAAAAATAACATTTCATATTAAAGGTCAATGTAATAGTAAATGTTTCTTAAAATAGACTTACGTTTCTACTATGTGTTTCAAGTAACTAGGGTTTCTTATTTTATGCAATGAAAAAAACCATGCAACAGTAGGATCTTGAATTGATATAACTAGGAGCTGACAATGAAGATTGCATTGAAAATTAGTCAATACATATTTAAATTACTAAAAGTATAAGTTATTTAATAAAGATAAACTTACACAATTGTATATAAAGTAAAGTAGATTTGTTATTTAATGTTTCTATCGTTTAAATTATCATCATACTCATTGCAAAACTAACTAGAATCAACAATATCACACAGTTAACTAAAACCAACAATATCACATGGAAACATAAATTAATAATACATAACTCAAGTAAAAATAATATAATAAAATTGGGTATACAAAAAATTAAAATTAAGAGTAAGAAATTTATTTACTTGAAAATGACGACAATAATATCATAATGATGTAAGAAATAATATACAACAATGACAATAAAGAGGGGCATAAAAATAGTAGTGAGAATGCGAAAAGTAAGTGCTGGACTTGCAAACTAGATGCAGTAGTAATGATAACACACGAAAGATCAACAACAATAATGACAATTACAAACATTTTTTTGAGTATAAAAAGGAACACACTTAAGTATGCCAAGAAGATGAGAAAAAAGAAAAAATAAAAATAAAAATATAAAAAAACACATTAAAACATAATGAATTAAATATGTTTTTGTTCATTAAATCTATAGTGAAATTTGAAATTAATCATTTTTAAAAATTTTGAACCAATTTGGTACCTTATTTTTATTAGATTTAGTCCTTTAAACCAGTTTTTTTAAGTTTATTTGATATTTCAAATGCATTTCTCAGCTAACACTGAAGCGAACATATGCCAAATTGTGTAAACAAACTAAAATATTACAATGAAATGAGTTTGAAATGTCAAATAAACTTAATAAAATTTAGAAAGACTAAATTGACACATTTACCGAGTTGAGGAACCAAATTAGTTTAAAATCTACAAGAAAGATCAATTTTAATTTTCAGTACAAGTTGAAGGACAAAAAAACATATTTAACCCAAAAGTAATTATATAAATAAAAAATATATCAATGGCTATTTTTGAACAATATGCATAACAATAATAATTTCCTTTAAAATTATTATTATAAATTATAAATGAACGATAAATGATGACAATTTGGAAGCGATTATCATCATACATAAATTACTCTAGTAAAAAGTTATTCAAATATATTATTAATTATACATCAATGAGGATTGTACGAAAATTCTCGCTATTTAAGATTACCTTTATTATTTTACATTATTTTACATTACTGAATTCACCACTTCTTAAATAACACTTTACAAATGTTTTCTATTTTTTATTTCATTTTTTTTACATTAATAAAAATGTATCCTTAATAACAAAGTTATCATATGATATTTTTAATCCATTTGATCCGATGATATACATTCTTTTAAGATATAAACATATTATTTTATTTTTATAGTTAAAGTCTTAAAATTTGTGTCATATATATTATAATGGATAAGTCTTATAAAACTTAAATATTAGATTTATGACGTGAATACTACTAGTCTAGCTGTCTTAAATGTATATTTGATTTCTTATAAAGTTCAAATTGTAGTAGAAAACTAATTATTAGGAGACAAGTTTTTCAATTGTGTATTGATAAGAGTGAGATTTTTAAACCAAACATTAAGTTTGGGGTAGAAAAAAAGTAAATGGAAGCAAGAATGATATTTATAAGTGGGGTCTATTATTCTTCAATGTAAATAGTTTTCTTCCACTATCTAAACTATATAAAGTTGAGTTTATAAACAAACATTTGATCATGAATGAAATGACAAGGTTTTTGAAAAAAATAGAAAAAATGATAAACATGGTATACATTCAAATTACGAGGGAAAAATAATAAGAGATAACTTAATATCTTTACCCATTTATTCTTTTATAATGATACTAGTATACTGACCCGTACATACGCACGAGATCTATTTATTTTATTTTGTATATTAAAATAATAAAATATTATGAAAATTAAGTTATATTATTATAAATGTTGTTATTAAAGTAATAAAATAGTAATGTTGACAAAAAGAAGAAGATGAACATCTTTCTTCAATAAGGAGTTTTGATGATGATGATGATGACTTATGAAGAAATATGGAAGACTTGGTGATGATGCATGGAAAAATGTTGAAGACTTAAAAGAATGCTTCAATTCAAGAGATACATTGAAGACTTATGGGTTTAGTTATTTAGGTTTTGTAATATGTGTATGTTATTTGAAATAGTTAAATTAGTATGTCAAGAGTCAAAACGCAAAACCCATGTAGTAGAGCACTAAGAGAATTGTATTTATTTGCAAAACTCACTGGAATAATCGATTATTCTTAGTGATAATCGATTATCTCAATTAAAACTGATTTTTGAGAAAAGTCTCTAGAATAATCGATTATCACTGCTGATAATCGATTATCACTGCTGATAATCGATTATCACTGCTGATAATCGATTATCACCTGCTGATAATAGATTATCCTAACTGATAATAGATTATCACAGCAAGAAAAATATTTTCATAAAAGTTTCTGTGATAATTGATTATCACTTATGATAATCGATTATCTATGGCAGTTGTGACTTAACTTTTCATATTCTTAACCTAATTTCTAAATAGGCTTCTATAATTAGAGTGGCAAGCTTTCATTAAAAAATACAGAAGTTAGAGAAGTCCGAGTACTTGAGAATTCTTTGTGGGAAGGCTTTGAAAAACCTAGTGTGGGTAGAGCGATAACTTTCATCAAGTGGGATCTTGAGGGATTGAGTGCTGTTGCTGTTGCTAGGAGAAGCCGATCATCCTTTGTGTGATTCAAAGGAGGTGTTCATTCCTTGTGTGATTCAAGGAAGGTGTTTTCATCCCTTGTAGATTTCAAGGGAGGTGTCTTCATCTCTTGTGTGATTCAAGAAAGGTGTTTTCTAAACTCTAATCTTTCTTATCATTGATTGTAAGTAAGTTTGGTTTATTTTAGTAATTGAGTTAATCTCGTGTTTTAGAGATTAACAACTGGACGTAGGGTCTTTTGATCCGAACCAGTATAAATACTCTGTGCAATTTTTTCTTCTACTCTCTTTATTTTATTGTGTTTATTAAAATAAAGGAGATAATTTTAATTGATCTTTGATTTTAAAAGGGAAAAATTTAAAAGCACAATTTTTATTAAGAACCTAATTCACCCTCCTCTTGGTTTTTGTCCACACGCTCAAACATTCCGCTGCACGATACCAACAAGTAAATCTAAGTGATGCAATAATAGTTTAAGTTTTAAATATAATAAATAGAATTGATATCACAATATAATACAGTTAATTGAATTTATGAAATGATTATAATAGCCTATGATTCGTGCGAACATTTATTTATTTATTTTAATTTTTTTTAGAATAATAATATAATTTTTATTATATTTATTTAACCATTAAAAACATTAATAATAATATTAATATAAATTATAAATTATAAAAACTTAAAAGATTAAAACTCTATTTAGCAAAAGTATTTAGTATAACAACATTTTCTATAATTAAAAAAAAACACACTTATAATAATAACACCATTATGAATATATAACAATATATAAAGAGGATTCCTCTTTTTGTGTCCACTTTTCAAAATACCGATTTTACCCTTCAAATATAAATTTATTAAATTTTTAAAAATTGACCGTTATTTTTACAAACTTTTTATAAAAC
>Ga0214543_1010902_pt1 | contig 13116 bp, 10 predicted proteins | sample CNSS2metaG_FD_160094 | JGI IMG/M metagenome (GOLD analysis project Ga0214543, IMG submission 160094) | Root nodule microbial communities from cowpea collected in UCLA plant growth center, Los Angeles, California, USA - CNSS2 | ecosystem: Host-associated > Plants > Roots > Nodule | place: USA...
TCTACTGCTGCATCTAATCATGCCTAGTATCTTAGAGCAGTCTTTTCATATGTACTTGCTTCATTATAAATAGAAGAGAAGGAGAGTGGTACTGTTGTCCACTACTCATATATTTTAAAGTCTCAGTCTCAAGTATACTAATAACAGAAAAACATTCCTTCACTCTCTCTCCTCTAACTAACCACTATTCTAATCAGATCACGTCATTACCCCGACTCTTCTTTCTCACATATACACTTCCCCATCTTGAACCATACTTCACTTCATGGGCTAGAGGCTCGTTGGGCCCATTTACTCTTTGGGCCCTATCAATAACCTCATCTTGAAAAATTGACTTGTCCTTAAGTCTCAAGCCTGGAAATTGACTTCTAAGAGTAATCTCATCCTCCCAAGTTGCCTCCTCTGTTGTTTTTCCTTTCCAATGAACCAACCACCGGTTAACTAGTACCCCCCCTCTTCATAATACTTCTAGAAGCCAATATTGATTCAGGCTCCACGACTCCCACATTTTATTTTCTATCTCTGTTGGTAGTTCATCTACTGTCTTATAGTCATCCACTGCCTTCTTAAACAAAGAAACATGGAACACAGGATGCATCCTTGAAAAGGGTGGTAATTTCAAACGATAGGCAACTACTCCAATCTTCTCTACGATATCAAACAGACCACTGTTGGGCTTCTTGGATTTCTCTAGGAAATCTCTCTGCTACATCATAACCACAGGAAGAGTAAGCTCTCTGTTTAAAAATTATTCATTTAATGGAGGTGTATACAAACAAATCTTCCAATAGGGGAACCAGTCTGAACTGAAATATATAAGTATTTAACACTGACTTCTGAAAATCATAAACAAAATAGTCATGCATGGGACTTTCAAAGGGAAAGATATTGTCACCCACAGCAATTTAGAGCTCTGATCCACTGAAAGCATGGATTATCTCACACTCAAAACAGAAATGGATCAAAGAAATGTTAAGAAGTGAACTTTAAGCCTAACTCAACCTCACAAAACCGGCTTATAAGATGAGGTTTGCACCCACTTATGTACTATAAAATTGCATTATCTCTAGTTGATGTGGGACTTCCAACACACCCCCTCTGAGGTATATACATCTCGTGCGTGGGACTAGAAATGGATGGTGTGTTAGTGGCTTGATAACGGGTGGAACAGAATGTCCAAGAAATCTTGTTAGGATAAGTTTTTTTAAACAATGATTTTGATACCATATTAAGAAGTGGGCTTTAAGCCTAACTTAACCCCACAAAACTGACTGGTAAGGTGAGGTTTGCACCCCACTTATATACTATAAATTAAATATGAAGAGTCTCACTGTCGAATTAGTGGGCATTATCAGAAGTTTCAAGTAGTCAAATGGGAACTCTACACCCTCATTTTCTTTATCTCCAACATAAACAATAGTAATAGGGGGAGGGGTTGTTTAACAAAACTATTCTTAGGTTGCTGCAAACAAGTAATAACTGGCAAGATAAAAATTGCAATTATTAGGGTCATTAGAAAGATCAAATCAATATTTTCAGTCCAAAAAGAAAAATTAAGTAGGAAAATACATATAAAATAATATAAGCACATACACATTTTCATTCCAGTGTGCATCCACAGAAAATAGATATTCCACCTGTTCAGTGAAAAAAAAAAACTTACCAAGGCCGTGTAAGAGATCTTGTGTAAGACCTCCACTGTTGGAAAAAGGGTCTCCAAATCCGTTTTGCTCTTCAGAATTTAAGTAAAATCCTTCTGGCTGAAAGTTCTGATGTGTTTTTTCTCTTTTATTAGTACCAACCTCTATGTCTTCACTCAATACAACATCCCTAGATATATGCTTATCATTCATGATAGAGGCCTCTGAATCACGTTGACAATGGGACTCAGCCATGTGGGATTCAACTGAATTATACTGTTCTGACTGTCCAGTTTTATTGGTAAATGAGATCTCCATATGTGGGTTCTCTTGCAAGTCAAACTGGTCTGAGCTTCTCCACTGGAATTCTTTGGGGACAGAAGAATACCACAGCTCATAGAATGTCAAACCCATCATCATCTTTGACACAGGATCAATATCAACTTTGTTTTGTTCAATGCTAAAGGAGAAACCAAAAGACAAAAATAAATGAAAAAGGATAGAAAGAGCAAGGGAATAAATAAAATAAATTAGAACCTGGTGACCCCCTTATAACAATATTTTTTCAAACACTGACGTATACTTTAGTATTATTTAAGTGAAAACCACCATTAATGAAGGAAAACTATTGTGAATGGAAAGTTCATATTAGAAACCATTTTATACTTCGTTGCCAAAAGCATAACATGATAATTTGGTCTTGTTTGAATCAATTTGCATTTATTTGAGCGTGTATCTAGTACTTAACTATACCAGTAGGGTACTTACTAGCCAACCTAACCTATGTTATTATTGAAACTGCTATATTCTGTCAATGCATCACTTGGGCACTTCTTGAATGGTGAGAACACTTAATGCTAAGTATCTATCTAGGACATCAGACAATTCAAGGTATCTTTAAAACTCACCATAAGGACTAATCCATCCCCAAATTTTCAGGATGTGAGACCAATCCCAAATTATCCTTGTCATTGGGGCAGCGTCAATCATGTTGAATATTGACTTTATGCAATTATGTTTACATTGACAAAACTTACCTACTTTAAATGCTAGTAAACAAGGGAAATATTAAGTAGCATCATTCTTAATTAGCTTGCATTTTATAACAAGCAGTGAAGTACCAAGGTCTCTATAGTAATAAAATTAAGATACCATTCCAAACTGTCAGGAGGAATTGAACACCAATGATAATTACCATTAAAACCTTATCAACCATTATGAGAACTTTAGTTTTTTTTGAACAACATACAACCCTGATAAAAATATAATGACAATGCCAGGCAACCAGCTCACCACATTATATAGTAATGAGAAGTTATGAAATCATCCACTCTTGGCATCATGATTCAACACATATTATTCTGCAAAGAACAAGACATTAAAAATTTAAAAATTAAATTACATACCATAAAGCAAGCTGGTATGCATCCCCTGCATTGCCTTGCATAAGACAGAAAAAAATGAACTCAAAATGGACAGCGTATCTGCTCTGCTCCATAAACAAAATTCTACATTAAGAACTGAAGACTAAGCAATCAAGCTTACAATTTGAATTCATAATCTCAATTGCAAAACATTATTTATAATTCATTTATCAAGTAGAATTAAAGTCAGTGGACAGTTTGATGAGATTGTTTGCAATGGAAATGGTAGAGCTTCCCACCAGCAACTTTAAACATAACATGGGAGCAAACATATCTCACAACCTGATTGCTCTCATACAGCTTGCACGTGAAAAAAGTTAATAAGTAAATAATTTTAAAATTACTAAGACAGTCAAATCTAAAAACATAAAAGCCTTTTTGGTTTGAGAAAACATTTCTGTTTTCATCATTAATAATGAAAAACTGTCACCTTATTATTCATTCAGTTTCCTGTTTTGAAATATTGTTTTCATAATTTCCTATACTAACCTTTCAAAACAAGACACAAAGCGAAAACAAATTGAATTTTTTGAAAATATTAACGAAAATAGGAAATGGAAACAAAAACTTTTCCACAAGCATGCCTCTACCTAGATAACTTCAGAAATGCAGTTTCAACACTGAACAAAGAAAATTCTGAAAAAAAATGGAATTGAATAATCGAGGATTGAGGCAAGGCTTTCGGAGAAACTAAGTTTAAAAAATGTTATGTTATGCTATATTGTGGTGATGAATGGTGAACAATAAACTCAGCATGTAGCTAGTATTTAATAGTAGTAAAATTGTAACATTTAGCAAGTCAGGTCTCCCTGATTTCTTCAAATTAGTCCCAACTCCACCAAGGTAGAAAGGAAAAGGAAAAACAAAGTATTATTTGTTGAGTACTTGATGGCTAGCTATAGACAATTCACTGCCACCAGGATCATTGTTTTTCCTTAACTAGATCCTTCTTCCCTCTTTCAATTAGAGTTTTCAGAATATAACACTTTCAGGACTTGAAAGCGATTATTGAATCAGATAATTGAATCAGATAGCCTACCTCTCTCTTGTGAGTTACCATCATTGACAGTTTTATCAGGTTTAAATGATATATATGCTTTCTGTTTCACTAAGAAAAAAATTAAGGTCATAAATAACCTTTGGGTATTTTAGAACAAGCTGTATGTCAGAAACAGTTACTACCTGAAAAAGCAAATTCATAAACATTTAACAATAAAGGTAACCACTATAAAGCATTTAGTTGGGGAGTCTGAAACATACCTGTAAAGGCCAAGTCTTCATTGATCCAATTTTCTTCGACCAAATATCATAGAGGTTCTTGATTCTCGTGGGATTAATAGAATTATTTTTCACACGATTAAGAAGCTCCATTAAAACCTACACACGTATCAGCATACATGCCAGTGTTCAGAAACTAGCTAGGATATCAAGAACAGAAGAAATTATAACAAAAATATATAAAATCATATTAATCAAATAGGTAGCAATTATCAAACAAGTAAAAGAAATCATCACTTGGGAAGCAATAAAACTTGACACCACACCACATTCCCAATTCCACAAATAATAAGAGCAAAAGGAGGAGGAGGGTACCCAAAATTTAAGACGATTTCTGAAGGGCGAGGTCTCATTAAGTGTGCCCTTCATGTAGGCACTAAGAACACCACTGGCTTCGACCCAGTGATGCTGGTTGACGAGTCTGTGCAGCAGGTAGCGCAACCTCGTACGGTGTTCCTTCCTCAGAGGTTTGGGACCCAATCCCAAGACGTAGGAAGGCCTAGTAAGAGACAACAAGATTTTTTTTGCCAGCTTCTCTCGCGACCCCATTTCCCCTTCCTCGTCCACCATGAAACTCTTCCTCTTACGCTGCTTTGATTTCTTCGCCGTGGAACCGCCATTTATGGTCCCGGGTTCAGCGTCTGACAGATCAAATTCCATTGATAACAATTTAGAGACACTTTGCACTATCCCAATACAAGCTTCGCTTGAAGAAATAGTCAACTGCTTTTCAATGTATAATTCACAACTGATTTCTTTAATTCGAGATCATCAAAGTGCTTAAAGCCTAAACCATGTTGGTAGGGTTTAAGCACTTTGATAGGAGGTATTTGTTGGCAGTGCTGGGCGTGTTATTGGTGGGCTGGCACTGCTGTGGTGTCGGTAGTGTATGGTGGTGGTGCTGCCGGCGGTGGGGTGTTCGTTGGTGACCGGTTTGTGGTGCTGACCGGTTTGTTGGTGGGTTGGGGCTGCAGCTGGATGCGTTCTTGGTTTTTCTTTCTCCTTTACATAAACGCTGCACTGCCAGTAAAAAGTCACGTGCTCAAAACTTTCAAATTGAAGACCACTGTTTCTAGGACTTGTGACTTCTCCATTCATATAAATATAAATATATAAATGTATAAATATATTTTAACAATGATTAAAATTTAGATAACAATTAATTTTATGGAAATCCATAATAAAAACATTTCATTAAATTAATCACTCTAAATTTTATTTAACTAATAATAATTATTATTATTATTATTTCCCCTTTTAATCATTTCTTCCTTTTATAATTTAATATAATTAAAATTATTTTCAATTAATCACGTTCTATTTTAAATTAATTATATATACATATATTATTTTTTTTATTTAAAAAATAATCAATATTTGATTTTATATTAATTTTAATCATAAAAATAAAATCGTAATCTATATTTTAATCTATTAAAAATGTATTCATCTATAACATTTATTCACAAACTTCTATACAAATTTTCTTCAAAAATTTTCACTTTCACCACCTGATTTATTACAATGAAAACAGTCTTTTTTTTATTTTTTATTTTCTCTCTTTTTCCTCTCCAATACATTCATTCATTTTCCTTTAAATCATTTTCCAAAAACAAACACACCCTAAATAACAAACATGTTTTTTTAGTATATCAACTAAGAGAAGATAAATAAACTGAAATTGCCAACGGTAAGTTGGTGCATATAGGAAAATATGGGGTTCTAAATAATAAAGAAGAACATAGGAATAGTGAAAACGTGGTGCAAAACGAAAAACAGAAGCCCAACCCATAAGCAAAGGGAACATACCATCACTATATCCGCTTTCAGAACTTCTTCTAAATTTGCTCTATATTTGATTGATCTTGCTCCTCTGTGATTAATTTTTGCATGTTTTTTTCTTTGGTTCGTGCTGTGATGTTGAGTTTTTTTTTTGTTGTGTGTGTGTGAGGTGAGTGAATGAGGATGAAGGTTAAAGATGAAGCACGATGAATGGAGTGCAGAAAACGTGATGGTAGTTGATGTATGTTAAATGCCGTGAAGGATGGTGGAAAATTTTTGCGGAAGAAAAAGAAGAAACTCTGATGTGTGTGGCCCTGCAATCCGTTATAGTGTTGTCAGAAAATTCGTTGGGAGAGAGAGAAAAATATGACACGTGGGAGCCTGAGTATAGATGGATTGGGAGGGGTGTGGAAAATAATATAGTGAAGTGTGGAAAGAAATAAGAGTTGTTAACCAACAAAAAAAAGGTATAAAAAAATGTGAGAATGTAGTGTTTAAAAAGTAATAATTGGCTTGCTAGCGCACTGAAAATGGTATATGTAAAACGAGAAAATATGGCCTAACCTTTTTATTGAAATTCTTTTCTTTTCTTTTGTTTTTCTCCTTTTTCTTTTTCAATTTTTTTAATGATGATAAAAGCAAAAAAGAAAAGAGATATACGAATGATTTTTTAAAATTTTTAATCTTTTTATTTTTTAATCCAAAATTGATTTTTTTATGAAATTGTTTTTTACGAACCCTTATCCATATATTTCTTTTTTTGAACTTTTTAAAAATAAATTTTAGTTGCTAGAATGGAGTTGGGTGTTGACATCGGTGTGTATTATGTTTAAAGTGATTCATTATTGTTCAAGCCCAACAAAGTGGTATCAAGAGCAAGGTTTTGAGAAATCTTGAAAGCATGGCTGTCATGGATGGTATTTCAGGAAATCTTTCCGTCTTTGATGGGCAAGGTTATGAAGACTAGTGCATAAAGATGGAGACCATCTTTGGGTTCCAAAAGAAGTAGATGAAATTGTGAAAGTGGGTTTCCAAGAACCTGCCAAGAATGCCTCAGATGATCATAAGTAGTTATATAAGGTGAATAAGAGAGTTGATTTCAAGGCTAAGGTGCATCAATGTGTTTCTATGAATATATTTCAGAAAATCTCAAAAGCCATTACTATGGAACGAGCATGACAAACGTTGAAGCAAGCATATGGAAATGCATGAAAGACAAAAAAAAAAAAGGTGTGTCTACAATCTCTGCGAAGACAATATGAGCTTTTGTCCATGACAATCCAAGAAATAATTGCAAAATATTTTAACAAGATTTAAGTTTTTATTAACTCTATGCATTTGTGTGATGAAGAGGTGGAAGATATCAAAGATTGTGGAGAAAGTGCTTTGTACACTAACTCCCAGATTTTACCATCATTGTTGCTATAGAAGAATCAAAATATTTGGAGGCTATGATTGTTGAAGAACTGTAGAATTCTTCGAAGGCACACAAGCAAAAAGTGGTTGATAGGAAGAATAATGAGAAAATATTATAGCAAGCCTGGCAACCCAAGATTGGTTAAAACAATAGGGATTGTGGTGGCGATAACATAAGAGGTAAATGAATGTTCAAAGGAGGAAGAATTGAGGATAAAAATGGAGACTCGGCATACCAAGAATGATATGGCAATAATGGAAATGAAAGAAGAGATGGAAGTTAGTTTAGATGGAGATGAAAAGGTGGCAAGAAGACCTTTGATAAAATGAAAATATAATGTTACAACTGTGACAAATTTAGGCATTATTCATTTAAATGTTGGGAAGATAATGCATCCAAGAAAGGAAAGAATGAAGAAGAAGCCAACCTGGTGCAAGAAAAAGGAGGAGATGGGTCTCATTCAAGCCAAGCACAATTCCAAATTAGTTGCAAAGGAATTTCTGCAACAACATGGAATTGACTATACAGAGTTGTTTGCTCCTGTAGCAAGGATGAAAACTATGAGGTTGGTCATGATAGTAGCAAGTTCAAAAAACTCAAAAATTAGTCAAATGGATGTAAAGCCTGCCTTCCTTAATGACATTAGAGGAAGAGGTTTACACTTTACAACCACCAGGATTTGAAGAAAACAAAAGAGAACATCAGGTGTGCAAATTAAAGAAGGTCTTATATGGCTTTAAACAAACTCCTAGAGCTTGGAACAAATTGATTGACTTGGTGTTGTCCAGACAAAGCTTGGTAAAATATACCATGGAGTTTGGGATATATGTGAGAGCCACACATCACATAAACATACTTATTTTATATTTATATGTGGATGATTTGATCATCACAGGAAATGTGGAAGCAAAGATTGAAGTTTTTTAAAAGAATATGAAGTTTGAACTTGAGATGACAGACTTAGGCTCCTTAAACTACTTCCTAGTGTTGGAGTGCACACCCATAAGGGAGTATTTTTGCACCAAAAGAAGTATACATGTGAGATTTTGAAAAGGGTTTAAAATGGAGGAATGCAATGGGGGCATTAATCCGAGTAATGCTTGGCCTAAAGTTGACTGAAAGGAAGCAAACATAAATTGTTAATGCAACCTTATACAAACAAATTGTGGGATATCTTAGATTCCTATTTAATAGCCAACCAGATTTAAGCTTTGAAATAGGTTTGATAAGTAGGTTTATGCATGACCTTAGAGTTCCTCATATGGCTACTGCAAAGCACATTTTGAGGTACATAAAGGGTATTACAGAATATGAGATTTTATTTCCTAAGGCAGCAACATAATGAAGCAATTTTGGAGGGTTATTCTGATTTAGATTAGTGTGGAGACAAAGTTGAGAGAAAAAGCACTTTTGGGTATCTATTTTTGTACCTAAATGCGCCAATTTTGTGGTGCTTTAAGAGACAGAAGGTTGTAGCCCTTTCTTCACGTGAGGCAAAATACATTGCTACATTTGAGACAACTTCTCAAAGTCTTTGGTTGGAGGTTCTACTAGAGGAATTAAAACTAGTTTCTAAGAAACCAATTCGACTGCATATTGACATGGGAGAAGCAAACACAATGACACAAAGTTTCATTTCCTCCAAGATCAAGTGTGCAAGGAAAATATAAACCTAGTATATTGCTGCACCGAAGAACAAACACGAGACATCTTCACAAAGCCATTGAAGCAAGCTCGATTTGAGAAACTCAAGTAGCAATTTGGGATGACTAGCTTAGGGTTATTAGATTAAAATGGGGTGTTGTAGTTTGTAATCCAACTAACCTAGGTTTCTGTTATTTTAGTTACAAATAGAATAACCATGTAAATACATTTTTTTAATCATAATTGATTGATGAATGAGAACAATACCTCAATTTTCTCTACAACTATTTTTTCTTTGTATTCTTCTCCTTTCTTTGTGCCCCTTGTGTGTGAGGTGCCCATAGAAGCATATGTGTGTCCTGCATAGAGAAGAGAGATTAGTGAGTGAAGTGAGCACAAGAACAAGTAAGTGTGTGTGATAATGTAGATTTTTACCATTATCTAAGTTATCTTTTGTTAACAAAATCAAGTCCTCTTGAGCTTTTAACCCACTTAATCCTCAATTTTACTTTGCTTTTGTGAATAAATGCATTTTGGGTTACATTGATATAATTATACAACTAATCCCCATTTTTGTGTATAATTCAATGATAGGAAGCTTTTGCCTCCAACCAAAGAAGTTGTCAACCACAGAAGAAAGAAGAAAAACCATTTTGGAAGATTCAAAGCTATGTAGCAAACGTTGAGCATTAGAAAGCCAACATTAAGCGTTATTCTTCTCGCATTTTTAGGTACTAAGCACTAGTTGGCCAGCGTTAAGCGTTGATTGGCTCGTAAACTTCGACGTTGAGCGATGCGGGGATGACGTTGAGCGATATGGCCAATTTAACCTATTTCTTCTGGATTGCTCGAGGGCAAGACATCTTTGGACGTGGGAGGTGCAAAACAACACATTTTGGAGAGTTTGGAGGTCTGCCAGGGCTTGTGGAAACAACTTTTTCTTCCTCTTTGTATCACTTTTCTCTTCCATTCTTTCATTTGTAAGCTTGTGTTCTTCACGATAATGGAAAGCTAAACCCATTTTTGTTGGGGTTAGATGTAGCCACTAAACTCTTATGTAATTGCAATTTTTTTGAATATATATATGTGTGTGTGTGTGTGTGCCTCTTTCATTAAATGCTAGTATTCATGTTTCTTCACTTAATGCCTTCTTTGATTTGGCCATTCATTGCATGATATTTGGTTCATTAGGTGTGAAAATATCTTTAGAAACCTTGATTTGGAACAAGAAAACTCAATGGAGCTTATATCAAGGAATGAGGTTTGACCCATTGGTTGTCTTAAACCCTAGTGCATAAAGTGGGTTTGCTTACTAAGAGTTCAAGGGATTGACTCTTACTAAGGAAATTTAGGCTCAATCCATTAAGGAATTAGGGTTTTAGGGTTTGAGTAGATTTGTGGGTTGACATTAGCATATTGATGTAGATGTAAAATTTTATGTGGATGAGAGCGAAGTAGGTGAATTCTAACCCCGACAATACCAATTAATATCATTTCTAATCTCTTCATTGTCTAAGTGCCTTTAACTTCCAAAGTTCATCTTTAATCATTTATGCACAAATTTACTTTCTTACATGAAACTCAAAATTATGGATTCATTCTTTAGATTAAATTAGTTATTAATTTCGCAATTAATTAGTATTAGATTAGTCTCTTGGAAAACGATATCCCAATCTTATCGGTTACTACTTGCACGACCTGGTATGCTTGTCAGAGTCTTAACAGCGTGGCTCGACCTGGTATGCTTATCAGAGTCTTAACAGCGTGGCTCACTAAAGAGAAGAGAGAGACTTAACTGAGACATGATGTCTGGAGAAAGATCTAAAAGAAGTTGAAAGCAAGGTGCTTAGGCATAAAGAAAGAGTGAGAGATGTTTTTGTCTATGTGTGTATTGAGTTAAAAGTGACATATTATTCTTATCCAACAAATAATGTGTTTGTGCACTAGTTTTATTTAAAAAAGTATGTTATATTATATGATATGTGAATTATTTATGCATGTATTATAAACATTATTTTATTTTATAATTGTTAAAAACATTAGAAATGTTTATATTAAGACAATTTTTGTTAATAAATAATTATTTTATAAAATTACTCCACTCATTAATCCACCTAACTCAATTTTAATTAAATAATTAAATAAAAAAATAAATCTGAATCCCTTATGTATATATACACCACCCCATCATCCTAAACATTTATGCCTAAATTACCGAACATAGAAACAATAAATAATTCCTTCAATGTCGTCATGGCTCCATCAGGAACTGCAAAGACTCAGGCTCCAATGGCAGGCCACAGATGAAGAATCTCACATATATGTTTTTTGTTTCTGAGGGTAATCAATAATGGGGTGTTTGGAAGATAGTTTAGAAGAAAATAATTAAAAAGTGGTGCATAAGTAAAATAGATAGGTGTCAACAGTAACACCCCTCCCATTAAGCTAGTGTGTTCCCTTAAAAATATCACTCATTAAGCGCATATTAGATAAAAAAAAAAAACTATAATCTTCCAATATATACTTAAAAATAATAATAAAGTTATAAATTTAAGTTTTATTTAAGAAATCTACACAAGTTGAAAATGTAATTATGTTTAATGATATTACTAGTAATTAAAAAAAATACTTGTTTTTCAATAAATGTGTAGCTTATATGATAGTAGGCTAATGAATACATCTATTTGCATGAAGATTGAAGGAGTACTCTATACTGGTTAATATATTTCACAATAAAGTATAAATATAAAAAAATAGCATATATATATATATATATATATATATATATATATATATATATATATATATATATATATATAAAATAGGACTATGTTTCTTATTATTAAGAAAAAAATGTATTCAAATGTCTTATATAAAGAACTAACTAGAGATATATTGAAAAATAATTTTTTTTCTGATCAAGCAATACTTAGATGAGTTCTTTCTGACGAATAATTTGAGAGAGGAAAAGATGATTCATTTGGATAGATTTTTGGATGAAGTTTATATTGTTTTTTTTAAGAGATTTGTATATGATAGTGAAGTAGATGTGAGAGAAAAATTTGTAAAAGTTTGTGAAGGATTTGACTGATGTAACTAATTAAAATATAACTAAATAGATAAAAAAGTAAGATTACTAAATTATCTTTGGTGTTAAAAATAAAATAAAATAAATTTAGATAAGTTGTAATTAGTTTTGAATTTTTTTTATGATAAAAAAAATTATTAATAATATTTATTATTTGAATAAAATAAATATTATAATATAATTAATTTTTTTAATGATATGAATTTCACAAATGGATTATTTTCCATAGAAGCTAACTTGTTAAAATGAACCATGCATGAAAGGTTATGAAGTTGGAATCGAATCCAAGTAAAAGGGAACTGCTTGGCTTCTTCAATAACATATTTGGTTCCAACAAAAATAGATTTAGTTCCAACTAAAATAAATTCAGTTTCACTATATAAGGAATCACTCTTCATTACAAACCTTGAGTAGTTTTATATCTTGAATTCGATTATTCTAATAAAACAACGATGGTATAATAGTAAAATACTAACATCCACTCTCTAATTTCATGTGAAAAACGGGATGTAAAATAGAGAATTATCCTACAAATCTGTGTCTTACCACACTCTCAATTCTAAAAAAAAAAACACAATTTTTTTTTTTTTAAATTTTATCGTATTTAAACAAGAATTACCTTTAAGATAACTCTTAAAGAAAAAAAGCAAACTAATAATTTTTTATTTAATTATATTTTAAGATCATAAAATTTAGAATACATATGAATCATCAAAATTAATATATATATATATATATATATATATATATATATATATATATATATATATATATATATTTTTATATTTTTTTTTTAAATATTATATATTATATATTAATTTTTTTATATTAAATATATATTAT
>Ga0214543_1010904_pt1 | contig 13112 bp, 9 predicted proteins | sample CNSS2metaG_FD_160094 | JGI IMG/M metagenome (GOLD analysis project Ga0214543, IMG submission 160094) | Root nodule microbial communities from cowpea collected in UCLA plant growth center, Los Angeles, California, USA - CNSS2 | ecosystem: Host-associated > Plants > Roots > Nodule | place: USA...
ATGAGGAATCCTCATTTTTTCTTGTAAGGGTGTTTTAAAATCTCCTTTAATCCCTTTCCTATTTGCTACAGTACTCAGTGTTGCCCCCACGTCCAAATCAGGAAATCTCCGATTTGCTTCCAAGAGTGCACCGTAAAGTCCAGTAAAATAAGTCCTATTTTCAGCTGAGGGTATTCCCTCCATTCCTTCAGCTGTCCATTCAATCCTACCATTCTTCTTCATCACAGCGCCAAAGACTTCAGCAATATCCAGAGAAGGAAACATCTTCCATGCCTCAACAATTCCATCCTTTATTCCTTCAAACAACAACTCCCACGCTACTCCTTCCGGAACAGGAACGTAGTTTTCGTCCTCCTCCACACTTCCCTTAACCACACAGGTTGAATCTCCGTTCACAATCAGGTTATTGGGACAAGCGAATAGGATATCTTCCATGCTTCTTCCTTCTTTTTCTTCATACACAAACGCTCCCCAACCACTTATCATCAACGACGAAGTCGCATCATACGCAACCTGCACCAGATTCCACTCATGCTCCATCACCGCATCGCCAACCCACTCCTTCTCACTGCACAAAGCTCCTACGTCACACACCAAGATGTGTTCCTCCTCAATCTGAAAGTTCTGGTACCCTTTTCGAGGAGCATATCGACCGTTGATCAGTAAACGCAGATCAACAAGCCCACGCCCACCAAATATGTACCTTTCTCTCTCGTTTTTGAAGTGGAAGATCATGGCTACCACAATGTTAGGGAACTTGCCTCGAACCCAGAAACGAGGAATCCTTTCCACTCCCACATAGTTAAACCATTCTGGAATCTCACTTATAAACGGCATCACCATTTCTATTCCTCCTTCAGCTTTCTTCACCTATAATATTATTGTAACAGTTTCAATTCTCAATTCTATATGCATTTTATAACACTAAAAATAGTTTAAATACAAATTATTCTAAGCAAAATCTAATATTAGGTAATTTAAAACCAAAGTATAAAAAAATATGAAAAAATAATAATATTTTAAAACTGGCCACAAATATTTATTTTAGAAAATGAGTAAATATTATTTTCCCTAAATAAAGGTAAAATATGTAACTTAAGCAGTAAAGTCATGATACCTGAGACCATAGCATGTCTGATGTTTCTCTTGTTAAGTTGAAACAAAATCTTGCGTCTACTTTCTGAACAGTAGACGGCAACTCTGAAATTTCTTCAAGGTATATACAATCATGAACATCTAGAATTCTCAAGCCAGTGAGTTCAGGAATTTTCTTAAGCTTTTTACATCCATTCAAATCGAGACTTGTCAAGTCACCACATTCCTTGATGCATGAAGGGATACATACAAAATTGTTCTCTGAAACAATCAATTCTTCTAATTTTCGAAAATGGCAAAGAATTGCTAGAAGATCTTCATCAGACAAGTTACCATTTTCCAGATTCAGTATTCGTAATTTTGGATGAACATTAGCTTTTGATGGGTGTTGCACCAAACTTCTGAAGGATTCTCCAAGTTTGGAACATGCTTTGATTATGAATGAATCAACATTTGGCAACATGAATAAGCTGCTTGGTAGATATTTAAGTTCCCTGTTATTCGATATGTCTAAGGAAACAAGCCCGGTAAGTTTACTAACGGATTCTGGAAGCTCTTGAATACCCGTATTTGTCATATAAATCTTCAATGGCTTAGTCATTTCTTTCATTATCTCTGGAAAGTGACCAAGGCTTTCACAAAAGTTAAGGTTAAAGATCTCTAGAGATGGTAGAAACATTCTGGACATAAAATTTTGAAGTTTTCTGCATTCTGAAAGATTTAAGTGCGCAAGCCTTTTCAGAACTCCAACAGATTCATGGACTGCAATTAGGTTTCTACAATGATCAAGTCTCATTTCTCTTAGATTCTGAAGTTCGGACACATCAGGTATTTCAGTGATACATTGGTTATACGAAAAGTCCATATTGGTCAAGCATGGAAATTTCTGCCAAAAAGAAAAAGTCAATAAAAGTGATCATTTGCTGCACGTAGAGTAAAAATTGAAAGTAAAAAATAAGAAAATATGATGTAGACTGTACCTTGAATGGGTCTTGGAATGTTAGACAACTTCTAGGCAAATTGAAAACAACGATTTTCTTTGGATGAAATTTTGGTGGGAAAGACTTTGAAGGATAGTTCTCCCAGTCAAGCAGTTTCAAATGATTCGGTAAATGTTGAAGTTCAGATGAAAAGGATGTGTTTCGAACGATGAGAATTCTGAGCCATTTCATCTTCTCAAACTCAGTACCACTCCAATTTACCTTTTCTTCCTGAGGGGGATCAAGCATAATCCCTTGAATCTTTTCACTTCCCTTTAACACAAGTACAAGAAGCAACATCAACTCCATATATTCTCATTAACATAAAAACTATAATGTATAAATTGAAAAGAAATAGAGTAAAAGAGTAGATGATTACATAATCTTCGTTCAGTATTTCAAGAACATCTTCATAATCCCATATTCTGCTACGTTCACCAGGATTATTTGGTGCTTCCTGCCTAACAATCTCTCTACCCATATCTTGTATTAGATCATGCATCTTCAGGCATCCATTCTCGATAGTTATGAGAGATTTATTAACAAGCTCTTTCATTTTGTGAGCTGAACGAAATTCCTCAAGTATCTTGTTCACGTATTCCACTCTCTCCCCTTTAAAGAAGCAAGCTATGTCCAAGAAAACTTGTTTGGCATCGTTATCCAATCTATCGTAGCTTATTTTAAGCACATCTTGAATCTTTTTATTTGGAGGAGTCTTCTCATATTCTTCCAATGCATCTTCCCAAGCTTCTAAACTTGCTCCATAAAGAGTAGCTAAATCAGAGCCGATCACTTTTAAAGCCAGTGGAAGACCTTTGGCGTAATCTACAGCTCTCACAGACACATCTTGAAAACCTGGTTTAGGATATCCTTGTCCGAATGCATTCCAACAAAAGAGCTTCAAAGAATGTTGTTCATCGAGTTCTTTCATTTCATAAATATTTTCAACATGGTGAGCAATTAGCACATCCTTTTCCCTTGTCGTTATAACGATCCTACTACCAGGACCAAACCAATCACACCCTCCTGCCAGCTTTTCTAACTCCTTTTTATCATCAACGTCGTCAAGAACCAAAAGAACTTTCTTTCGGCGAAGCTTTTGTTTTATTTGATATATTCCTTTACTGCTACTTCCCAACTTAGTTTCTGACTCCTCTAACATCTCAGATAAAAGTGTCTTCTGTAGATCTTCCATGCCATTGATTGTGTTTGATTTTTCTCTGACACCGGCAAGAAAACTTGCAGCATCAAAGTGTTGTACAATGTTGTCATACAAAGCTTTGGCAAGTTCCGTCTTTCCAATTCCACCGAGTCCATATATGCCCAACATTCTTACAGTGTTGTCATCAGGATTCATGTCCAAAAGTGACATAACCTCTTCGATGTGGGGCTCAAGTCCGACAGGGTTCTGACCGGTATATAAAGGTTTAGGAGCTATATTCTTATAGACCTCCCCAACAATTTCTTCAATAAAACTGTTTTCACACCTATAGGAGTAGAATGTATTAATTATTTGTTTGATATCAGGATTTCATTTTTATTATTGTACTAAGTAACAGGCATTGTGATTATTGTACTAGATAATATAAGCATATAGATATTAATAATCACTAGCACAAAAAAAAAAAATCATTACACGTTATGAATACACGAAATTTACTAATGAAAAATAGAGAAATTTTGTTGAAAAAAACAATCGATAATTTATAAAGAGAAATACCTAAATATAATTTAAAATGTATTTTCTTTTGAATTATTTTTTGTATAATGTTCGGAATTATAATTTCATGACTAAAAATCCATTCAAACACCGAAATCATCTAAAATTTGAATTCACAGTTAACCATTTAATATATAAAACGATAAAAACAATATTATCATCCCATAAGGTAACCCAAGTCATTGTTGTGTTTTGAGAAGTAAATTTCAACATAAGTTGAACTTAGGTGCAATATTTTTTCAATAATTCCTAGATAACCGGGACTTGAGTGTAATATTTTTTATTAAAACACCCTAAACTTACCTTTTTTTTCTTTATTATATGGTGCATGAGAATAAAAAATAAGGGAGGAAAAATATTATTTTCTTTCAAAGTTTCCTTACCGATTGTAATTTTTTATTTTAAAAAAAAGTAAATTATATATCTTATTCTTATATGTGGATGACATTATTAATAAAGCTTAAATATAAGAATTAAAGGGATAATTGGTTAGAAAATTTAATACGAATGACTTGAATCTAATAAACAAAATTTTAGAAATAAAAATTCAGAGAGATAGAAGATATAAAGATGCTTTACTTTTTACTTTCTTAGATGAATTAGTTACTAAAAGTTTTGTAGTGTCTTCACATGGAAACAGTGTTTGATACGGAGTAAAAGTCAACACTACTTAGTCAATAAAGTCGGATTTGTGGGGCACATGCTACAGTTCTAAAAGTGTGGACCCTAATTGATTAGCGTTGCTGTTTGAAAGTTGACTCTAAGTACTATGGTGGACTAAATCCTCGGTTATTCACCATTAATTAATCAAAGAAATGTAGTGTCTTTTTTAATTTAGCATTGTCTTAATGAAATCTACTTTTAATATTAATTTAATTTGTATTTATTATCGTAATTACATGGATGAAATGGATCAGAGTCTAGATTTTTTATTAATTTTTTTTTACTGTCGTCCACTGAATATTAAAAATATACTAAATTAATATTTTAAATATTCTTTTAATATATTTTAAAATGTCAAAATTAATATATCATCAAAATACGAACAACACAAAAAACACAACAAAAAATTCAAATTGAAGGAATTGTTGTTGTACATACCCGGTGGTGATATGCTTCGATGGCAAATTAAGTACTTGAGACAAAGCAGACCTCCAAGCCTTCATTTCCTCTTTTCCAAACCTATTTTCGTGTTTCGTCATGTGTTTTCCGAAGCTATTTCTCTCTTGCACTATATCTGATGGATCTACATGGTAGAACACTGGCAAAACAACTTGCTTCTGCTTCTTCTCCTTCAGTTCCATGATCCTAACAAGTTCATCCAGACACCATGTGGAAGATGCATAGTTCTCAGAAAACACAACAATGAAAACCCTAGATTCTTCAATGGCCTTTTTCAGAGCAGGTGAAAGACTTTCCCCTATCGCCATATCCCTGTCATCATTGAAACTCTTAATTCCCTTCCTACCCAACTCTTTTCGGAGATGCCCTACAAAATTGCTTCTGGTATCTGCGCCTCTGAAACTAATGAACACATCGTACCTGAAACCGACACACCCCATACTAGACTAAGGATGCTCAATCAGTGTGTTGTTGTGATTAAATATACAGTGTCTTACCCCAGTGATGGATAGGTTAAGTTAAGAAGCATGGGTACGTAATTCACGCGGAGGGATAGAATATTTTAGAACATGTTTGTCGAGTTTCCCTAGTTTTTGTTTTTTCCCAAGGACCAACTCGTGAACCCCTACTCACTCACTACTGTTCTAGGTCAAGATAATCATACCATTATATATATATATAAATAAGAAAATTAATAGAAGGAATATGTTAATGTGAGACCTTATCTTTTACCTGGGACCTTCTGCATCATTAGTACCCCATTTGTGATTCAATTTGGGTCTCTGTGCAGCGCACATCTGGAGTTAAATTAATTCTATGCTATGGTGCATTCATTTCTGCACTATTCCCGTCACCTTAATTGCATGCGGGGTCCCCACACGTTCTTTCATATTTATATAATCCTTTTCTTAAGCTTAAATTTAGTATATTCTTTAGGCTGGGGCGCAATAATCTGCGTATGTCGGCAATCTCATTTTTTTTTTTACCTAATTCCTATTGTAATTGTACACTGTATTGTTAATTATGTATGGGTATGGTCGCTGTACCATTTTAAAATAATGATATAATTTTCTCTATTTTTATATGTTAAAAAGTATTTAAATGTATTATAATATAACATCATCAGTTAATTATAATATAATATTTATGTGTCTTTTACTAAAGATAATATTTTAATACAAAGATATATATAGTTTAATCGAGGGATGAAACATTTTTTGAAACTAGTTTGAAAAAAAAACCATATTTAGATAAGTTAAACTAATGCTGAATTAAATATATTTCTTAATATTTATTTTTCTCGGTGTCACAATTTGACCGATGCATGAGAGTAATTAAGAAATAAATAGAAGAAAAAAAATTATAATGGATGAAAGAGATACAATATGGTTGGAGATGGATATGAATGAGAAAATAATGACAAATTTGTGAACGAAGGAGATGAGAAGAAGAGTGGATATATGTATAAAAGAAGAAAATGATGTGTCGGTGAAAAAAATGAGTGTGAATAAATGAAAAGATTATGAGTAAAGAATACGCGTGTAAATGAAAGAAATGAATGCGAAAATATTTGTTTGTGAGTGCAAAAAGATTTATATAGAAGTGAAAGAAGAAAATTGCGATTGACCAAATTTATTCTTTTTAAATCTAGACATTTAGATTAAAAATTATTTAGATTTTATATTTGTTGTCATGAAAACACAAATATTCATAACATATAAATTAGCACTACAAAGTAGTGACAGATGTTAAAATTTTATTTTGAAAAGACCAATATAATATATTTAAATTTTATATATTTAATTATTGTCATTAATATAATAAAAGTTTATATAAGTTAATATTTAAATCTTCTTAATTATATGTTTCTTTTTAAAATAATAATAGGTTTGAAGTTGTATTTATTTATTTTAAATAAAAATTTTTAATTTAATTTTTTTATTACAATATATCAAGACTCTTAGTTTCTTTGTTCTCGTGGTGTCTTTATTCCCTTAAAAAAAAAATATGCAACACAACAATTGGGTTTTGACACCCAATAATTACTACAATAAAACTTAATTTTGAAAAAGGTTTATTAATAGAGGTTACATTAACCCCTGATAAGATAAACACGTATAGGAGGTTTACCAAACCCTTTGATAAGTCTTAATGGTTATTTAATAAATATTTAATGAACCGCAATAAATTTTCACGTTCCACCTCATTTTTCTATTTTCTCCCTTTTCTATTTTTCATTTATTCACTTTCCCTCTCTGGTGCAAGCCAAACCTAACATCTTCATATCTTTATCTCTTAATCACAGAAAACAATCACTACAAAAAAAATCCTAAATTAGAAATCTATTTCAAAAATTCAAAATAGTTAGTCATTATAGTGACCAATTTAGATACCAATTTAAAAAGTTAAAAATTATCAGATACTAAATAGTCACTATTATAAAGAAAAATTTATAATTGATTTTGGTAACCACTAATTAATTAGAGACTAATTTAGAAACTAATTGATTATGGTAGCCAAAACTTAAGTAGCTAATGTTAAAGACCAATTATAATTTTTGTATTCATAAGAGTAAAGGGTTTCTCTAAGTCTATTTTTGTAGTGAATTTTGCTCTTCGCATCTCTCAATCATAACTTTCGATTGGTAAAGGATTTTCATAAGTCTCTTATTTGTGTAACTCTTAGGGTGATGTTTAGTGATGTTTGTTTTTAGTTGCATTTTGTTCCCATATTTGTTGTGCATTTCTGTCACGGTTTTGTCTTAAAAGTGTCTCGAAAAGTGGATTGAGGAGGAGTATTTAACTGCACTTGACTTTGACTCCTAAGCGATGTGAAACTTATTGGATGTACCGAAACATGTTACTTTGGAGCTCAGTACTTGTGGTGTTTTGTGTCATAGGTGAGCATGAGTTTAATTCAGAAATCACCAAACTTAAATCGTCGTTAGAAAACACGATTTCACTTCAACAACAATTACATTAAAGTCGTCACCTAAGTGCGTTAATTTCTGAATTTTGAAGAAGTCGTCTTAACCTCAATGACTTCGTGTAACGTTCCATTTAATTATTAAGCGAAATTAAAAGACACGTCACACAAAATAATAATGTAGAGTAGTCCTAGGGTCCTTAACACAACCCCTACAAACTGGGCACACCACGATACCAACAAAAACCAGATAAAAGTCTAACAAAATGAGAGTAGAATAGTAAGACATAGAGCAATACATGGGCCGTAGCCCTAAACAAAACCCATGAAGAAACTTGCCATCAATTAAATTGATGATCATCGCAAGAAAGAAGAGCCACATACAAGACAATCATACAACAAACAGGGTAAGCTAGAGCCAACAACATTTTCATTATACAGTCAAATATACTTTCACTGTCCAATATCCATACAACAACCAAGCATGTTATGACTTTTCAATCAATACACTACGACTCGACTCATCCAGATACGTATAACCTGGTCGGATTCAACGAATGCTTGCACTTGTGGTGGATACCTCTGCTCACCCCCTAGCTACTCACCCCCGAGCTATGTATTACAAATGTTACGATGGATCAATTTTCCATCACCACAAGGTTAGCCCTTAATGAATTTCAGGCCTCCTGCTACTCTCACCACAGGAGTCAGTCCGCTCTAGGTGAGACTAACTGATTCCTTAAAGTGTCAGGATGCAACCTTATCTTGAATCCTTACCTAGTTATACAGATGAGGCACCACCATGGACACCCACTAATAGGGGCCATGGAATTACGTCTCGACCACTGAAGCACGACCCTAAGAATCTCACCTAGAGATCCCAAGGAATTACGCACTGACACGGACCAAACTTTCTTAATCAATCAAACAGATTCAGCATGCATACACACGGATATAAACATATACATCATATACAGTTGCTCATAATTCACCTCTTTCGTATTCCCAACCAAGCCATACCAACTCATTATTCTTGAACTCGGAATATGGAACTCTGTCTCATAACATTACCATGCCACATTGATACCAACTCTTTCATGTCTCATGTCGAACTCATACCAAACTCATCATTTCAATCTCATATATCATCTCATACAATTATCATGCTCACATCATTTTAAAACTCACAATCACAACTCATACACCATCTCATTCATAAAGGTCATTCAGTTCATAAACTTAAAGGTAACACCCATACAAGCACATTATCAACATTTGAGATCAAGAAAAACTCCAAGGCCAGCCACCCTCTCGCCTAGCTTCTTGCTCAGGCAGTAGGGTCTCGCCCAGGCGAGAAGGATCCTCGCTCAGGCGAGCTTCCCTCGCCTAGGCGAGAGCTCGACTTCCAGTGTAGTGGCCTTGCACGCGTTCTCGCTCAGGCGAGACCCTCCTCGCCTAAGCGAGACGTTCGCTCGCTCAAAAAGATAGCGGGTCGCCTGGGCGACCATTCGTGGAAAAGGCTTAGGCGAGCCTCTGTTAATCTCGCCTAGGCGAGGCCAGCTCGCTTGGGCAAGTTTATTAGTGCTCGCCACTGTTTTCACCTGCAGCAGACTCGAAAACATACTCCGAACAACAATCCCACCATAGCAAACATTCATAACAACAGACAAACTCAAACAATCATAAACAACATAGAATAACAGACTCGTACCAAACAAACAGGAGGGTTCTAGCTTCCCTTACCTGGAAAACAAGCTAGCAACTGGATCCTTGGGTACCAACAGCGAACGTAACAGCTCCGAGAGTGGATTAGTGAGCTGGAAACAATGGAACTAGATTAAAAACGAGCTCCCTCGACTGACTCTAGTTGGAACCACGAGTAAGGAACTAAAGTACAGGTTAGAACATACTTAAGTGAAGTGGAGGTCCAGTTGGAGTTCACTTGGAGGGGTTGACGACTAACCCTAGCAGAGCTCTGAAATGAAAAGGGTGGCAGTGTTTAGGTTCAGCTTGGAATGTGAGGCTGAAAGGGAACCCTAACAGCTTTAGGGCCTTTGCACCCTATGGGTCAGCCCTTAGGCCCAATAGATTAAGGTCAGTCCTTAAACATTAGGACAGAAAAGAGAAAACATATTTTAATGGGCCTTACACTTCTATACCATACTTCTATACCATATTTTTTTGTAAGTTGTATATTTCTTGTATGACTTTGATTAAGCCTAATTAATTAAGTTTATATCGCCTTGAACCTTACGATTTCAACATTTTTATTGTTGCACGACTTGAGCTCTAAAGGACAGAAGTTGTCCATCCAGATGACGACTTGTTTAAAACAAAGTCATGTCTGTCTAGTAAGGACTTAGCCCTCTTCGTAGATTTTTTAGAACGAGGCCCGTAATTTTGGAATGTAATTGACTCCGTAAAAAAACCCACCTTTTAAACATTTAATTGGTGATCACACATCATTAGCAAAGAAAGAACATTTAAAAAAAAAAAAAAAAAAAAAAAAAAAGTTAAAAAAAAAAAAAAACAACAAAAAAAAAAGAAAAAAAAAAGAAGAAAGTTCACGCACAAAGAGTACAATCCAAAGAAACGACATCATGTTACATATGCTCTTAAATAAATATTGTAGCGAATGTTTTTATTATCAGCAGCCTCTGCAGTGAGACGTTGCTCAGTTTCTGTGTCTAGCAAGTAGATTAAGTAACAGAGCATGTGCTTCTAGAAGTCCTGCCCTCAGTCCATTCAAGTATATTGCACCCATCAAATCTTCAAACTCCTCTGATCTCTTCAACCCTTCAACACCATCTTCGTACAACCTCTCTATTTCTTCACCTCTTCCTCTCAAAACAACACTAACCTCCTTATACTTTGCCACACCATCAAGGTTGTCTTCTCTCTTCTCAACAAACTCATCATATCCAATTTTCCCACCACCATTTTCATTTCCATCATCAAGTTCTGCAAGTTTGTTGCGCAGAGCTTGGTGTTCCTCCTTCAACTTCCACAAGAGTTTACTCATCACCTCGGCTTCAAAATTACTTTGTTGCTTCATCCTCATGAATGTTTGCATCAGAGGGTCCTGAGAAGGAGAAAATGTCACTGTACTCCAATCCAAATGTGGAAACCCTAGGTTTGCTTGAGAGGCTGATACAAAAATTCCTTCCATCCCTTTCCTTTTAGCCACAGTATTTATCGTTGCCCACATGTCCAAATCAGGAAACCTCTGCATTGCTTCTGAGAGTCCAGAGTAAATTCCAATGGTGTATATCCTACTTTGAACCGACATTTGCGCTTCTACTTCAGGTGGCCATCTTACATTACAACCCTTCTCCATCACAGCGTTACTGGTTTCAGCAATATCTAGACATGGAAATTTATTCTGTGCCTCAACAAGTCCATCCCTCATTCCTTCTAAGAATAATTCCACCACTATGTCCTCCGGCAGATCTTCCTCTACTGAATCATTTCCTCTTCGTTTTCTCATTACGCGAGTATAAAAAGGCATACTTGGGGCTTCCACCACAGGATCGTACCCTTCTTCCTCCTCCATTCTACACTGATGCCTTGAGCAAGAAGCATGTCCTACATTATCCTTCTTCTTCCCTGTCGGTGAATTCTTTTGTACTATCAACGCCAATTCACCTTTGATAATCTCCTTAGGCTCTCCATCATCATTTTCTGACGTATCTAGAAGCCACCTAAGGTAGGAGTTTGGATCTTCTAAAGCTGACCCTTTTGAATTCAACGCATCCTCAGCATCCTCTGATATCTTCTTTATTTGTCCCAATGCCCTACGCATGCAATCATCATGGCTCCTGTCCCCTCCTCTTTCTCTGTTCTCCTGCCATTCCGTCAACGTCTTCTTAAATAACTGGTCCAGACGTAGCTCTCGTATCCTCTTTTTATACTTCTCCATAGGATCTTTCTCAGGAATTGTTGCCGCTGCTATCTTGTCTGAATACATGGGATTGGGACAAGTGAAGAGGATATCTTCCATGTTGCTTCCTTCTTTTTCTTCATACACAAACGCTCCCCAACCACTTATCATCAAGGACGAACTGGCTTCGTACTCAACCTGCACAAGATTCCACTCATTCTCAACATCAAGCCCTAACCACTCCTTCTCACTCAGAAAAACTCCTAGATCACAGATTAAGATGTGTTCTGCTTCAATTTCATAGCTGCGGTACCCTTTCCCAGGAGCATATCGACCGTTGATTAGTATACGCAGATCAACAAGGCGATGGCGAACCAACTTTTCCCTATCACTCTCATTTTCGAAGTGGAAGATCATGGCTAGAACAATGTTCGGAAACTTGCCACGAACCCAGAAATGAGGAATCCTTTCGACCCCAACAAAGTTAAACCATTCTGGAATCTCAGTTATAAATGGCATCACCATTTCTATTCCACCAGCCCTTTTCTTCACCTGTCATATTATTGAACAGTTTCAATTCTCACTTCTATATGCATTTTATATACAACTATCACTGCAAATAGTTTAAATACAAGCTATTCTAAATACAAAGACGTTGGAAGTTGTAAGAGAGGACAAGGGTAATTAATATCTAAGTATATATAAAGTTCGTATTTAATAATATTTGTAATTTTAAACCATTCTAAACAAAATCTTACAATTATAAAAATGCAAGTTGTATTTTACAATGTATAAGTTGCATTTTACTTATAAAAATGTAGACAAATAGATCTCTTTTAAAAGGTTTAAAATTAAAAATATTAGTACGTAAAATATCTAAAATCACATATTTTAAAACTAAAGAAAAAGGTATGAAAAAATAATAATGTTTTAAAAGTGACCACAAATATTATTTTAGAAAATGTGTAAATATTATTTTCCTAAAATAAAATGTACAAGATTTAACATAATATAAGTCATGATACCTGACACCATAGCATATCTGATGTCTCTCTTGTTAACTTAAAACAAAATCTTGCATCTACTTTCTGAACGGTAGACGGCAACTCTGAAATTTCTTCAAGGTAGAAACAATGATGAACATCAAGAATTCTCAAGCCGGTGAGTTCAGGAATTTTTTTAAGCTTTTTACATCCATGCAAATCGAGACTAGTCAAGTCACCACATTCCTTGATGCATGAAGGGATGAATACAAAATTGTTCTCTGCAACAATCAATTCTTCTAATTTTGGAAAGTAGCAAAGAATTGCAAGAAGATCTTCATCAGACAAGTTTCCATTTTCGAAATTCAGTGATCGTAATTTTGGACGAACATTGGCTTCTGAAGGGT
>Ga0214543_1010913_pt1 | contig 13099 bp, 8 predicted proteins | sample CNSS2metaG_FD_160094 | JGI IMG/M metagenome (GOLD analysis project Ga0214543, IMG submission 160094) | Root nodule microbial communities from cowpea collected in UCLA plant growth center, Los Angeles, California, USA - CNSS2 | ecosystem: Host-associated > Plants > Roots > Nodule | place: USA...
TTTCCTCAATGGTGATTTGCAAGAAGAAATCTATATGGAGCAACCTCCTGGATTTGTTGCTCAGGGGGAGTCTTCTGGGATGGTATGTCGTCTTCGCAAATCCCTATATGGCCTAAAACAATCTCCTCGGGCTTGGTTTGGAAAGTTTAGCAATGTTGTTCAGCAATTTGGTATGACTCGGTGTGAAGCAGATCATTCTGTCTTTTATCAACACTCGAGTGCTGGATGTGTTTACTTGATAGTATATGTTGATGACATCGTTCTTACAGGAAGTAACAACCATGGCATCTCTCAATTGAAACAACATATTTGTCACCATTTTCAGACCAAAGATCTTGGCAAACTCAGATATTTCTTGGGTATTGAGGTGGCACAGTCTAATGATGGTATTGTTATATCTCAGAGAAAGTATGCCATGGATATTTTGGAGGAAACTGGGTTGATGAGTTCAAAGTTTGTTGATACACCCATGGATTCCAATACTAAACTTCTACCAAATCAGGAGGAGCCTATATCTGATCTTGAGCAGTATAGACGATTGGTTGGGAAATTGAATTATCTTACCGTTACTCGTCCTGACATTTCCTTTGCAATCAGTGTGGTAAGCCAATTTCTTAATTCTCCATGTGTAGATCATTGGAATGCAGTCATTTGCATCTTGAAGTATATTAAAAAATCTCCTGGAAAAGGATTGTTATATGGTTCTAATAACCATATAAGAGTTGTTTGCTATTCAGATGCTGATTGGGCAGGACCTCCTTCTGATAGAAGGTCTACATCTAGGTATTGTGTCTCCATTGGTGGTAACTTGATCTCGTGGAAAAGTAAGAAACAGAGTGTTGTAGCAAGATCCAGTGCAGAAGCAGAATGTAGAGCTATGGCCTCAACTACCTGTGAACTTGTTTGGCTCAAGCAATTGCTTCAAGAGTTACAATTTGGAGATGTTACTCAAATGACACTTGTGTGTGACAATCAGGTTGCTCTTCATATTAGCTCTAATCCTGTCTTTCATGAGAGGACCAAACACATTGAGATTGATTGTCATTTCGTTCGGGAAAAGGTTATGTCTGGAGACATCAAGACTAAGTTTGTTAACTCAAGTGATCAGTTAGTAGATATTTTTACTAAGTCTTTACGGGGGCCTAGAATTGATTATATTTGTAACAAGCTTGGCACATACGATTTGTATGCTCCAGCTTGAGGGGAAATGTTAGATATTGTTTGATATTATTAAGATATTGTTAGATATTGATAACCACAATATCAAACAATATCTTCTATTTAATCTTTTTATTTTCAGTTACTTTTTTTACTTGTACCTCTCTCTATTATAAATAGATTACCCTATGTGTGGTTTATACACAAGGGAGATTAATCTCAATCCCTATTTTCTTTATTCTCAACAAAAACAATTAGTAACTATTTTACCTATAAATATAATGCTAACTCCCAGGGCCACGAAACAAAACTATTTTCGCCTTAGTGCTCTTTACTTTACTTTAGGTCAAAAGGGTTCTTCGTATTTGTCTTCGGTAAAAGAAACTCAATTCTTTTGCTGACCTACAGCTAATAACAAGGTTCTAAGACGAACCATTGGTTCCTTAAGCCTTCCATTGGGCATTGGGATGAACGGCCATTCTCCATATCACTTAGGAGTTGAAGCCTAAGGCAATTTAAATATAGGACGGATGTAGGCTCAATTTCTGGGCCCATAAACTTTAAGTCGGCTTTTGGATATTTAATATCCATTTTCGAGTATCGGGTCAAGCCCCGAACGACTGGGACGGTCCAAACTTTAAGAGTTTGGCTCGGCTTGACTTGTTTAATCCTCTCTAATCACAACCAAAGGCTGCCATCTGTTGATGATCTTGATTCCTAGTTATTGTTAAATTTTCAGCAGGCATTAAGAATATATTGCCTATGTTCAGCTAGAGTGATACATAGAATTATTATTGCAAATAAGAATCACCAAAATAAGCACAGGGTAATACTAGCAAGTAACATTGCAAAGAGGAAATACAGTTCATTGAAGTAAATTCATAGCCACAATACAGAGAAACAAAGATTTTCAGATAATTCCAGAGTTCAAGGTACATGATCAATATCCAAGAATGCTATAAACACAACCAAATCATAAATCTCATGGATACAAAATGAAAAAGTACAGCTCCTGCTAATAATCTATGATTACAAAATCAATCGCACATGTATACCCCACTCTCAAGTCTGTCACTAACCTCGTAGAAGTCTGTCTTACCCTCCGAAGCCGGCCGTATAGAAACTCCAGACAATGACTGGGTTACTTGTTCTGAAAATTTCACATAACCAACAACCTCAATTTCCTCATCATCTTCACTGGAATCTACCGGCATCCGAACTCTCAACCTGCCAGGAGAGCCCTTCAACGGAATCTCTGGCACATGCCATTTAATTTCTCTTTCAGTCCTATTTAACACAGCTTTTGGAGAAACCTTCAACAGAGTAGGATCAATGGGTATTTTAAGAGTGAAAGTAACATCATGCAAGGGGACTAACAAATCAGGGTTTGAAGCATATTGTATCATGACAGAAAGCAAACTCCCAGTATGCCGTTTCGTAAGTCGAACCCTCAAAGGCAAAGGCGTCAACCTAGGAACCAAGCTATACTTAATAATTGGTATTGGCTCCTCAGAGGCCGCAGTCCTCACATGAAACAACCCATTACCAAGACTACTAACACGCGAACTCTGAATAACAAATCTCTTAACAGCACTGGTTCCGTCAATTCGGAATGAGAATTCAGTTTCCTTATCACCAGCAGTTTTGGGTGGTAAAGTTCTGAGGTAAACAACACCCATCAACCCCACTCTTGCTAGCAACGATTCCCTGAACTCTGCACTAATCACCTCAGAGATATACATCTCAGGACCCTTCATCTCAGTTTTCTTCACCAACAAATTTTCAAGTGGAGTTCCAGAACCACTTTCAGCAGCTGCTTTAGGAGCAGCATCAGGCCCAGTTTGCAACAATTCAACCCCACCAAGACCTTGCGGTTTGGGAGGTTTGGTTGTGCCCACAAACTCGGAAGGGTCCAGTCCACCACCCCAAGCATCGTTGAAACCTTCAAAAGCTTCTCCAATAGAAGCTTGCTCATGCCCAAACTCAACTCCACCGTAGTTCCCTTCAAAACCCTCCACATTTATCTGCGTGGATTGGGTAGCCTCGGGAGGAGGCAATGTGGTGACATCAAGCCCTTCCAAAGCCGAGGTTAAATCGGTAGCAGGGTCCTTTGTTTTCTTGAAACCATCAACAAGTTCCTGCGGCTTGTTAATAGCATCACTAGCTGCAAAAGGGTCCTCCACCTGAGGCTCTTCTGGCTTCTGCTGCGGCTCCTCCTGCGTTTCCGGCTGGGCGGGGGCAAGGCTGGCGGCGACCTCTTCGCCGGCCTCTAGCGTCTCCGGCGGCAACTCGAAGGAGACGGTGGATAAGGCGTCGATGCAGGCCTGGTGCTCGAGCGAATGCACCTCCGCCGCGAGCCACGTGTCGGCGCCGCGGATCTTGTTTTCGGTATCGATGGCGGAGTGCACCATCTTGGCGATGCTCTCGCCGTGCATGGTGGCAAGCATGGCGGCGAAACGGATGTTGCTGACGCCGCGGAGGACGATGTCAAGGGCCATGTAGATCTCGGCGTACTTGCGGCTGAGCTTCTCCGGCGTGACATCGACGCCGCGGCAAGCCGTCACGACAACACTGACGGCCTGGTTGACGATGTGGATGCACTCGAACACGTTGACGGAGTTGTCATGGTCCGCGACGGTTATCCCGAGCACATAGATGCCATTCACGAGGCGGTACACCACGCGGTAACGGCTCTCCACCCCGACGATGACCTGGCCGCTCGACGCCGCGAGGGGGTCGTCGCCGATTGATTCCGCTGCGTAGGCGTCGTCCGGCGTGGAGTGCTTATTGGCCGCGAGGGCGCGGCGAGTTTGGCGAAACGCGGAGAGGGCGACGAGGGCGCGTGCGGGAGGGAACCACTCGCGCGTCTGTAGAAGTATGTCGGATCCATTGGCGGGTTGCAAGGAAAGCGCTAGACAAGACATCGGAGATTGGGATCGCGTTCAGTTAGGAAATTTGAAATTCTGAGAACTCGAAAATGAAAATTGGGGATTGAACATTCAATTTGCTCAACACAGAACACAGACAGAAAGAGAAACTCGCAGATCTGAGTGTGGTTGAAGACTGATTGGACTCGCTACAGGAATCTGCCACCGCTCTCCTTTCTCATTTCCTTTTCTTCCTTCTTCCTCTCCTTTTTTTTTTTGGGTCTAACCATTTCTTCTCTTTCCATTTGCTTTACCAATCATATTGGGCCGATCCATCCTGAGGCTGGCCCATAACAGGTTACCTACTTAGTATCGTAAAGTTTTATCTGAGTCTGCGGATATTCCTTGTGTGATTTTTTTCTTTCACTGATTTAAAATTCCCCCCAACTATTGCTGTATAAATTAATTAAAATGTTGTTATTTTTCAAATGATATGATATCACATCATTCATTATCCAAAAGTGCGACCTGGCGTGCTCTTCAATAGCGTTGAGAATTTGGGATGAAGAGGATCATTTTGACTCGATAGTTTGTCATGTGTGGAATGTCAACCCTATATTTTTGTGATTCCATTTTGTGAAAGATTTTATGTATTTTTGATAGATAAAATAATGTTCTTTTCTGTCTGAAAAAGAAATCGACCAGTTCAAAATCTTTCACGAACAAAAATTATCATTTACATTTATTTTAAGACTTTTCATGGTCCATTTGTTTCCTCAGCTCCTCTGACTTCATAGAACTCTGAGTACTTTTGTAGCACAGAACCATTTGAGAAATATAGGAGCCTGTGTTCCATCCTGGAAGGACGCACTTCATTATCGTAATCTTCTGTCCAAGGTTCTTTTTTTATATTTGTTTTACAACTAACACTTTTTATTTATGTAGTTAAAGCAATAATTAATTTGTGATAGAAAACAGTGATCGCAACAGTCCCGTGAAACTAATATAATTTATTTAGAAAGAAACAAACGTGTATAATTATTTTGCCAATACCCCTTGATTCCTTCAGAAGTAAGAAACGTAGTAGTATAAAAATGAAAACAGTATTAAACGTGTTTGTTTGTTTGTTCGAATGAATTGAGACGGTAACAGTGTTGCATTAAATATTGGATAAATGTATATACATTTTAACAGGCCTGAGAAACTAAAATAGACAGGTGTCCCTGTAGGACGCAGAGGTTGGTTGCTATCCTATCAGTATCCACACAAAGGTAAATACATCTTAATCTCAACAACGACAAAAGAGAAGGTCACATTCATTCTCTTCACTGTCCCTTCAACTAACTTCCACCAAAATATATATCCAACAAGCCACTGACCACTCACCTTCTCTACCCACCACCACAAGTAAAGCCCTGCAAAACCCAAACATTTATTCATATAACACTCCCTCCAATAAAAGCCAAGTTCTTGAAAAATATTTCAGTACAAATCTCTATTAAGATGACAGAACTATTCAGATCTCAATATTTTTCATACAGATCATAAAGCAGATCAAAACTGTTTCAAGTCAATTTTTCATTTGAATTGAAAAAATGATGCTATGTTTGGGATGATGATGTTTGAAACTGCACGCGTTGCGTGTGGTTAAATCTACTTTTGAATAGGTAAATTATTTTGCAAGAAAACATACAGATCACCACCACAAACTATCTGAGGATAAAGGAAATGCGAGCTTTCTTGGTTACAACCATGTTTTAAGGAGAAAGGAAACATCTTCGTGTTAACTTACACCTCAAACATACTTGCTAAGGTTTTATAATTTTAACCACTATAGCATATTTTAATGAAATATTTCATTGTTCCGGCCATGTTTTAAGTAGAAAGGAAACTTCTTCTTGCTAATTTTCACCTCAAACATACTTGCAACAATTTCAGATTTCATTATTTTAGTCGTGACAGAATATTAAGATGTAAGTTCTAAGGTTGTGAATATACCTCTTGAAATGGTTGAGCGAAGCTGCCGTTTAATTCATGATGAATATAGTACAAAGGGAACTACAGAGAAAGGCAAGAAAATATCATTTAATTAGCGATGCCATGATTTCAACAGCAACAAGAAGATTGATTTTTCATTCCTTATATAATGCCATGATTTCTATCTGAACACCCTCAGTCCTCATTCTGTTTCTTTCTACCCCAGTAAATTAAGCACACATATAGAAAAACAATAATAGTAATCTCAAGCAATTGTAACATATTTAACCATGTGTGTGTTTAAATAATCATGATACCAAAGATCATAGGAACTAACAATTTTCAAGATCTGCTAAAAAATATGTTACAAGTCACAACCCAGTTAGAGAAAATGCTCACGCATTAAATTAACTTTGTTGACAGGAACATGAAATTAGAGCTGAAATAAGCAGAAATTAGAGACAACACAGACAATTCCCAGGCGTAAGAATCCTTTATGATCAGGAATTGAAAGCTTACCAAAGAGAAAGATGGTCAGCATTAGAACAAGTGTAACTTGAACAGAACACCCATATCGTGAGTGGAACGGCCTTTGAAACTGTCTCTGGCTCTGGCAGATACCAATGCGTCCAAAACGCTGCACAGAACAAAAAATCTGACTGTAAGCAAAGAAAACTAGAAGAAATTTTTTCTTATCTCCTTATGCACTTATCCATCTAACCTGATTGAATATACGAACTACTCGCATGGCCTGAGGATATTCTTCAAACTTTTGTTTCCAACATAGACTTTTGAATCCTTTTTCTTTTGGGGTGGCATCAACAGTTCGTGGAGTTTTATCTCTTGGCTCATCTTCGTCAGCAATTACAACTTTTAGAGCACCGTAATTAGGTGGATTCCACGTCTTTCTTGTACTTGTTCTATCTGTTTGAGAAACTATCTCATCATTACTTCTGGAAACAGCATCTGCTTTTATTTCAATCACATAATTTGCATCCTTGTTGGCAGAAACGACATCCTTAGAAGACTTTTCGCTAGCAGATAAATCCCGGTTGCAGAAAGTGTTTATATCTACAATTTTATCTTCTTTTTTTACTTGTTTCTGCTGAAGTGAGCTTATCTTCGAGGTGGTAGCCTCCATGGATTCATCATCAGTGCTTTTTGTGGTCTGACAAGTTCCGGATAGAAACGCAGCCAGATCATCTCGCTCTTCTTCATCCAGATTTACCCACCGAAGGGGTTGCTTACCTTGCTCAATAAAAGATTCTCTTAGTGCTTCTTCAACTTGGGTAATTTGGCTTTCAATGGCAGAAATAAACTGCCTATGCCTAGTGTTTGAATTGTCATCACCCTGATGTCGGTAGCTTAGCCTGACAGCTTTCTCAAACTCCTCTAACTGTTTCAGCATACTCAAAACACAACAAGGAATATTCAGTCTCAAGGGATATGACAAGAAACAATGGAGAGAGTTGACTCATCAGAGAATACTACAACAAGAAAACTAAAATTTTTTGTTGCAAAAGTACACAGTCAAAAGAGGGCACAAAGGGAGAGGAATTCAATATTAAAGAAAAGTATATTGACTTACCTGCCATTTTGCAGTACCTAAAGCAGTTTGTAGCTCTCTGCATAGTTCATTTAATTCCGCAGGAGTTGACCTTTCTCTCTTTACTCTCAACCATGCCCTGTAAGCAGATTCCATTCTGGATAAAGAAAGACATGAAATTTATGTCAGACATAAATGACAGTCCAATTTTTTTTTTCAGCATAACATGGTCCAATATATTTGTAGACTATAGTGATATTGAAGACATGACCAAACTCATCCTAAATTAGGACTGACTCGAAAAAGGACATGTCAGTGCATAGATCATCTAAATAGCTTCAAGTATTTTGACCCCAGATATAAGATGGGAATCTACTGTAAGTTGCCATTCATATCATTTACACGCCCAATAAGATCAAATAAATATCAACTTAGCAATAGTTCCAAAATTTGATGCAAACCCTTCGTTTCTATTATTTACCCCAACTACCAAAAACTCCAAACGCAAGCGCCAAAGGAAAAAGAAAAATCTATCAATTTTTTTTTTTTTTAACTCTAGCTGAGCAAAGAACAAATAAGAAATAGGAAGAACGAAAGACACAACACGGCGATGGGAAAAACAACCCACCAGAACCCAAAAAACCCACACATACCCAACATGACCTCAACCCACAAGATGCAAACTTTAAACATGGAATTCATCTAATCTCGTGATTAAATCAACCCAAGAGACGAATTGGGGAACGTACACATCAGCCGATTCCTGCACCTCTTCCGCCGCAGAGAAAAAAGCGTCCTTTCGCCATAGATCAAAGCTATTAGCTACCAACATCTTCAGCAACACCCAAAACCCCTCCAAACGACCCAAATGAAGATCAGACAGAAAGGGGAAAAAGACAGAAAGTCGAATCCCTACAAGCTGGAAGGAAGAAACCCACACACGAAGCTATGCCTTGTTGAAGAACAAAAGCTATTGGGTGGATCAAAACGCCACCGGTTCTTTCTCTTTCTTCCCCTTTGTGTTACGGCGACAGAACACAGAGGGAGGGGAGAAGAAAGAGAAAGATACCTCCGAACGAACAGAGAGAGACGTTCAAGCGACCCTTCTCTCTTTTTTATCCTCCACGTCTTGTTTTTCTGGTTTCTCTTCTTTTCGGTTCCCATGATCAGGTGCTGGCAATTCCACCATACCCCATGCTTTCCAGCAAACATTATCAGCCACGTGTGCAACTGGCACACGTGGAAGGGCTAAAATGTCACATGAGGTTGTGATTAGGGCTGCTGTTACTATTGGGCCCCATCTCTTAATTACTGACTATATATTTTGTTATATAGAAAATATTCTTTCCATTGTTAATTTCTTAGGCTTGTGATTTGGCTGCTCTGATAATGCCATTATAATGTCAAAAAAGCAGTGAAAGAAAGTAAGAATAGAGTTCTCACCTAAATGCATCCTAGTCACACTTCACTTCCCAACCTTTTCTTCTTTGTTGTTATTTTTTTTTTCTTTTTCTGGTGGCCACAAACCAAGTTTTGTTTTTTCTGCCTTATTTGTTGTTTATTGCTTTATTTTTTTAGTTTTTGGAATATTTTAAAACCATTAAATAAAACCTACCAAAATTGAAAGTGGATAAAAACGAGTTCTTTGTTTGATAAAACCCATTTTGGAAATTACTGCATGGACTTTCGAAAAGAGGTCATGCTATATACGGTTTCAGGGTTGGGTTCAACTTCGCCTAATTCACATTAGCATTTCTTCACTCGTCAGATATAAATAAAATTTTCAGATTTCATTTATATTGAGTCAAGCTTTAAAACAAAAATATGTTTTACTTTAGTGTTGATATTTGGTACAAAAAAAACTTTTGTATTTTTTGTTATAAATTATGACTTTATGCAGTTTATTATTAAATTTCAACAAAAAATTATCATATAAAAAATAAGATTGAAATTTAAACATATATTTTGACGTAATATCAATATAATTATAATAATATTTTAAACGAGTTGTGTTTGAATGAGTTTTAAAAACTGAAACTATATTCAATAGTTTTTATTCATATGAACTCAATTTTATTCACCAAAATTTTTGTTTGCATGATGTAATTTATTTTGTTTCTAGATTATGCTTACAGATTCAGACAATTATGGTCTATTGTAAAAATATGTTCATATATGCATAGTATATTACGTAAACGAGATGAAATTACTAACAACATTAAATCAAATTAAAATATCAATAAGTATTCATCCAATCGGTACTAAATTTGACCCAACAAGGTAAAATCAAGTTTATATAAATAGCAGATCAAGAACAGAAGACTCTCCCATAATAAATCAGATTTTGTATAAAAGTTTCTCATTAAAAAAAAAAAAAGTGGAAGATACTTCATCCTAATAACACAAATATTCAAAATAAAATAAAATAATTACAATTTCTATCAGAAAAAAAAAATTATTAGAACTCACAATTTCTTGTGTAGTATTTTAAAATAACCTTTTTTGTGCAAAGTTTAACTCTCACATAAATTATAAGCAAATTGAGGGGAAATAGTATTAAAACAGAAATAACAAATTAAAATACAATGCTAATAAATTATTTGATATAGTTACTTATAACTTTTAAAATGGAAATAAAAGATTATAAGAGAAACATTATTAAAATGAAAATAAATTATACTTAAATATTTTGTCGCAAAAGAATAGCAATTATGTCCTTAAATAAATATTACAAAAGAGTTTGTTGGTGTACCCAGCTCACTCGTGCATATCATTAATGTAATGAATAAATATTTAATATATATTTAAAAACTAATTATAACATACTTTTTAAGATTATAATTTGATGAAAAAAAGGTTCTTTTAAAATAATAGAATTAAAATAAAAAATTAATATTAAACAATAATAGGTAAAAGGGTTATATATTAAAATAAGTTACTTTAATAAATATGAAATTATTTAATTTAATTTTATTTCATATTTTAATTAATTATTTATTATAATATAGAAACCCATACAAATTAATATTAATAATATAATTATTGAAATAATAGTAATATAATTATTCAATGTGCATGTGATCTAAAATCGTAATTGATTATGGTTCACTTCCTTCTTAAATCCATCATCAACTATTCAGAAAGTTAAAGTTAAAATTTTGTTTAGTTGTAATGTTTTTATATTTTTCAGTACATTGATTTTTTTTGTAATAAACGGGAAAAATTGTTTTCCAAATCTATCTATTGTTTTAAAACAAAGGACAATTAACTAAAGAAAAACGTGAGCAACACAATTTTTGTTCAAATACATTTATTTATCTGCAATTGAATGAACTTCACATAGTTCCATTAACAAGTGTTTATGAGGGTGAAGTATTTTCATAATCAAAAGTCAGGACACTAATTGGAGTGAGTTTTTTTGTCTCTCTCTCGATATATATATATATATATATATATATATATATATATATATATATATATATATATACCCGCATCATCAGGAATCAAACTCTTACCAACATGTTTAAAGAACCCAGTTATACTAACTGTACCACTTTATTGATTTCCACCAAATATTTGGTTGTCACATGTTCCTTTTAAAATAATGGGACACCCAAAATTAAGAGGAAGAGTGTGTGTGGTCTCATTTTAGTTGTTGGACTTATGATGAAAACAAAAATAATATAAATATGCATTTTGGTTCTTTAAAATAACATTTTCTTATATCATTGTCGGTGACCTCCGATGTTGAAGCCCAATGTAGCAATGCGTGAATCACATGATTTAGATAAAAAGTCAAACACATTTGTTTGAAGTTACAAGTGATATGAGCATGATAATTTTTTTTTTCTCTATTTCATTTTGAATTAGATATCGTATTTTAGTTGAACGCAAATTTTTAATATACACGGAGTTTTATTTTATTTTTTGAAAGATCACTCTATTGGAAAGCTTTATTCAATACAATCGTTTTATGACTTGATAAGATGAGTTCGAATTGAAGGGTGTAGTTCGTAATTGGACTTCGAGGTACTACGATATGTTATTTGTGCATTTAGTAAATAAAACAAACCGACACGCACAAAAAAAAAAATTAAAAGGGAGATTGCGCCTTACATGCTGATCGAAACGAAATGACTATATATCGAGAACAATGTGTTACTTTGGAAAAATGGATATCGAAAAAAATGTGACGATGAATCGGTACAAATTTGGGTGGATGAATTTTTGTGTTTTTGATTGGATTGAAAGGATAAAGTGAGTGAATTTGAAAAAAAAAATTTATAGAAGTTAGTGAAAGATTTGATTGATGTGATAGATAAAATAAATTGCAAAAATAGATAGAATTAAAAAGTTACCAAAATACCTTGATGGAAAAAGAGAATGATTTTGTAATTTGATGTTATAAAAATAATTATAATTAATTAATACGAATTAAAAAATATTAAAATTATATAAAATTTTAAAATAAAAAAAATTAACTTTTTATGAATGTAAAAAAGTTATACAATTAAATTTTAAAAAAAAGTTAAACAATTAAATTTCAAACAAAAGTTATATAAAGTTAAAAAAAAAGTAAAAAAGAAGTACAAAAAAGTACAAAAAAAAAACACAACATACACACACACGACACCGATGTCGTAACTGGTGTCATACCTTAATTGTCAAGACACCGGTTACGTAATCAGTGTCATCCACACACACACTTGCACCGCACCAGTTTGCTAATCTGTGCATATCTTCATCGTCACCATCTTCTGCATGTGCGCCACCACAGCCCACCCCTTCATCATCTTCCTCGCCCACCACACCCAATCACCTCATCTTCTTCCCCCTCATGGATGAACTCAACAATCCCCCTCTATGACAACTGTTTTACTTGCATGGAAACGAAAGCACAAGGAGCAGTTTCATCATCTGCCTAACATTATGCACCATCCCTCCTCAAATACGTTTTCTCATATCCGTTCAACTGATAAAAAACAAACGCGTTATATCACCAAAATTCGCTCTCTCAAATAGCTGGTTGAAGAGTGCACAAACGAACATTGCGTAAAAGAAATTGTCCAATTTTTGCTTGTATGAATGGAATATGCTTTCTTGAGTCACTAAAACAACTTTTAAGTTTTGCATTAACGGAGATCTTTACCCTTACTTACTGACATAATATATGAACTAACTGGGCTTATCTTCGTATTTTACTTTTTCTTCTATAAAATGTTAACTGTTATTTAATGTTAATTTTATCTTTTTTAGAAAAAATAATTATTGTTTTATATATTCATTATTTTATTTTTCAATACAATGATATTTTAATTTCTTTTAAAAAATTGAAGAGGATGAAGATAAAACACGAGAATATCATGCTAAAAGAAGATAAACCGAACACCATTCATTTCGAATATGATGTATAAGACTATAAGAATAGAACGTAAGATTTAAATATAGAAAACAGTATTTTATGTTTTATTATTAGATTTTATTCTTATAAGCTAAATACTTTAACAATAACGAGTCAACTTCGTATATATATATATATATATATATATAT
>Ga0214543_1010914_pt1 | contig 13098 bp, 10 predicted proteins | sample CNSS2metaG_FD_160094 | JGI IMG/M metagenome (GOLD analysis project Ga0214543, IMG submission 160094) | Root nodule microbial communities from cowpea collected in UCLA plant growth center, Los Angeles, California, USA - CNSS2 | ecosystem: Host-associated > Plants > Roots > Nodule | place: USA...
CATCAAGGCGATCGGCGACCAGGTCGCGGCCAACAACCCGAAGGAAGTCCAGAAGATCGCCTCGACCTTCCAGATCAAGGTCGTCAAGGTCCTCGAGAGCACCCTCGCCTCGCCCGAGAGCGCCGAAACCGCACGCGCCAAGCTCGGGCAATATACGGCCTCACGCACCGCCTTCGACGACGTCGTAAAGATGCTGCACGTGTTGCGCGCCGGCGATGCACTGCCGAAGTTCAACGAGAAGCTGCCCGAGAAGATCGCGAAGTTCGACGACGGCCAGGTCGCCCAGATCACCGCGCAGCTCGATGCCTTCAAGAAGGCGCATCCTCAGGCGCTGCCCTTCGCGCTGGCGCTGGTGGCGCGACGCCTGAGGACGTCCTGGCAATTGGTGCGGCTTGCTACCCGAGCCGCTGCGAGCAAGGCCGCCGCAGACGTCGCCGCCACCCCCTATGCCTGCGTCGTTCCCATGGTTCTCGACCGGCTCGACGACAAGCGTCTCGCACTTCGCGTCGCGCTCCGGCACAACCGGGTGCTGATCGCCCGCGACCTGCTCGCCGAGATCTACGACACCGAATATGCGCTCAAGGTCCGCATCGACGGCATCGAGCAATGCGAATGGGGCGTCCGCCTCCAGCAATTGATGGATGCGATCGCGGCGCTGGTCTCCGCCGAGGTGAGCCGCTTCCCTGCCAATGTCGGCCACATTCTCGGCTCGCGGCGGCTGCGCAGCCACGACACGCTCGGCGGCAAGCTGTCCTATCTGGCCTGGAAGGGACGCGACGCGATGCAGGACAGTGCGGCGGCGTTCCGCAAATTGATCGGGCAAACCTAGATCCGGTTCGGCCGCGAAAAGCCACGATGCGCCGCGCGGCTAGCGCGGCAGGCACAGGAAGCGATCCATGAATCGCCCTGACAGCACGAACCTGAACCACCAATACATCATTCGCCGCATCGACATAGCTGTAATCCTCGACAGCCCTCCACCGGCTCGGGGGACCTTTAGCGCGAGTGCGGCAATGCGCGTGTGATGTGCTTCACATTCTTGGCCGCCGACGCGGACCCGTTGTCGCATGACCGTCACGAGCGAAAGGCGGCGGTGCGCGCATCGCGGGAAGACGCAAGCGTGAAAGCCGCCGCCGATTCACGTTGCGCCGGCTTCATCGCCGCCGCGGGACAACCGCGCGCGTGCACCCAAAGATTTCGTCGACAAATTAGCTCGAATTGCAGGGCTTAACGTTACTCAGATAATTCAAGAACGATGTGAAGCTCTCCTTATTTGAACCCACGCTCCGCGTTTAAGAAACCGTCACGGAACGGGAGTGGTGTACGAAGGCCTGTGACCTTCGGACGGCGAAAGGTGACGCCGCGCGCCTGCGTGGCCGACAGCAAGCGTCACTTGCGCGCGTTCCTCAGCGAGATCCTCGAGGATCTCGGCTTCGTCACCTGCGAATGTGCCAGCGCCGACGAGCTCAAGACGGTGCTCGCGAGCGAATTGCCGGACCTGATCCTGCTCGGCGTCGCCGCCGACGGCATCGAGCCGGGACGATTCCTCGAAGTCCTGGTGCGTGAGGCATTTGCCGGCAAGGTTCTCGCCGTCGGCGCCCGCGATTCGATCATCGTCAAGGCCGTGCGGCAGGTCGGCGACGAATATGGCCTTGCCATGCTGCCGCCGCTGACCACGCCCTTTGCCGCGGAGACGCTGCGCGAGCGCGTTGCCATGCTGCTGCCGGAGGAGCCGGCGCCGAGCCCGGCCGTGCATGTCGGCGAGGCCTTGCATGCCGGGTGGCTGGAGCTCTGGTACCAGCCCAAGATCGACGCGCGCACGCTGGTGCGCAACGGCGCCGAGGCATTGGTGCGGATGCGGCATCCGACCTGGGGCGTGGTGCCGCCGGCCTATTTCATCCCGGAGCCGCACGATCCGCATTTTCGCGAGCTGTCGGAGTTCGTGATCGATCGCGCCATGCAGGACTGGCACTATCTTCTGGAGCAGCAAAGTCCGGTCGACCTGTCGATCAATCTTCCCGCCGCTTATCTCAGGGAGCCGCAGGCGGTGCGCGATCTGTGCCGCCGCGTGCCGACGCATCCGGCCTTCGGCGGACTGACGGTCGAGATCGACAGCGAGGAGGCGATCCGCGAGCTCGATCTCCTGGCCGAGGTCGCGCGCGAAGTTGGCCTACACAATATCGGCCTGTCGATCGACAATCTCGGCGCCAACTGGCCACAGCTGATGGACCTCGACAAGATTCCCTTCGTCAAGTTGAAGGCCGACCGGCAATTCGTCACCGGCAGCGGCGGCGATCGGCTGAAGCGCACGGTGTGCCGTCACATCGTCGAGCTGGCGCAGACCTTCGGCGCGCGCGCGGTAGCACAAGGGGTCGAGAGCCGCGCCGACCTCGTCGCGGCGAGCGAGATCGGCTTCGATGTCGTGCAGGGCTTTCTGTTCGGCAAGCCGATGCCGCTAAAGAAGTTCGCACGGAGCGCGCTGACGCGCACCGTGATGGGATGAGCGCGCGCGTTCCCGGGCCTTGAGAGCTGCGTCCGTGCGATCCCTCAACTACGCCGTTGCCGCGCGGAGATCCGCCGTCGACCGCATCGTGCCTAGCTCGCCCGGCGCGCCGCTTTCGTCAGCGGAATCGAGGTGGAGCGCGAAACCGCGCGCTCCGGGAGACTCGAGCCCGGCGCGGAGCTTCATGCTCGGAATGATGTAATCGCCGCCATTCTGGCGCCGATAGGGAATCGGCAAAGTCGTCGCAAGCGTTCTCATCCGCTCGCGCAGGCGTTCGGCCGTCGCGCCGAAAGCGGCTTCATCGAATCTGTCGGCCTGATAGGCCACGAACGGCGGCAGGACGTCATAGCCGGGATAATAGAGAATGCCGTGATTGATCGGAAACAGCAGGTCGTCGATCGGCCCGTTGACCCCGCGGGCGGAATAATGGTCCTGCCAGCCGCCGGCCGTCACGATCAGCATCGCGCGTTTGCCGGCCAAGGTCCCCTCGCCGTAACGGTCGCCCCAGCGCTTGTCGCTGTGCTCGCCGACACCATAGCCGAAGCCGTAGGCGAACACGCGGTCGACCCAGCCCTTCAGGATCGCGGGCATGCTGAACCACCACAGCGGAAACTGCAGAATCAGAGCATCCGCCCACAGCAGCTTCTCGATCTCGCCCTTGACGTCGGCAGTCAGCGTGCCCGCCTCGAACGCCTGCTTGGATGCCGCGGCGACCGCGAGACGCGCATCGACCGGCAGCGACGGAAAGTCGCCGCGGTCGACCTCGGACTTCCAGCCCTCGGCATAGAGGTCGGAGACCCGCACCTCGTGCCCCTGCGCCTCGAGCTCTCTGACGGCGACATCCCGGAGCGAGCCGTTGAGCGAGCGCTGTTCAGGATGAGCATAGACGATCAACACTTTCATGTTCGGGCACCATTGGATTGAGGATTGTGGCTCGGCAGATAGCGCGGTGGCCCGCGATCCGGTAGACGTAGCCGATGGATAAGATTGTGCCGGAAAATGGATAGGCCGGAGGTTACGCTCGAGCGCATGCGCAGCTTCGTGCGCGTTGCCGAGCGCGGAAGCCTGTCCGCGGTCGCGCGCGAGCTCGGGGTCGGCCAGTCCACGGTGACGCGGCGCATTCGGGAGCTGGAGCAGGCGGTCGGGGTGCCGCTGCTCACCAGGACCACGCGCAGGGTCACCGTGACGGAGGAGGGCCGCAATTACTACGCCGACTGCGTGCATGTCCTGCGTCTCGTCGAGCAGGCCGGCGACGAGGCGCGCTCGACGCGCGGCGCGCCGGCCGGAACGGTGCGGGTCTCCTGCACCGCGGCGTTCGGCGTGCTCCACGTCAGCCGCTTGATCTTCGCCTTCCAGGACGCTTATCCGGAGGTGTCGGTCGACCTCAGCCTGACCGACGAGCGGATCGACCTCGTCAGAGAGGGCGTCGATGTCGCATTGCGTTTGGGACCGCTCGCCGAAAGCTCGATGAAGCTGAAGTCCCTCGGACAGTCGCGGCGGCTGCTCGTGGCCGCACCCGGCTATCTTGCCGCGCGTGGCCGGCCTGCGCGCCCGCAGGACCTCGCCAAGCACGAGGGCGTTCGGATGTCCAACATCGCCGGCAGCGATGTCCTCGTGCTGCAGGGGCGCCGCGGCGGCCGCCATGCGATACCCTTCGAGGGGCGGCTGCGCCTGGATCACGGGCTCGCCGCGCGTGAGGCGCTCGCGGCGGGCCGCGGCATTGCGCCGGCGCATCTGTGGCTGGTCAGCGACCTGCTCGCGGACGGCAGGCTCGAACGCGTGCTGCCGGACTATTCGCCGCCGCCCGTGCCGCTGAACATGCTGATCGTGCCGGAGCGGTCCGGCATTGCGCGCGTACGCCTCCTGGTCGATTTCCTCGCCGGAGAGATCGCGCGACTACCCGGGATCGAAAGGCCCCAATCAGGGCTTTCTGTTCGGCAAGCCGATGCCGCCGAAGAAGTTCGCGAAGGCCGCGCTGACGCGAACGGTGATGGGGCAGCAGTGAGGCCTAGCGGCAGACCCAGACGCCGTTGACCAGCACGCGGACGCAGGCTGGCGCGACGACGGCGGCTCCTGCGGCTGCTGCACCGACGGCGGCGCCACCGACCACGGCACGACGCGTCGTTCGACGTGCGACGCCCGCAACACTCGCCGGCGTCGCCGGCCGGCCGACGCGGGCTTCCGCGCTCTGGATCGAGAATGAAAGCCCGTCCTCTGCCGACCACTGCACCGAGGTCAATGCTGCGCAGGCAACAACGGCGCCCGCCAACCACAATTTGGTTCCCTGTCGCATGACGTCCTCCTTCGCTTCTCATGCAGCAAAGGCAGACACTGCGCCGGGACGGGCGTTGATCTAGATCAAGGTTTGGCGGCCGCATGACAATGGCGCCAGATGTCGATCGCCCCGACCCCGCAGGAAGCGCATTGACGCGGACGGTGATGTGGCGGGTGTGAGGCGAGAGGCATCACGCAAACCGCCGCGCGAAGAAGACGCAGGCGACCACGATTGCCGTCGCGGCGATCATGCTGCCTGCGACCGGCTCGCCGAGCAGAAGGCCGGCGAGCGCCAGGCCAAAGAACGGCTGCAGCTGCTGGAGCTGGCCGACGCGGGCAATGCCGCCGATGGCGAGCCCGCGGTACCAGAAGATGAAGCCGACGAACATGCTGAAGACGGAGACGTAGGCGAGCCCGATCCAGGCGGGCACACCGATGCCGCTCCAGACCGGCGGCCAGGTCAGCACCGCGAGCACCAGCATCAAGGGCAGCGCGAGCAGCAGCGCCCAGGAGATCACCTGCCAGCCGCCGAGGCGGCGTGACAGCGCAGCGCCTTCGGCATAACCGAGTCCGCACAGCACGATCGCGGCCACCATCAGGAGATCGCCTTGAAGCGAGGCCGCGCCGTCACCGGTGAGGGCAAAGCCGGCCACCGTGGCGCTGCCGAGACCAGCGAACAGCCAGAACAGCGGCCGCGGCCGCTCGCCGCCGCGCAGCACGCCGAAGATCGCGGTCGACAGCGGCAACAGGCCGATGAAGACGATGGAGCGCGCCGACGTGATGTGCTGGAGCGCGAGCGCCGTCAGCAGCGGAAAGCCGACCACGACGCCGATGGCGACGATGGTGAGCGAGGCGAGATCACGGCGCTGCGGCCGCGCCTGCCGGAGCAGGCCGAGCACCGCCGCCCCGATCAGCGCCGCGATGACGGCGCGCGCCGAGGTCAGGAACAGCGCCGAGAAGCCGCCGACCGCCACCCGCGTCGCCGGCAGCGAGCCGCTGAAGATGATGACGCCGAGAAGCCCGTTGCCCCAGCCGCTGGCGGAAGAGTGCATGTTAGGTCTCGCTTGGTGGGGGCGGTTGGATCTGGTGCCGTGACGGTTGAACGCGTCGCGTGATGGCATGGAACAACAAAGGTGCGAAAACAACCCCATGCACAGTAGACGGGGGTTGCAAGATCAATGGGTTAGGTGGGGGGCTGGACGAGGTGCGGGTCGGGCGGGCTTTCGGGAGGCAAAAAGCCAGGGGATCGTGGTTTGAGTCGCCTGTCCGGAGCGCCTTTGCGAGCCGACGAGATTGGCGGCGAGCGGTGTCGCCCATTCCAAATGACGTCTCCTGTCATTTGCTTCGTCGGGCAAAACAGGAGCATAGTGGCATCGTCGCAAGAGGTCGGACAGGCAGGGCTTTGGCCCGGGTCTCTTGAAGGCGTTTGCCGCGGGACGGTGCGCGTGCACTGTCACCGCAACATCCAGCATCCGCTCAGGCAAATCGAGAATAGCGCGAAAGCTGAAAGAAGGATTCTGCTTCGTAGGTCGGATCGGTGGCAAGGCGAGCAAGCCTTTGCCCGATGGCGGGCGCGAATTTCGCACCATGGCCCGAACACGCGGAGCAGACGATCAGGCGGGACTCCGGCCAGCGATCGATGATGAATTCCTCGCCGGCGTCGGGTCGGCGGTCGGCGGGCGCGGTGTTGGTGTAGAGGCAGACGTCGCGATCGATGATGGGCCCGGCCGCGCCCGGGACGAGGACGGCCAACGCTTCGCCGACCGGGCGGAGTTCGGCATCGCTGGCCTGCGGGCCCCAGTCGTCCGGGCCGGCCAAGGGCCCGTGGTTGTGAGGCGCAGCTTTGACGCCGCGCTGTTCGAAGTCCGGAAAGCCGTAGACCGTGTCATTCGGACCTCGGTCCAGAATGAAGATCGGGAAACGACCGAGCGCAACGCTGTCGGGGCTAGCAGGCGCGAACCAGCCGACCGCCTGTCGGGTCACGTTGAGCAGCGCGCCTAGGCGCGGGAGTGCGCGACCGAGCCATGGGCCCAGCGCCAGAATCGCACGCTCGGCGAAGAACTCTTCGGTATCAGTGCGGATCGACACGCCGTTGTGGTGCGGCGTGAAGCTCGCGCGCTCCGCAATCACGCGGTCGCGAGCGCGTGCGCGCATCAGTTTCATGACGACCTCGGTCCGCAGGATCGCGCCGCCGTCCTGCACGACGACGTCCCAGTCGCCCGGCAGGCTGAAAGCCGGAAATTCCTTGTTCGCTTGAGCCGCGGTCAACATCGGGTCCGGGCGCCCTTTCGCGATCGCGGCCGCGCGCGAGGACGCCACCATGGCGGAGCCGGGGCGGCCCGCCTCCAAAACAGGGGTTTCCGTCAGAACGGTTTGACCGCTTTCGGTCTGCAGCCGGATCCAGCCGGCATGCGCCTCGTCGCTCAGGCTGGTGTAGTTGGGGTTTTCGAAATTGAAGCGACGGAAAATTCGACATGAACCATGTGACGAGCCTCGATCCGAACCTGCTGCGACAGGGTCGAAGCCGAGCGCATCGACGCCGGCATCCAGCAATGCGCCCAGCGCCGCTCCGCCCATGAGCCCCAGACCCAGCACGGCAACCTCGCATTTTCGCATGAAGGCCTCCCGAGCGATGCTACGACCCGCCGATCATCCGGAGGATTTTGTGGGTTTGCAAGGTTTGCGGGAGGGCGAGAACGGTCGGCATCGACAACGCAGTCACAGGTCAATGGCACCGCATTTAAGGCGGGCTGATGGTCCAGCCCCGGGCTAGTTCGCTAAGGCGTCCAGTATCCACCGCTTCTCAAATGGTGTGAGAGCGGGGCGAGGGCTCTGAGCTTCCAAAATCAGCCGCTTCCGAAGACTGTCGATCGTGTCGTTGTTCCTCAAGAAGCGTTCGGAGATTTGGACCGGGACGCCTTGCTCATCAAGGTTCTTGAGCACTTCCGCCCGAAACCAGCGAGGCATTTCAGCGATGAACAGACTGTAGTTCGTGGCTGGCCGGATCCGCTTGGCAAATAGCTCGACGACAGAGAACAGCTGCGGCAGTCCGTATTCACAAGCGCGCAAGAACTTGAAGACGTTGTCCTGCCGCTGGGGATCGCCCTTGTACGAGCCACTATGCCAGCGGAAGAAGTTCTTTAGCGTGTTATTGGTGCGCAGGTTGTGCAGATACATCGCAAGCTGCTTCGCACTGAATACGCCGAACTCGTTGGCCTTCCGTACCTCACAAATGACTTTGCAGACCGCGAGTACGTCATCATATTTGGGAGAGCCGCTCCAATGAATTCGCTCGCCGCGTCGAGAAGCTCTTTGCGTGTACTGTTTTAGAGCAGCAGCATCCTCCAAACCAACAGATGAAGCTAACCGAAGTTCTTCAGGGCTGAGGTCCAGGCCGGCGGCGAGCTCAGAAACGCGCTCGCTTATCGTATCAGAACTGTCCTCATCGGAAATATGAACGACCAGCTCATCAGGAGCTTGGTCCAAATCTCCAAATAGCGGCGGCTCAACCTCTACCGCTTCTTGTTCGGGAGGTGAGTGGAATAGATATACGGCGCCGACGTGGTGCTGACCAAGCCAACCGGCACGGCCACGGATATTCGAGAATGTGAAGAAGTCATAGTCACGACGAGCAATCTTCTTGTCGTAGATCAAGACAGACTTCGCAGCGGTATTAACCCCTTCGATAAGGGTCGATGTACAAATCAGGACAGGCAGCTCACCGCTGTTGAACATGCGGACGAATTGCGAGGCGAGCGAACGCGGAATGCGGCCATGATGAACAGCGACGCCAGCTTCGACGGCATCGCTAAGCTCCCACCCCTCGCCGAAATTCTCGTCGATCCAATCAGACATATCGGCGACTTCAGCGAATTTGTTGTCTTCCGTCAGGCTGGTTGCGAGCGAATTTGCGCGATCGGGGGACGAGATAAACACGAGCGCGGGCCAATTGCCTTTGCTCTTGAGATCTTGCGTAAGCCGCTCTTCCTTATTTTTGATGCGGGTCAAATCAAAGGTGTCGACTGCGACTGTTGAGAAACGTGTGTGCAAGAACTCGAATTTCCAGCGATTGTCCGAAGAGTAACGTACAGCCTCGATATTTGGTCCGAGGAAGAAGAACTGGTTTGACCGGCGAAGGAGTTGGTAGACCGCCGCATTCAGCGTTGAGCTGCGATCGTCCTGTCGAGAGGGATCAAGCTTATAGAACTCGTCGACCACGGCGAGGTCTATCTGCCCGAGGTCTTTCCGGTTAATTAGCCGCTCTTGAGTGCCGAGGAAGATCACATTTCCTTCGGCCGGAGCTTGCTGGGAGTGGTACATGATGAGCGCGAACCGATCGGCGAAACGACGCTCTAACCGTCGCCGAAACTCGTCGAGCAGGGCAATGGTGGGCAGCACGATAGCTACACGATGGTATCGGCCAGTCGCGAGCAAAGCATCGATGAGCAGGCTCTTGCCGAAGCTCGTTGGCGCGCTGAGCACGAGGTTTCTGCCGGAGAGCAGGGTGTTCAGCGCAGCAATCTGCTCACGATGAAAGGTAATCCCGCTGAGCTCCGCGGATGTAACTGCGTCCGCGACTGCAGCGTCCAAATAGTCAGCCTTGTCACGATCAATGTAATTCCACAGGCCAACCGCCCGCGCCAGCGAACTGAAAACTTCGCGATATGACTCCAGTTCTGGATGCGTCTCTATGAGGCCGGCGAGGCGCGGCACTACGTTGAGCACACCAGGATCGTCAACCGGCAGCTTTTGAATGTCCCGCGCCGTTTCTTGCAGGATCGAGAACACGCGGTTCTTTAGCGCGGGTCCCTGCAATGCGTTTACTTCGTGCCACTGCTGCTGGGTTACTGTCATTGCAGCCCCTTTAATTTTGTATCGAATGCGCTGACAAACCCGTCCTTGTCAGCGAGCGGCACGTAGATGAGCACCACACTGATGCTCGCAGTCAGTCCGGATGCAGAGAGTTTCTTCGCAATCTCTGCGAACTCTTTTTCCAGCGCCGCCTTGTATGCCGGATTAATTTGCGTCGCTTTTCCGCACGCAGCACTCGTAGATAGAATACCTATGACAAACACAGCCGACGAGATGAACTTATCCAAGCTTGTCTGAGGCTCGAACAGTTCCATCAGCTCTTTGTAACGAGGAGTAGTCTTTGGGATTTGCGGCCCAAGGATCAGCTTCTGCTCTTTGAGAAATCCCTGTTGCAGATGTTCCGTGACCGACTTGATCGCTTCGGCAATCGCGTCCTTCGTATCCATGTACAGTTTGGATTCGCCGAGCCAAAGTTCAACCCCGCCCTTGTCGGGAAATCGCGCGTGGACTAGGTCGAATGCCTTGACCACATCATTCGACGCGCTTTTGTAGAAGACGCGATTAGAAATTGGCAGGGTGTCGAAGTAGTCACGACAAATTGCGTGGAGGGCGATCTCTCCAGCCTCACCGCGCTTCTTGTACTTGTCGCTCGTGTAGACGCGGATCGCGGCCTGCTTGAGCTTCACGTACATGTTGCCGTGGTTGACCGCGAGCTCGTCTTCCGGGAGCGCGTACTCCGGCAGCCACTCGAGAAGATGCTCGGCGAACGGCACACAGCGCCAGGCTTTCAGCTCGAAGCCGGCGCAGCAAATCCCGTCGACCGGGTTGCCCCCGTCCTGAAAGTAAAGCCTCTCCAAAAACCGCTTTGGTTTGTTGGTATATGCGGTCAACCCGACTCATCCCCCGCCTAGTTTCCAGCATTGCTCATGGTTGTGGCGAAGGCAATCAAACGCAAGGGGTGCAACCCGCCATGGAGATGGAGTAACCCTTCCTATTGGACCTGGGCGGGCCAAGGGCGGTGGTACCAGAATGCAGCATGCATCTTTGATGCAAGTACCAACGCGCATGATGCCGGTGACGCGCGCTTACCGATCTGATTCTGGATCAAACAGCGGTAGCGGCGATCTTATAGTGATTAGCAGGACGCACGTGGCCGCCGAAGTAGGCAACCACCGACCGTGGTCTTGACGGTGTGTGCGGCAGGTAAGGGGGTGCGTCAGGGCTACACCGGGTGGTTACACCAGAGATCTCTAGCGTGCAGTAAGGCCTTATTTTACGGAGCTTCCCCGAAGCCGTTTGTTATGGCGGAGAGGGAGGGATTCGAACCCCGATAGGTTGAATGCACCGCACTCGAAATGCGGCATAGGTGCAAGCCACTCTGCCACCTCTCCTGAAGGCGCCATTGAGAGGGTGCGGCCATACCGGAAGCGTGAGATGTGAACAGGCGCCGCGGCAATCAATTCCTCCTAATCTCATCAACCCCCTAATACAGCGGCTCCTCATAAACCGGCTCCCATCCAGCAGCAGCCGCTTGATCGCCGCGCGGCCTGAGGGCAGCACGGCGGCGACGATGCGCAGCTTCTGCTGGTTGCGGGCGTCCTCGAGCTTCTTGCCCTCGCCTTCGGGCACGAAATAGCTTTCCAGGCCATATTTGATCGGCAGCTTGTCGCAAAACCTTCGCCGGTCGTCGCCGCAGGACCCGCCGTAATTGCCGACGCGGCCGCGGATCAGCACTTCGGGCGCGGTGACCTTGACCGGCTCGGCATGCACCGAGACCGCCTGATAGACGCCGTCGGCCTTGGGCGCGAGCTTGACGAAGACATCAGGATGGCGCGCGTCGGCTGGCTTGCCGGCGAGCGCGCCGGCCGGCACTTGCGAGATGTCGTAGCTGAGCACGACATAATCGCCGCGCAGGAGATCGCGGGGATCGACCGGCTGGGTCTGCAAGGTCACCTCGACGCCGTTGCGCAGGATCTGCATGCGATCGGCCACCATCAGCGTCAGCAGCGCGCACTGTATCAGGACGGCGATGCCGAACAGCACGGCTTTCGGGATGCGCTGCCAGAACGCGGCCAGGGGTGCGATCATCCCGTTCATCGCGCGACCCTCGGCAGCATGCGATTGAGCGCGGTGGCAAAGGCGACGGCTGCGACGCCCGCCGCGGCCAGGAAGGCCGAGCGGCGCAGCAGCGATCCCTTCACCGCCCAGGTGATGCCGGCGATGACCCCGGCAATCCCGAGCCACCCGGCGACGATGCGCGGACGCACGTCGTCGAGCATGCCGGAGACGACGAGGCACAGCATGGCCGCGAGCAGCGCGGCATAAGCGAGCCAGGATTCGCCGGCCATGGAGGCCGGCCAGACCGGCGCCGCGAGCAGGACCAGGGCGATCGCAGCTGCTGCAAGCAGCTCTCCCGCGCGCCTGGTGATCGCAGCCGAGGCCAGCGCGAGGATCACGCCGGCATTTCCGCACGCGATCGCCCAGAGCGGCTGGCCCGCAATGGACCCTTCGCGAAAGCGGACGAGATCGTCAACCGTCGTGACCTCCAGGAACGCGGCGATGGCCAGTGAAAACGCGCCGTAGATCGACAGGACGCCGCCGAGCCGGAGCGCTCGCGGCGACGGCGCGGCTGCGATCGCGAGCCCGGCGCCGAACAGCAGCGCCGCACCGCTCGCGAGCACGAAGGACGGCTGGGTGCCCTCGAATTCGAAGCGGAGCGAGGTCGCGATCCACCACGGCAGCAGCGCCAGCGCGACGAGATGGGCCGCGACGCGCGAATTCCAGGCGAAGGCGAGCGCGGCGGCGACGAACCAGACCAAGACGTACGGAAGATGCAGCACGTCGGACGCGTCGGTGATCCGCATGCAGGTCCAGATCGAGGCGGCGACGAGGCCGACCGCGAGCGCGCCGCGCGAGCCGGTCAGAAGCGCCGCGGCAAACGCGCCGATCGACCACAGCAGCATGCCGCCGGCAAAGTCCTCGCCGAGATGATACATCTGGCCGACCAGCGCGATGCCGGCGCCGAAGATGATCGCACCGATGCTGGCGCAGAGATCGGCGAGCACGCTGCGGCCGCGCGCGGCGAACCACGCGCCAAGGCTGCCGGTGATCACCAAGCCCGCCAGCAGAATCGCGAACCGCAAGAGCCGCGCGATCTCGGTCCAGTGCGCCGCGACGAAGGCGAGGAACGCGGCGGCAATCAGCAGGCCGCCGACAATGCCGACGACGACGGCGATGTTGATGCCGGCCGGAAGCGGCGGCAGCGCGCTGCGGATGGCGACAGCCGCCGCCGGCGCAATCACGCCGTCGGCCTCCCATCGCGCAAGATCGGCTTCGAGGCGCTGCCGGTAGGATTTGTCGAACATCGTCCTGGGATCACCTGGCCGCCGGATGGCGGGACCTTGCTAGGTCGGATCGTACGGGCGATGGGTTCAAGCTCCTGCTCGCGGTGGGGCTTTCGCATATGGCTCTTGGCGCGAGCTGAGCGCGCGCCTCGTCCTTCGAGACGG
>Ga0214543_1010915_pt1 | contig 13096 bp, 12 predicted proteins | sample CNSS2metaG_FD_160094 | JGI IMG/M metagenome (GOLD analysis project Ga0214543, IMG submission 160094) | Root nodule microbial communities from cowpea collected in UCLA plant growth center, Los Angeles, California, USA - CNSS2 | ecosystem: Host-associated > Plants > Roots > Nodule | place: USA...
GTGTTGAAATTAATCAAAGAGTTGTTTGTTTCTTTTATAGTTGCAATAACTATAATATTTCGTGTGTGATTGTAATAACTGTCATCCTGACAGTTTATATAATTTGTGTATTGCTGTTGCAGTTAATGAGAAAATTTTTATCCTGTTTTTCTCTGCATATTGTGTGTGTGCGTGACCTGTAGTGTTAGACAGTTCCAACAAGGCCAAAACTTTTCTTTCTTTTAAAAGGATTGTTGTGGTTCCCCTTACGAATCTCGTTTCGTCGTCGATCGGGTTCATAAATTTTTTATTTTTTATTTATAAGAATAGAGATAGAGATTAATGTTGTTGGTAATTAAAGAAGACACAGTTTTTCTTTTCTTTTCTTTTTTTTTTTTGTATTTTTCGTTCACATGTAAAATAAAAATGATGTATTACGTGTATGAGAGATAAAATGCTAACTTAAAAATTAGATGATATTAAATTAAATTTAATTATATTTAAAAAATGTTTGTTTAATTTGTTTTAATTAGATAAAATAACTATTATCTTTTTTTTTTCTACCTCGTCTAATAATTATAATCGTTTAGGAGTCGAAATGAAATTTAAATATTCATTTATTACTTTACCCTTCGAAACACCTTTTTAAGAAAAAACGTGACAAAACTTTACGTCTCAAAGCGGATAATATCTTGAATATATGGTGATTGACCCTAATAATAACAGTCGACGAACTTGGAATCATAACATTGACATTCACCGTGAAACTGATAACGAAGTTCTCAAACAAATCATCGGTTCCTTAAATCCTCTCTTTGAGGATTTATTAATATGTGAAAACTAAAAAATAGAATAATTAAACAAAATAATAATCTTGTCATTTAATTAACGAAAAAAATCGAATGTCAAATAATTAATTAAAAAATATAAAAATTATAAGAGACTTGTAACTTAATTAAGTCCTAATATTATTATCTTTTAGTTTAAAATATTATTTTGACCATCTACAATTGTTAAGATTTGTTTGTTGGTAGAATAATAACAAATTAAAAAGAAAGAGAAAAAGGAAGATAATAAAAAAGAAGAAGGTAATGATCGTTTCCATTTTGATATTGCGCCTTCAATGATTGACTAGAATTGCAGCCATGTGAAGTACATGAGGACTACAAGCATTGCAAGATTATCCAACCACTATGTCTTTGCAAAACTCTATTTTATTCAAACCTTGCAAAATAATCATATCCAATGATCAACGTATAAGGGTCTTTGATTTTTGTGAGATAGTGGAGCAAAATTAAATAAAAAAAAATTGCTTCTTTTTTTATTTTCTCACTTACTTTTTCATTTAAAATTAGTTCTTATTTAATTATTTAATGTGTGGCATGTGATTTGAACACACTTGATTAGTACTAATTCCACCGCCGTAAAACTCACACCCATTGCCCTCCTTTTATTTGTTTTCATTTCACTTTCATCACTTCAAAGTTTTGGTTGCTCCAAAAATACCCTCCTATTTTCCAAAACGTAATAATTAGTGTTCATAACTTTCATAAGCCACTTCTAAGAACATTATTTGCACACTTTTAAGTCAAATTTCGAAATATTTAAAATCATAAGAAAAACAGTACAATACAAAATTATATCTCTTGCATTCAATACCATCGATTTGATATATGAATAATATGGTGAATTATTATTTTAATAGATTTATAATAAATGTTCGTACCATATTGAAATATGAGTTTGTAATAATTCAATTTTGTACTAATAGACTATACCTGGTTTTTTCCTATTAGAGTGATTACTCCGAAAAAAAAAAACATCATAGGTTAGAGCGCTATTTTATGCCATAGTTGTTGATTCAAAAACATGAAACTGCATCACATCAAATATCCTAAATTGATTATTGTGAACAACAAAGTAATATGTACATATAAATGACAATGATATAAAAGCATGAACATTCTATGATTCTAAGTCATTCCATTCACAAAAAAAATGAGCTTTTAACTCAATCACTTATCAAAAACGTGTAAACAAAACAGGGTATGCGTTTATGGTTTATCTCTATAAAGAAGATACAAAATATGAAAAAGTAGAAAGACTTTTTTGTAGTGTATTGTATTTGATTTTATATCTGAAGACCTAATATAAAGTTTACTTTAGAATCTATAAGGCTATACTATTTTTTTCTTTAAGTGTTGCATGTTTGTTGCAATAAATATTTTATTGTTTTGAGTTAAGAGGTTATATATATATATATATATATATATATATATATATATATATATATATATTGTAAAATTAATTTATATTTTATTTATCTAAAAATGTGATTAAAATTCTAGATCTTTTATTTTATTTTTTTCTAAAAATTACGACTTTTGATTTACAGAAATACCATTTATATGGCAATAGAAAATAAATCAAATCTCTTAATTACTTTCTTTCTTCTTTTTTTCTATGTGAAGTTGTCTTCACATGTGTGAATTTTTATTGAAAAATATGACTTTGTACTAGTTTAGGATTGTAGGTATATGTTTGGTTTTTAAACTGGATTTTTTTTTCTTTTATGAATAAGTTAATATTTTTCTTACTTTTCTCTATTTTCTAAAGAGTTATATTCAAGATTACAGTATTTGGAGGTAAGAGATATTATTTTAAACTACTTTAGTTTGATAATTTAAATTTTTAAAGAAAATGTTATGAACAATGTAAAATGAAGTCTACGTTAGATACCCTAGACGTATGAAAATAATTCAAATATTCTATGACTTAAAATTTGTCATTGAGTTAAGTTGAAAAATTTAAATATTTAAGTGTGAAGATTTTGAATATTAAAAAATTGATACGAGGAAAATATTGTGTTTTTGGTTTAAATAAATAACTTTGTTTTGAGAAAATCTTAAATTTAATTTATCAGTCATATTGTTGATTTTATTGGATTTATGAATGGTTGATTTTGAAATGTATTCCTAATCTTTACTTGAAAACAAGTTAGTATTGATTGGAAAATCATTTGAAAAGTTATAAATTTGTTATGTTTTTATTTAATTAGATTTTTTGTTTGCCTACACTTAAGAATTATTCAAGGTTGCTCAAATTATATTCAAGCGCTTATTTCAGTGATATTAAGAATTCTATCTTCTCTCTCTTTTAAGATCTAGTTGCTAAAGTTCTTTATGGAAAACAAATAATTGACTTTATAAATTCTTTCTTCTCCAAAACGTGAGTTATTCAAGAGATGGATAATCACCCAACTAAAATAATAATAATAACAGTTATATATATGTCACTCAAACAACATCCCACAAGAGTAAAAAAAGAACTTTATTTAAAGAAAAACGATCTTTTGAAAAATAAAAAATTGACAAAATACGACAAAGTAATGTGTCTTATTTTTATGAAATGTTTTATTTAAAAAAAATTCACGTTGGTTGCAAAAGCAAATTAAAAACTCGTTAAGTTGAAATTCATTATAAACCTTTATTCTTTTCTGTGTCAATAATTCATTGATTCTATTTCTGTCCAAAAACTTTAATTTCGTTTGTCATTTATTTAGACTACGTTTGGTATATAGATTTTCAAATCAATTTTCAAAACCTCGGTAAGTTCAAATCCACTTTAAACCCTTCTTCCTTTTCAGTGTCAAGAATTCACTGATTCCATTTCTTCCTTTGCCACTTATTTAGACTATGTTTGGTACATAGTTTTTCATATTAATTTTCAATCCCTTATATTCCACAAACCATGTTTATTTCAAGTAATGGGAAACCCACACCAGACACCCTTCGTTGAAATGCACTTGTTAGCCAATCTAAGTATATAGTGAAAGAACTAGTGAGGAATTAACTGATTCCTTTTTGTGCATAAATTGTACATGCATTTGTCACTTATTTTGACTACGTTTGATACATAGTTTTTGAATTCAATTTTCAATCCATTTTATTTCATAGACCATGTTATTTCAAGTCATGGGGAAACCCATACTAGACACCCTTGGTTGAAGTGCACATGTCTTTCTCAACCAACCCAAGTTTACATAGAAAGACCTTGTCAAGAATTCACTGATTTCATTTTTGTGCAAAAACTTTAACTATGTTGGTCACTTATTTAGACACATAGTTTTTCAAATCAATTTTCAATCCCTTTTATTTCACATACCATGTTTATTTCAAGTCATCAGGAAACCCACACCAGACACCCTTCGTTGAAATGCAATTGTCAGCTAACCTAAGTACATAGTGAAAGAGCTTGTAAGGAATTAACTAATTTCATTTCTATGCATAAAATATAAATGCATTTGTCACATATTTTGACTATGTTTGATACATAATGTTTGAAATCAATTTTCAATCCCTTTCATTTCATAGACCATGTTTATTTCAAGTCATGGGAAACCCACACCAAAAACCCTTGGTTGAAGTGCACATGCCTTTCTCAGTCAACCCTAGTAGACAATAAAACCCAAAGCTCCAAGAACGAAACACCCCTAAATAAACCAAACTCCACCATGGTCCACGAGACGGAAATCACAACTTCGAACCAAAGACAACAAAATCTGAAACAATAACGATGACAAGTGAAGCATAATCTGGCTTTGTGCTAAGAACAAAAATAATCACAAATGGGGTTCATAAATTTGGGGCAGAAATTGTGGGGAAATAGATTCAAAATTATAATAGAGAGACTAACCTTACATATGAATTAATTTCACGGAAGAGGTCAAAATTTTTTGTTTTCCTGTGAACAATTGTTGTGGACGAGCACCATGGACACCACAATAAAGCTTGGGGACGCGGGAGAAAATGAAAGGAAGAAAGGTTGAAAGTGCATTTCAACTTAACGAGGTTTTCATTCGCTTTTGCAGCCAATATGAATTTTTTTAAAATAAAATATTTCACAAAAGTAAAACACGTCACTTTGTCGTACTTTGTTAATTTTTTGTTTGTCAAAAGATCGTTTTCCTTATTTTAATGGTTATGTTTGTTAAATTACATCAAACATGAATTGTGTAGTGTTGAAGGTAAATTAATATATTAATGAATAAATTTAAATGTTTGAAATTATATTAAAAAGAAGTCATACTATAAGTAGTATGGTTTTGAGCATTAGGGTTATTGTTGTAACAAAGACAAAATTTTTATTGATGATGTATAAATTACATATATTAATGTATACTTGTTCTTGCACTAAGTGTGTCAAAAACTATTTGTTGGGCTTTGTACAATGACAAGCCCAACCTAATCACTTCACCGTGAGAAACTTTTCTCTTTGTGCCACCAGAACCACATAACTCCACCTAACCCCACTCACAATTTCTGAATTTTCTCCTTTCTCTCACCACACCTCTCCCTTCCTCGAGCCTGCCTCTTCTCTCAAGGCTTCCTCACATCGCCACCGTCAAGCTAAGTGCTTGTTGTCTCTACTTTTTCCTTCGTATGCCACAACTCTCCTTGCTTGCTTACTAACTAACCACACATTTGTTTGCAGGACACGCACTTGCTTCTCACACACATTGCACAATGACGTAGAGGAAACATAATTCATAGAGAGACGTAGAAAACAACAAAGAAAACGTATTCTATTTTATTAGATTTTTCGTCAGTCTTTATTATAGTAGAAGAATGAGTATTTATAGGGGCTGATTTTATTCCTAACAAAATAACACAATCTTAAACTGATTTTTATTTTGGATTAAACTGTCAACACCCCCTTAATCCAAAAGCCCTAGGTTAGACATCCCGAGTTGCTTCTTAAGCTTGTCAAACCGAGCTTGCTTTAGTAGCTTGGTGATGACATCTGTTGTTTGATCCTCTGTATGACAATATGCTATTGTTAGCTTTCCTCTACTCACTTGATCACAAAGAAAATGGAATTTCAGGTCAATGTGTTTGCTTTTCCCGTGTATAGTAGGATTCTTTGACAAATTGAGTGCAGACTTGTAATCGATGTTGAGTTGAATTGGTTTCTTGTAGTCCATTTTTAGCTCCTCCAACACTATCTCCAACCACAAACTCTGACACGCTGCTTCTAAAGCAACTATGTATTTTGCTTCACAAGATGATAAAGCCATAACCTTCTACTTCTTAGAGCACCAAGAAATTGGTGCATCTAGATATCTGAATAGGTACCCGTAGGTGCTCTTCCTTTCCATTTTATCTCCACACCAATCTGAGTCTGAAAATGCTTCTAACACAACTCCCTTATGCTCGTCTGCTTTTGGGAAGAAAATTCCCCAAGTTGTAGTGCCCTTTAGGTATCTCAATATGTGCTTAGAAAAAACCATATGGGGTGTCTTTGGGTCATGCATGAACCTACTTATCAGGCCCACTCCAAAGCTTAAGTCTGGCCTACTGTTACACAAAAATCTTAGTGAGCCAACAATCTGCTTGTATAGAGTCCCATCCATAACTTCAACCTCCTTCTCTTCTATCAGCTTTAGTCTAGGCAGCATTGCAACTACAACTTCATTGCACCCTTCCGTCTTAAATCTTTTTAAAATCTTCTGTGCCTATTTCTTTTGATGTAGGAACACTCCCATATGAGTGTGCACAAACTCCAACCCGAGAAAGTAGCTTAGTGTCCCTAAACTGTCATTTCAAACTCAGTTTTCATCCTTCCTTTAAATTCTTCAATTTTTGCATCAACATTCCCTGTAATGATCAAGTCATCAACATACAAGCATACAATGAGTGTGTTTGTATGACTTGTACTCTTCACATACACTTCAAACTTAACTGTGCATTTCACAAATCCTAACTTGGCCAACACTGCATCAATTAGTATGTTCTAGGCTTTAAGGGCTTATTTGAGCCCATACAAGGCCTTTCTCAATTTGTTCACAAGGTGTTTTCTCCCATCCTTCTCAAATTCTGGTGGCTGTACAATGTACACCTCCTCTTCTAATAGGCCATTAAGAAAGGTTGACTTCACATCCATTTGACTCATTCTCCAGCCTTTTCAACTAACAACAATTGTGACCAACCTCACAGTTTCCATCCTTGCTACAGGGGCAAACACCTCTATGTAATCAATTCCTTGTTATTACAGAAAACCCTTTGCAACCAGTCTAGCCTTGTATTTGGCCACAGACCCGTCTGGTTTTAATTTCACCTTGAAAACCCACTTTACATTAATAAGCATTTTATCTTGTGGCAAATCAACCAATTCTAATGTCTTGTTCTTCTCAATTGCTTCCAGCTCCTTCTTCATAGCATCATTCCATTCCCTTAATTTTAAAGCCTCTCTTCATGTTATAGGTTTTGTGTCAACCTAGATTACCAGCACGTGTTATTACACCATCACCATAAACTTCATGTCCAACAAGTGTAATAGAGGGGAACCTTGTCTCTGGATTCTTCTACTGTTTGGAACAACAAAAATAGCCTTAATTTTTTCCTCAAAGACACTTGGAACATGTGTCACAACATCATCCTCATCCTTCCAATTCCAACTGGTTGTCTCATCTACCACCACATCTCTATTGATCACCACCACCTGTTTTTTTTTTTGTCATACAACTTGTATGCGCTTGTTGGATGGTATCCAATCAGAATCAAGGGCTCACTTTTATCATCTAACTTCTTCCTCCTCTCACATGGAATATGTATGTGACATATTGAGCCAAAAATCTTCAAGTGTTAGACGTGTGGTTTGACACCAGACCAAGCCTCCTCCGGTGTCATAGTTTTCATCCTTTTTGTAGACATCTATTGAGGATATAGGCAGCATTGGTTACTGCTTCTCCTCAATAACTATGTCGCAAAATTTTCCTTTTTAGCATGCTTTTTGTCATGTTCATCAACATTCTATTTCTCCTTTTAGTCGGCTCATTATGTTGTGGTGTGTAAGGTATAGTCACTCATGCACTATCCCTTTTCCTTCACAAAACTTGCTAAAATCCTTGGACTTATATTCTCTTCCACCATCTATCATAAGGACTTTTAAACTCTTCTCAGCTTGTCTCTCCACTCATGCACACAATTTTTCAAACATAGAAAATACATCTCCCTTCTCTTTTAGCAAATACACCCATATCTTCCTTGAGAACTCATCTACAAAGGTGAGAAAATATCCACTTCCTCCTAGTGATGGTTTGTCCAACAGACCACACACATCTAAGTGTACAACCTCTAATACCTTCTTGGCTCGTTTTGGTGCAAAGGTCTTAAAAACCTTTCTGGGTTGTTTCCTAATCACACAACCTTCACAAGCTTTGGCTGGTTGTTGAATCTGTGGCAGTCCACTCACCATCTGCTTACTGTTGAGTTAATTCAAGCTCTTGAAATTAAATAGTGTCATACCCAACTCTCTTCCTCCACATTAGTATCTCATAGGCACTGAATTTCAGTGGTGTCCAGATTCACTTTAAAGGTCTTGTTTTTAGACAAAGGTGTCTTAATCACAAGTCTATGTTGAGAATCAAATATCTCAATGACTTTCTGTTGCATATTCATAGTAAATTCCTTCTCCAATAGTTTTCCCAAGCTAAGTAAATTAGTTTTCATGCTTGGGACGTACAAAACATCACTAATATAGCCACCTTGCCATCCTTTCGTGTAATCATCACCTTCCCAATTCCTTCTGCCACAATGGAGTTGTTATATGCAAACTTCACATTGTTTTTCACACGTAGGTTGAGATTAATAAGCTAATTTATGTTCCTAGTCATGTGATTAGAGCACCTTGTATCCAAGTACCAAGTCATGCTTGCCTCCTCTTCATTGGTTGTTGTCATCAACAAAACTTGGTATAAATCAGATCCATTTTCTTCCTTTTGCACTAAATTTGCTTCCTCTTCTTTATGCCAATTTCTTGAGATATTATCACTCTAAAATTCATATGAATAACGCCCATATTTGTTACAGTTATAACATTGTATTTTCCTTTTGCCATAGGGCCTCTTGTCACTCCTTCCTCTACCTTTGTTCTGATTTCATCCTCTACCTTCAGACCCACTATTTCTATAATTTTCTTGGGCCTCTGATTCAGTATTTCTGCCACCATTTCTGTTTTCATATCTTCCTTTGAACTTGCCTCTACCTCTTCCTCTCCAATCACTTTGACCTCATCCACTGTGATCCACCATGGCTTGTAAGGCTTGTTCTACCACTTTTTCACCATTCTTTCTCTCGTTCGCCCTTTGTTCGTGTGCTTTAAGAGAGTTTTGTAATTCCTCTATTGTCATAACATCAAGATCCTTTGATTCCTTTATAGCAACCATAATGTTGTCAAACTGTGTGGTTAGAGTCCTCAAAACTTTATCCAAAATTTCACAATCTCCTATGTTCTCATCACACGCTTTCATGGCATTGGTGATCACCTGCAATCTGCTAAAATATTTTGCCATAATCTTCATTTCTGTCATAGAGAGGAGTTCATACTGCCTCCTTAAAGACTGTAGTTTCACCTTCTTGATTTTCCCAGAATTTCCATACCTATTTTGCAAGATCTCTCGAACCTCTTTTGCTGTGACTACTTTTGAGATTTTCTAAAAGATATTGGTTGTAAACATTGATGCAACAATACACGAGCCTTGTAATCTAGCTTATTCATCTCCTTGTATATTTTCTTGGCCTTTTCATAAACATTCTTGGGTAGTTCTTTGAAACCCACCTTCACGATCTCATATATTTCATGAAAACCAAGAATCGCCTCCATCTTCACACACTAATCATCATAAACCTTTCCATCAAATATGGGTAAGCTTCTCGGTATCAAACCTCCACCAGCCATTATAGAACATGTAACAATACTCCCAAGATTTCTCTTCTTGAACCTTGAACCTAAAGCTCTAAATACCAGTTTATTGGGCTTTGTACAGTGACAAGCCCAACCCAATGACTTCACCATGAGAAAGCTTTTCTCTCTATGCCACCAGAACCACAGAACTCCACCTAACCCCACTCACAGATTCTAATTTTTCTCCTTTTTCTCACCACACATCTCCTTTCCTCAAGCTTGCCTCTTCTCTCGAGGCTTCCTCACACTGCCACTGTCAAGCTAAGTGCTTGTTGTCTCTACTTCTTCCTTTGTATGCCATAATTTTCCTTGCTTGCTCACTAACCACGCTTTTGTTTGCAGGACACGCACATGCTTCTCTCACACACTACACAACGAAGGTAGAGGAAACGTAATGAAGAGAGGGATGTAGAAAACAACAAAGAAAAGGTATTATGTTTTATTAGATTTTTCATCAGTCTTTATTATAGTAGAAGAATGAGTATTCATAGGGGTTGATTCTGTTCCTAAAAAAATAACAGAATCTTAAACTGATAAATTTTGGATTAAACTGTCAACACTATTTTGTAATACAATTTAAATAAGTTTTTAAACTTGCTTAATACCAATATTATGAAAAACATTGCAACTTTTTAATCCTTTGTTAAAATAAAGAAATAATTATATTTGATATAACTCTTTAAATATTTATGTAATCACTAAAAACGTGAATACAAAATTCAAAAAGTGAAGCTAAACACAAATTTCAGCAGAGTTTCATTGAAAAATATTAATTGGTTATATTAAAAAAAAAAACTACTCTTTTACGAAAGGACTACTTTAATATGTAAGGAACACCCCACAATAAAAACACTTGATATAAAAATATGATAGTTTCTTTTATTGGTATAGGTTTTAACTAGAAATGGCAAATAAACTCGTCCTTGTGGATACTACCCGAACCCATTCCCGTTTTGATGGGAATTCCCACATTGACTGGGTATGGGTATGGGTATGGGTATGTGTATGGGTATGAATATGAGGAATCCTCTACTTTTTCAATTGGGTATGAGGATGTGTATGGGGATATACATATTCGTCCTATCCCCATTCCCATACCTGCCATAATACCCGTCCTCGTCATATCATCGTCCTTCTTTAAATTATTAAAATATTCATAGTCAATTAAGTAAAATTATATATATTACTACACACTTTCTATTCTTTATTTCTTTTAATTTTTTGGTTTGTCATAAAATTTATTCGTCTCTCCAATATATTTTACATCTTATCATAACTTTATGCAATTATGTTCAACTGATATATGTTAATTAAATATTTTTTATGTCTCAATTTGAATATTTTTATTATTTTCTATTCTTTTTTTATTATTGTATATTTTCCTTTAACATGATAATATTTAAACCTTCAATCTAAGTGTTCAATAACATAAACATTTCATTTACTAGGTAATATAAATTTTTGTTTCATTTGAAGAACTATTTTGGTTCACTAAACAACCTTTGTTATTTCTCAATCATTGACGATATTTAATTTTATTTAGATCTCTAAAGTATTTTTCATTTTATTATACCCTTAATTATATATTTGTTTTCCTTTGTGTGATTTCATTCAATAGTCTCTCAAATGTTTCTAACACACACATTTGATAATTTTTTAATATTTTTATTTGTTTTTTATTTTTATCATGTAAAATAATGTTTTGATATATTTTATATGATTATTTTTTAGTTTCTAACTCATTATTATACTATAACTTTGTTACTATAGTTGTATAAATAAAATTTATTTACTATAATATAAAAATTTAATGTAATTGTCATGAATTTTTTTATCACCATCTAACATATATTGAAGTTCAAAAGATACAAGATCTATGTTAAAATTTTATTATTATTAGTTTAATCTTTGTTCTTTGCGTAGTTTTGATTTTGATCAAGTGATGTATTATAAATTTTATTAGTATATAAAAAAAGAGATTCATTAAAATTTAAAAAAATTGAAGTAGACAGACCTTTAAAATATATTTTAATTTGAATATTTGTTTTCCTTTTATATTTTTTAAAAATATTTTTAAATTTTATCAATTAGGTTTCATTAAGTTTTGCAAATTTAATAAATATTTTGATTCTCATGAAATGTTATTTGGTTTTCTAATTTGAAATGTATACAATTATAATTTTTTTATATATTTGATATCGAAGAAACAACCATTCTCTTAATATTGAATATTTGATAATATTATGTTTATTTTACTGTAATTTTTTTATTTTTTTGTAAAACTTAATTAATATTAAAACAGTAAGAAAACAGGTACGAGTATGAGTACGAGTATATACCTGTTACCCGGTGGAGATGAGGATGAAACAAAAGTTTGATACATGTTAAGTTTGGGTATGAGGATGTGGATGTAGATGAATTTTTTCAATGAAAATGAATATAAGATAGCGAAACCTGTCCCCACTCCATTACCATTCCTAACCGTCTAAACTTTGCCATTTCAAATATTTTAAGCTATTAGACTAAAGTTACTAGTTTGTAAGGTAATTTATTAGAATTTATGAGTTTTTTTTTTCTTTATGAGAGATAATATAAATGAGACATGATTCATCCTGATTCAAATAAGTGATTCATATCACTTCTAAAGAAAACAATAAATTTGTAAATCTGGTATCATATTTAACTTTTTTCATTTTTATTAAATATGAGATGTAGACTCACGAATATTCTGAATAAATAAAATAATAGCATTAGTAGTGATTTAATATATTTTCAATATTGAAAAAAATTATTGATAATTAAAAGTTAAAGATCAAAATATTCTAAGAAAAGTTTAAGAAGAAAAACTAGAAATAATTAAAAGTTAATATAATAAAATTACAAAATCTATATAAGAGATTTATATCACCCGAATTCAAATTTTAAGATAACAAATTTATTATAAAATGTTTAATTTTTTAACTTTTTACTTAATATAAATGGATACTTAGATTGGGAGTTGTATTTGTAATATTGTGTTGAGGGGAAACTAAGTTGAGGTTATAGAGAGGAGAATTGGGTAGCATGCGGCATGATAACGCATGAGGAATGCATGGTGGTCCTGCATTTATCAGAGAAGATGATTAAACAGTTGAAATTGAAAGATCTCCGAACGAAACATAACAAGTCCCCACTTGTGTTGCCCCAAACTACACCAATTTTTCAACAAACCCTAAATCCCAAAACCAACAAATTAATGCCTATGGATTGGATGATAGTGTACTACTTTCAAACCTTCAAAAGTGAAAAAGCTCCAAATGGATGGATAGAATGAGCCACAACACACCACCACACAAATGCTATGCTCATGTCACCCACTTATCACTTTAATTCA
>Ga0214543_1010920_pt1 | contig 13090 bp, 4 predicted proteins | sample CNSS2metaG_FD_160094 | JGI IMG/M metagenome (GOLD analysis project Ga0214543, IMG submission 160094) | Root nodule microbial communities from cowpea collected in UCLA plant growth center, Los Angeles, California, USA - CNSS2 | ecosystem: Host-associated > Plants > Roots > Nodule | place: USA...
TTTGTTTGTTTTTGTTTTTTTTTATCTCTCTCTCACAGATAATAAAATGCAAAAATTAGCAATTTTCCGAGCTACGAGGTGGCTATGTAGGAGCTTCTCGGGCATTTCTTCAAACCCATTGCGGGTGTGTGTCGTTGGAAGTGGCCCTGCTGGTTTCTACACTGCCGAGAAGGTAAACCCTAATCTTTAGGCTTTCAATGTGAAAATGGATAACTGTAACCGAATGGGTTCTTTGTAGATGTTGAAGGCGCACCAACAAGCACAAGTTGATATCATTGACAGGTTGCCCACACCTTTTGGGTTGGTTCGCTCTGGTGTTGCACCCGATCACCCTGAAACAAAGGTCCACATTCTTGTTTCTTGCACCGTTTTTCTATTTCAAAATTCACTAGCACTGGTGTTTTTCATAATGTATGTGATGTTAATGGGATCTTTTTTGCCTGCAACGGAGTGGGGAAGAAAAAGAAGTTGTTAGTTATATTATGTTATAGCTATTTAGATGTTTTGGTTTTGTAGTAGTGAAAAAAGAAATGGTGTAAAATCCTCATGCCACAGTAGTTCCTAAAATTAAAAATTTTCCGCCTAGTCCCTGATCAAACCGAATTTGTGCAATCGCGAGAATCATGTGTTCACACACAGTCAGTAGGTTGGATCTTTTGGATGAAGAATGGGCAACTCAAATCTTCTATGTGTGTTAGTTCGATTTACTAAATTAATATAAGCTGTTCAATCTTTTTCCATTGGTTCCAATACGCCGATTGCATAAATGTTTAATTCTAATCACTGCAGATATTTGGATATGTGATGGCTATATATTTGGTGTTGTGATTGTGAGGGATTAATTTGTCTGGTGTATGTGGACTTATATGGCTATGATTTGTGATTCTTAGGGACTAGAATGGGGCTTTTGCTAGGAACTACTGTTCCAGATGACAAATTTTTTAAGGATGAATTTTGAGGTTTACTTGAAGAAATATTTCAAAACATTATTTTTTATTTTTATGGTGTTGTGGATTTCACTATTTTCTTTGGTGAGAGTAACACCATTGAGCTTAGTTTACCAGAAAACTTGCAACAGATTGTCATCAACCAGTTTTCAAGGGTGGCACAACAAGAACGATGCTCATTTTTGGGTAATGTGACCCTTGGATCAAGCGTTTCTCTCTCTGAATTACGTGAGCTGTATCATGTGGTGAGGCTCTAATTCTTGATTCTTTGTGTTAATGGTAACAAAGTGTAGATATTGGTCATTTGTACCATCGTTTCAATAATCAGTTTCTGAAGTTGGGCAGGTTGTCCTTGCATATGGCGCTGAAAGTGATAGAAGTCTTGGTATTCCTGGGGAGGTAACTTCGATTTATTACTTTCGTTCCTGAATTTGCTAGAGTTTTTGGTGTTCTAATGGCATAAGCAATATCTTAATGTTCATTTATTATGTGATGGCTATGCTAGCTGATAGTTTGAGTCACTCCTATTTCAATGATTTTTAATATTCTTCTCCTTCTCAGAACTTGAAAGGGATACATTCTGCTAGGGAGTTTGTTTGGTGGTATAATGGGCACCCAGATGGACAAAATCTTGAGCCAGACCTAAAGAGCACTGATTCAGCTGTAATCCTTGGTCAGGTACCTTTACCTATCGTGTCCTACCATTCCAAAGCTGTATTAGTTTCTTTCTAGAAAAAAGACAATCTAATGAATGTTTAGACTAAAAAGCATACTTGTGATGTGAAAATGGATTTTCTATAGATATAATTTTAACTTGGATTTAAAGTTTTTATTTAATTTCAGGGAAATGTTGCTTTAGATGTTGCAAGGATTCTTTTACGACCTACCACTGAGTTAGCAACAACTGATATTGCCAGTCATGCTTTGGCTACCCTAGAGGAGAGCTCTATCAGGTTCTTAGTTGCATTAGTTGAAGTAACCAGATAGTCTCATTGGCATCTCGTATGTTGCCTTCTGTAATATAAGCAATATTTCAGGGTGGTTTATTTGGTTGGAAGACGTGGTCCAGCACAAGCAGCTTGTACTGCAAAAGAACTACGTGAAATTCTTGGTAACTTCTGCATCGACTCTTATACCTAGTTAGTTTAGCGATCTGGTTTTCTTGTTCACATTTGTTAGATACTTTGATTTGGTTTTGATTTTGGTTTTTTCCTATGGAACTGTTTTGAAAAATGGTTATGCCTCCGCTATGTGATGTACTACATAATGCTTTAGACTTCAAAGTTTCCTTTGTAAACTAATACTTTCTTAATTTGTATCCCTAGTAATTACCTTGCTTGTTCGCTTCCAACTTCCCATTGATTTATGCGAGTTCAGTCCCTTACTGATTTCTTCCAAATACTTACGAGTGCTTCTTACTCATGCACCTGTTTCTAGTTACTCATAGGCCTTTAATTTCAAACCATTTACAACCTGAGGACTCGGTCTGAAATGAAATGGAGCCCTTATCATCACTTTTTTCTTACAATCTGACATGTTGTAATTGGTTTCTCATCTTGATCTGTATTAGTGCCGATTACTTCCTACTAATTTATTAATTGTCATATACTAAGAGTTACATGCTATTTCATGATGGAAACTGAAGCTTTAAGGTCTATTTTACAGGTATTCATAATGTTGATATTTTAATTCAGGAATCTGATCTACTTTTAACCCCAGTTGATGAGGTATAAGATGAATCTACTTTTAGTTCTTTAATCACTGTTTTCAATCATCTTCACCCAAAAGCATGGAGGACTAGGATTCCCTTAGTACCATATGTTTTCTAAATTCCTATTTTTCTTATCTAAATTAAGAATATTAATATTTGTATTTTGATAATAAAATAATGTTGATTCCTTTTCACTGATGTTATCTTATATCTGTGTTGATGCTGTCAACTGGGAAAGGAAGAACTTAAGAGTAACCGAATACAGAGAAGAGTTCACGAGTTGCTATCTAAGGCTGCTAAAGCAAAACCTAAGCATACCAGTTTGAACCAGCGTGAACTCCGTTTCATCTTCTTCCGTAAGCCAAATGATTTTCAGGAGTCGAAAGAGAGAGCTGGCCATGTTTCTGGGGTGCACTTTGAGAAGACGGTTCTTCAGGGTAATTTTTGTTTGTCCAAATATTTACTTTTTACTTTGAAGTTAGAGCTCTATAGTATTGGCGACAAAGTAATATATAAAGTTGTAAGTTGTACAGTACTGGGCTTTCGTAAAATGCTTAATATAAGCCATTTTTAAAGCTTTGCTATATACTAGTACATTTAAGTCCATAGTAGTCTATTGTGCAATGGATTACTTGTGATTTCTGATTCAGCTAATTATTGCAGGTGTTAGCCACGGCAAACAGATTGCCATTGGAACTGGAGAGTTTGAAGATATAAAATGCGGGTATCATCTTATTTATGATTACTAATTGTCATTGCTTGACATGAAATCTTTTCTGATGGTAGCATTATAATCAAAGATCCATGTTTTTTGATAATCTATATACATCATAAAGAAATTGTTATTATACTCTTTAAATGACTGATTGCAGCCTCTCAAGATTTTTATTCATCTATTGTTGTCACACAATGTTGAGAGTAATAGTATGGTGCAACTGGCTGGCTTTTTGTAGGATGGTACTTAAGAGCATTGGTTACAAATCAGTACCGGTTGATGGCTTACCTTTTGATCATAAGAAAGGTGAATGAGTAATCGATGCTCTCAATCAATTCAGTTCTCATCTAATTCTTTGTTAATCGATGTTACATATTCTTTGGTGAAGTATTCACGTTTAAAACAGTGTTTATTAAAAAATGACTAATTCTAGAAGAAATCACCTTGTTTTTAAAGGTGAAAACAAAAAATGTAATAGAAACATTTTCCCATACCAAACTTCCCCAAACCGTTGGAAACAAATGATGTAGTTTTGTCGATCCTATGGTTTCAATTGGGAAATGAAATGAAAACAAATAGCATTTACAATACTTTCTTATTCTTAGGCTTAGAAGAAGTTTACACTCTCCTGAAAATAGTCTTCAGTGTATTTTTCTTGGTTTTTCATGGCATGATTTTGTAATTACACTATTGTGTTTCACTTGTCTAGTTGTGTTTTTTACGGGTGTTCCTTGACAGATAAGTAAATGGATTGTTGCTCTTGTGTTGATGTATTTTTATTTTCTACATTCTTCTCATTGTAGCTATAGGACTAAGATTTTGGCGGATTCCCAACTTTCCTGGTTTGTGTCTCTCCTGTTTTATAAAAAACATTTAGATGGAACTTTTTCAGACATGCCGAGAAACATGATGTGTGGATGTATGTAAACGTGTGATCTGACAGGAGCTCATAGTTGTGTATATATGATGGTTACCTTTCAGGTATAGTTCCAAATGATAGAGGTAGAGTGTTGAGTGACCCTTCAGATCCCAGAGTCCCTGAAAAGGGCTTGTATGTTTGTGGCTGGCTGAAGAGAGGACCAACTGGCATTATTGCCACAAACCTGTATTGTGCGGAAGAAACTGTATGTATCTTATTCTTTTCTATCATACATATTATTCCCATACCAGTTAAACTTACAGAAGTAGCAAGATGATAGTGAAATCAATTATAGTAAAATGTCTTGGTAATTGTTATACTTGTGCAATAAATTACTTACGTAAGTTTTGTATTTTGTACTCATTTTGACTTGATAGGTTTCAAGCATATCCGAAGACCTTGAAAAAGGAGGGTTGATTTCGTCATCAGCCCTGCGAAAACCAGGCAGGGACGGACTTCTCCAGCTTCTGCATGATAGAAATGTCAGAATAGTTTCATTCGGTGATTGGGAAAAGATAGACTCTGAAGAAAGGAGGCTTGGAAGTTTAAGGAACAAGCCTAGGGAAAAACTTGCCACCTGGGATGAACTATATAAAGCTACCTCATAATTAATCAATTATTTCACATGATACTTCATTATTTTATGCTTCATAAACATCTTTTCGTACCCGAAGAACGGTAAAATACACGAAGAAGCTATAAACTTTTAGGTGAAGTCATCCCTGTGTCTGTTGTAATGCCCTCAATTATTTCTTAAAATTTTTGAATCCCTTTGAAGAGTTCTTTAGTTTTAATTTTAGTATGTAAGTGAATAATACAAAATTTAATTTCCCAATTGAACACGTTTGAACTACAATATGTTGATGTATTTCATGAAGCTCTCTGAAACGGGTTTCTGATGATTCCCTTAGTAAGAGAGGCTGCTAAGTCCACGAGAGTGTTTGTGCTACGTATCAGCTTAAATAGAAAAAGAAACACTGCTTTCAATATAGCTTATTACTAAGAATTTAATAGGCATGTCTTCTGTAAAAGCTTATCAATCAGAAATTATCCTTATTATGAATTACCATAAGGTTTATGATTGAATACAAATAGTATGAAAAATCTGTCGGTCTATCTTTTATTTCTTCCTTTACTTCTTTTTAAATGGAATTTCAATTCACAATGATAAAATTGTTGTCTTGCTCACACACCTGATTGTTAATGTGAATACATAAGTTTAATTTATGTCATGAGAAGGAATAAAGTCCTTATTACATTTATTTTTTTATGCTTTCTTCCCATATTTTATTGTGTCAAACATCATAATTTTTTAAAGTAGAAAAAATGATTAGTTCCACCTGCAAATCAAAATTTTCAGTGTTTCCATTTTTGGTATATTATAAAGATATTAATTTAGTGTGGCTTGAAGGTAGTAGCCATAGCTATTTGTCTCAAAAGTCAAATTAGCACTTGCTACAATTTCTTTATACGTTCAACTCACTGCTCAAGTCGTCTCAAAGTCTTCCAACACAGAATGCTCAAAGTCTTCCACACTCCACAATCACATCATTATGTGTCATTCAATGCTTTTCAAATATTCTTTACCTTTCAATGAAAAATGGCTTATAATAATGGTGGATGTTGCTTCCCAATTCAGAGTACTAGAATTGCAACAATACCCAAAATGGTTAAAATTAGGACTGTGGTTAACGAAGGAAATATAGGAATATTTCACTTTTCTGATGATCACGTTTCACTTTTATAACTTTCTAAACTTCAAAACTGTGTGCTCGATTTGTTGGGCTCTTATGAATTATAAGTTAACTCAAATAATATATTTAATGTGAATTTTAACTCAGTATCGTGAGAATATATTTGTGCGTTATATTTTTGTATATTATTTATCTCGTTTATCTATAACATTTGAAACTCTCATTTTAATACTTGGTTTACTTGTAATGTTTCTTTGAAACGTGACCATACATCATAGACTCTTAATTAAAATTTATTTAGTTTACCCATAAGTCCCTCACCTCTATGGTACTTTTCAAATACGATGTCAATTGTTAGGTTCTTGAACAAGATAAATACATTGTATCAAGATATGTTTCATGTTGATCATCTATATCTAGAAGTCCTTCTCACTAGACAATTGTAAATGTCAAACTTAATAATCATGTCTTTAATCCTTATTAACTTTCTTTTCTTATTTTTCAAGACAATGTTTATTACCCGATTCATTTCTCAGTAACAAGAAAAATAATTTTACTGGATCCATAATACATATGAATACAATATATATATATATATATATATATATATATATATATATATATATATTTAATGTAACTTTTAACATTAGTATGTTCATGTATTTTAAATATAGGCTTACTAGTTTAACTAGTGACCTAAAAACTCACTAACTTTATCAAATTGATATCTAGGAAATATTATTTCAATCCATCAACAATATAACATGTTACATTCTTTTAGTAATAATATTAAGATTATTCAATAATAAAATGGTGAAATAAAAATTGTTACATGTTCAATTTCGAGACTTTTCATAAGACAATTTTTTAAGGTAGAGAAATAAAAAGGAAAAAAAGTTCTATGATAAATTGTTGATAACATTATCCTACTTTAATTTCATAGTTGATTATTGATACGATCTTATCCAATAGTATGATCGTTTCTGGATATGAATCCTTAAGAAGCACAACAAAAATAAATCAGAAAAGAACAAAGAATAAAATAGGGGTAAAAGACATCACAATTTAACAAATTGATAAGTCAGGTATAGATTCGTCACAAAAATATTAATTTTTAATAATTATCAGAATTTTAATCCAAAAAATAAGAGAATTCTCTCTCAAATAATGCAAATGCATATAATATGACTCTCTTTATATCAATTTTTGGTACCTCTATATATAGATACATAAATTTAAGAAAACATATAAACCCTATAAGACTTGAATCCAAAAACATAAAACATAAAATAATCTCTAAATGAAAGCTCAAAAAGATAAAAACATAACCAATTTCTAAAAGAAAGTCTAAAACATAAAAACACGTAACTAATTTCTAAAAAGAAAATTCAAAATCACAAAAAATAAACTATAAGTCATACCATAATATCTCTAAAAGTAAAAAGTTAAATATGTAGAGTGAAGCTAATGTAACTGAAATTTAAGGAAATAAAATAAAATTATACATGGAAATACGTGATTTCCATTAAGAAACAAAAACAAAGATAGAAAAACATCAGAACCAAAAGCTTGTAGCACAAAATTCTTATCTCAAAAACAGGTTTCCAAACACCGCTTAGCAACATAGATAACTTTTTAAAATCTTAACATTTTTTTTTATAATTTTAATTTTCGTGGACTGCTAATTTTGTTTCTTTTCATAAATCTTATAATTTCATTCCTTTTGTTTTTGAGACCCGACCAGCAGTATAGAGCCTTGATCCTATGTAAGAAAATAGGTGCGTTGTGATGACTCATTTTGTGTTATGTGCATACGTCCCACACTCATTGGGTTGCCACTAAAGCTCTCTTTTCGGCACAACCGGTATTAGTGGATGCGATCAGCTCTGTCATAATACGTGTGCCTGTGAGAAAATAGAGAAAAAAAAAATAAAAATTACGCTAAAAAGGAACTTAATTAGTTTAATTTTTATTAGTATTTATATTATCTTTCGATTATTTATTACTATAATAAAAAGGAAAATTATTTATCATAAATATTTTATAATCGGTAAATGTTATTGAGAGGGTAACAAGAATTAGTTTCAGGATTCTTACTCTTTAATATAAACATATATTGCAAGATAACTTAAATAATTACATATGATTGGAGAAATGTTGTAATAAATAAGCTAAATAACGAAAATCGAGATAGTTTGAAATATATATAAATATATATATATATATATATATATATATATATATATATATATATATATATATTGTAAGAAAGTGATTTGATTAAAAAATATTTAAAAGGAATATTTTGATGAAAGAAAATCAAAATTGGTTAACTTTGATATGCTAGAGAAGTTTATTCAAAATATCAGCTAAAATAATTATTAAAAGTTGAATTATATAGTGACTTTGTTATGATAATAATTTGTTGATGCGTTTGAATTATCATAAGTGGAGAACTTGAGTGTTTTAAATAACTTTTGAGAAGTGAAGAAAAAGACTTATGATGTAGTGAAAATTTTCAAGGACAAAAGAGTTTTTGAGATGAGGTGAAGGATGAAGTAAAAGACTAATTTTACGTTTCTAAAATACAAAGTTAAGTTAGTAATACAAATTTTTAGATATACAAAGAATATTGATTTTAATAAGAATTTTTCATCTGTGAGGAAAATGTCACTCATTAGAACTAATTAATCTTTTGAAAGAGTTTACTAAGAAGATTCAGCAACAATAAAATATAAGTCAAATTTACATAAGAGATCTAACTAATGAAATATAAGTTGAATTTACATAAGAGACCTAACTTTAACTTGAAAAGAGACTTAACTTTAACTTCAAAAAAAAAAACCTTCAAACAATGAGTTTAGACTTAGTTGTATTCACAATATTTTTTTCCAAGATTTTTGACGCAACAAAACACTTACATCTTACTTTTCCTCTTTTTTTTTTTCTTATTTAAAATTTCTGTATTCCCTTTAATTTATCACATTAATTTTTACTTTCTTTTTTGATTCTTTCTTATTTTAAAAATACAAATATAATCATGTATTTGTTTATATAAAGGTTCATGTTACACAAATATGTAGGTCACAACTCATTTTCAAGATTCGGGAACAAGACAATTACACGGTTCCTCCTTAAATGCGAAGGATATTTAATGTAAGTTGTTTCGCTTTTTCTCTTTATTTAAGGCATTTTTTAGTTCACCACGTTACTTTTTACCTTCTTTGTTTATTTTAACGATTATTTCTTATTTATAAAAATATAAATATAACTATACATTTATTTATTTATACAGTTCAACACATCACGTCACAAAATGAGTTCATTATAAATCAAGTTACATTCAAATAATTTATGTAAACGTGAATATAGTGTTAATTTGTTTAGATTAAAAAAGTTATGACATTTAAAAAATTCTTATTTCCTTGAATTTTAAAGACAAAAATCATAAACTCTAAAGAATTCATATTTTACATAAAAGCTACCTGTGAGAGTAAACATTTATTTATTTTTCGTTTCGAAAAAGAGATTCTATTATGCATCCGATATAATACTTCAACATATTCCTTCACCTTATCTAAAGTTCTCTTTTTCTCTTACCCTCTTATTTTTTATTTAGACTTGAACTCTTCTAAACCACCACCATCCTCGATATCCTCTGAACCAAAGAGGCTCAGATTATGTTCTTGTACGGTGTCACGGTACACTCCTATCGCTCTACCCAATTAATAAAGCGAAGTTAATGAAATTAAAGTAAAGTTTGAAAGAGAATAAAATCACTGAATATATGTTCCAACATACAGATTTTTGTTCCTAATCCCCCTACGTACCTATGCTATATATCCCACTACTCCACCGTCCATCCAAATAACCAACCTTAGCATATTATTTATATTGAGGACCTTGTTACTTCTCTTTGAACAAGACAAGGTAAAAGGGTGATGCTGATTTGTGATGAGACACAAATGTTAGATTTACCTTGGTAAAGAGCAATCAATTTATGTCCCTCATGTCACACTCTTCTCTTTCTCAACTTCACCTTGTAGTTAATCTAGCAGCTGGCACACCATCATGATTGCACATACTTTACTGATGTAGGGGAAAAGAATAGGCCATGGGTCCAGTATTATTAGACCACCAGGGTGAAATTCCCATCTCCTGATTTCATGCTACAAGAGAAGAGTATGCTCAATGGTAATCAATAAGTTTGAATAATTCATGTTTGATACAGTCATCTTTGATTAGACTTTAAATTTAATTCAATTGTTTCAAATAAAGGTGACATTAATTATTCTGTGACAGAGATTAAGTGAATTAAAACATAATTGAATCGTGACACTTAAACTTATATTATATTTTTAAAGAAAAAGAGTTACATTCTGACTAATAACTACAATTTTTTATCTAACTATTATTTTATTTCAAATTAACGTGAAACTTTCTACAACTCATACTAATACATTACTACCTGGAGGCTTTTAGAGTTATATCTGAAAATTCATCTGTGGTACGTAGGTGACAAGATTAAGGACGTTGATATGACCCTACTCTGTGGTAAAAGGATGAATGTGAATTCCATTTAGCAGAAATAAGACCTGACTTGGGTAGTGGTGTGCTTGGATTGCACTCACATCACAACATAGTGTAACATTCAACCTTCCTTTTGCCACGCCATCAATAATAATTTCAGCTCCTAAAATGATGTTATATGTTTAAATTTTGAATGTGTTGTTTGTTTATGCCCTGCGATTCAACACTACACTGTTTTTATTGTGGCAGTACATCCATGCGCAATGAAGCCCCAGCCACTCCATACACGTGAAAGAACACACGCCTTTGCATGATGGGACTTTCTTACTTTTGCGTATTATTATCATTCTTAAGATCTTACTCTCACAACATTTTTTTTTTTCATTCACGAAGCCCCTCCCCCCTGACTGAAAAAACAAACCAATGATGAAAAGTTTGGATGTGATCTCTGATTGACGTGGAAAGAAGATGGTTCACTCTACCTACCTTAGTTAATCTTATAACTCTTTACCATTGCATTTTTACACCCACGCTGGTAATTAAATTATATACATTGTGAAAAAATAATGCAGAGATGATATACTCAACCCCACTCATATGCACACACATACATAACTTTTTTTAAATTTTCTTGTTACTTATTTCAGTAAGGAGCATCTTAGGAAGCGATTGAAATTGTGGGGCCTAGTTTCTGTGATGTAGTGCATCAAATGTGCAGAGAGTGGCATTGTTCATACAGGAATATGATTGTCCATTTAGGACTATAAAATTAAGAAAAAAGGTAGGTTGGGACTCCACTTGTGTTTTATCAAATCCCTGATGGGGTCAAGGGAGTGTTATTTTGAAGATTCATGCTGTCTTCTACCCTTTACTACAAAGTCTTTGGTTCGATTATGACAACCATTTCATACTTTTGAGTTTAACTTTATTCAATTCCCTCTTTCGGAGCTGTAGTTTTTCATAAGCTTTTCTTCCGTTATTTGCTGTTTGTTCTTCTTCTGGCACTTCTTTTTCAGCTTCTTTTACTGATAATAAACAAAACTTCAGAGTTTACATTACAGTCAAAACTAAATCATTGTCTTTGAAAAATATATAATTTTTTTTGTTGTTGTTTATTACAATTGGCAGGTGCAAAATTTATGGATAAATAGATTCGACCAGGGCCTCCATAGAAAGCTAAAGTTAGAATGAATGAGGATTATTATGAGTTACAGTGGATTATTCTAATATTCTACAGAAATTGAATGGTATAGTTGAGTAGTGAGAAAAGAAGAGATTAGGATCCTCACAAGTGCTAGTTAAAAAGCTGAGGCTTATCTTATTATCCAGTTATGACCGTGGCATGAGTGTAGGCAAAATGCATGACAAATTGGACCCCACAAATTGACACGACCATGGAACATAGGATTGTGATGGAGATTTAATTGGGCTTGGCCTAACTAACCCACAAGCACAAAAATTCTCCTCTTAATAGTTAACACTGTCCTATGTTTGGATTTATACACATGATTGCCATCATCATGGTTTTGTTCAGAGAAGGGTAAAAAAAAAGTGAGAAATATTAGAATTGAAATTTAAACTTAATTCAATTTTATAAAATTGACTTATAAAATAAGATTTATACTTTATTTATATATTATAAAATTATCTTATTTTTGTCAATAATTTTCACTACTGAAACTCATAAACTACAACACAGAATTTTCATTTTTCAATAATAGAATCCATTCGGGGATGTTATAAGCCTCCTATTCAACCCACTTTAGTATCTTTTGTTTTTCTACCAAAACAATAATGTATCACTCAATAAAAAAATATTTTCGATTAATAATTTAATGTCCACATTGGTTATACAGTTTTGTGAAAAGATTTTACCCTCGTGATGCATAAAAACTGTAGTTGTTTGATAATTGAATTAGAGGGTGTTTAAGTTTAAAGTTATCTATCTAGTGTTTTGTTTCGGTTTCCTACTTCTTTAGATTGAGTTTAAATCTTAATCCCCGATCTTAAATGCATAACTAACTCATTAAATCTTATTTTTTACTATTATTTTCCTTTATTACATTTTCTAGTCTCAAATTCAAACAAAGCAACAAGACTTTTTCTTGGAAATAAAGTGAGGGTCTTCTTCCATTATAGATTAATATTATCCTTAGACCTCGTGATACCATTTATATCTTCTCAAACTTTTATAATACTATTAAACTTTGTAGCATCAAATTATGCGTTGACACTCAAGTAAAATCATTGTCAACTTGAATACTATGATGCCTTTTATATATATTCAACAATTGGCATTCTCAATTGCGGCAAAGAAAATAATCAACACAACACTTCAAACTTTAATATGTATATACTTCACCCAAAGTTAAATAAAATTTTAAAAATTAATGTGATTATTATTTAAAAATATGTTAAACCCAAAGAGTTATCGATCATTATCAGTTTGATAATGATAATGTCATTTTTTTCTATTATTCTTATAACAAAATACTTAATAGATTTCATTCATATTATTAATAGTAAGTATAACTATTTGTAATATACCTTAAGATCAATTATACTTATTTTATA
>Ga0214543_1010923_pt1 | contig 13085 bp, 6 predicted proteins | sample CNSS2metaG_FD_160094 | JGI IMG/M metagenome (GOLD analysis project Ga0214543, IMG submission 160094) | Root nodule microbial communities from cowpea collected in UCLA plant growth center, Los Angeles, California, USA - CNSS2 | ecosystem: Host-associated > Plants > Roots > Nodule | place: USA...
CGGAGTTCATGCGCTGAGCTCGATCAGTTATCGTGCAGATCACCTAATTGGCTCCGCCGAGTGCGAATGTGATCGATCAATCAAATGCGCCTGCCGAATAGTCTCCGACGAGACGACGCCACGATCGCCCTATCGGATCGGCGCCGGTTAGTTGGGAAAGATGTGGAGCATGCTCGGCAGGTTACCGACTCAGCCGTGCCTCGACCAGGCCGAGGATCGCCTCAACGTTCGTTGTCATCGAATGATGGTTCGCGGCTTCTTGTGGACGGCTGACCGTTGCCGCTTTCTTTCCGCGGCGACATCGAAGCGCCATCCCCGAGGTGCCGCCCGTCAGCGAGGCAGTTTTCTTTCCCGCGGCCCAGGCGCGCAAGCTTAAGAGCTGAGAGAATCATAAATTGTAACGATTCTTGAGTTCCGGTCACAGACTCTGCCCGCCTTCGGGCGCTAAGTTGGTGAAGCATATCAGGCGCGCGGGGCCTTCAGTCCGCGACATACGGTATCGCGGATCGTTTGATGGCAAGGCGCATCTGATGGGTGGCCAAAAGTGCCTCCACCGCCCAAACCTGCTGTGGCGCGAGGGCGGGACCGACGATGATTTCCTCGATGCCGCAGTTGTTGGGATGCGAGGTCGAACTGAGTACATACCTGGGAACTGGGTTGTTTACCTGTTGCTAGCGAGGCCGGGCATGATATGGAATGTAGGATATGCCGTAAGTATATCCTACAAATAAGATTAAAGCCATGGCCAAGTCAATTTCGACACAACAGGACCGTGCCATCGAACTCCTGAAGGCGCGCGGCATCGCGCGCCCCTCCGAGCTTGCCACTGCGTCACCGCCGCGACTATCGCCCGCATGAAGGAGAAGGGCCTCGTTGTCCAGCTCGGACGCGGCCTCTACCAACTGCCCGATGCGCCCATCGACACGCATCATTCCCTCGCAGAAGCCGCCAAGCGCGTGCCCAAAGGGGTCGTCGCGCTAACCTCGGCGCTCGCCTTCCATGAGCTGACCATTCCTTCGATGGTCTGGCTCGCCATCGGTCCCAAAGACCGCCAGCCCCCAACCAATCCGCCCATGCAGTTCGTTCGCTTCAGCTCGGAACGCCTTCTGGAGGGTGTCGAGACCCATACAATCGAAGGTTGCGCGGTGAAGATCTTCAGCCCCGCCAAGACCGTCGTCGATCTTTTTCGCTACCGACGCAGCGCCGGGACACGCTATCGTCATAGTACCGGCCTCAACCTCGCGCTCGAAGGCATGCGTGAGGCCCTGCGAACCCGAATGGCGAAGCCTTCGGCGATAGCGGATTTCGCGCGCAAGGCCGGGGTCTGGAAGGCCATGCAGCCTTATATGGACGCGATGATCGCCAATGGCTAACCCACCCAAGAATGTCGCGGCCTCGGTTCGTGCGCGGCTGCTCACGCTTTCCAAGCAGCGTAACCAGCCGTTCGACCTTCTCCTTACCCGCTATGTGCTTGAACGGCTGCTATATCGCCTTGGCTCGACGGATTACCGTAACCGCTTCGTCGTCAAGGGCGCGATGCTGCTTGCGACCTGGGTCGACAACCAGTTCCGGCCAACGCGCGACCTCGATCTTCTCGGCTCGGCAATCCCGACCCAGACGCGCTGTTGCCAATCTTCAAGGGGATCGCCGCCGTCGACGCAGCCGACGGCGTCATCTTCGACCCGGCCAGCTTCACCGTCGACCGCATCCGCGACGAAAACGAATACGGCGGCGTCCGGATCAAGAGCAATGTAACGGTCGATAACGCCCGCGTTCGCGTCGTGATCGACATCGCGTTCGGCGACGCCATCGAGCCCGGCGTGCAGGAGACCGACCTGCCGGTCCTGCTGGATTTCCCGGCGCCGAAGCTGCGTTCCTATCCGCGCGAGACCGTCATTGCCGAGAAGTTCCAGGCGATGGTCGCGCTTGGCCTCGCGAATAGCCGACTAAAGGACTTCTACGACGTCTGGGTGTTGATCCGCTCCTACAAGTTCGACGGCGACGCGCGCCATCAAGACGACGTTCACGCGCCGCAAGACCGAGATTCCGACCGCACTGCCGGACGCGTTCACCGCGGCCTTCACCGAGAACGCCGGCAAAAAGGATCAGTGGGCGGCATTCACTAAGCAGGTCGCGGTCGACCCGGGCCCGCTGAAGGATGTGGCAAAGACGCTCGCGGAGTTTCTGATGTCGCGCGCAGAGGAAGCTCGCACCCTGAAGGACGGGGCGACGGAGACCTAGCTGGGTCGACCATGGTGCTTCGAATGACGCCGATCATCGTCATCGACACCACCAGCAGCACCAGCCGCGTGAGCATTGCCGTTCCCGTGATTACCGTGATCACCTCGATCGCCAGCAGCACCCGCTGGATGATCATGGCCATGCCGATCATCGGCATCACGCCATGGCCGGTTAAAAACCGCTGCCAATCGCGTGCTGAACTACCGGCTCCGCAACCGCCTGATCGCGATATCCACACCGTAATTCGGATAGCCAAAACGGCCAACGAGCCTGATAGGCTGGATATCGAGTACAGATTCGCCGTAACCCTAACTATCTCGAGGGATGCCTGACTGTGCGATTTCGCAATCTTGAAAAGTACCAGCGGGGCAAATCGGGTAGCACCATGCAGCTCGGAATTCCCTTGCCGCAAACGCCGGACGGCCGGGTGTATCGATACTCGCCCAACGAACACGCGCACCCGCGCCATTTCGTCATGGGCAGTCGAGTCGAGGGCTTCTCGTAGCCGGAGGCGATGACACCCCGCATGTCGCATCAACCGGGCGTTCCCGAAACGGTTTGCCCCTACAGCGGCGTTGTCGCGCCCGACAACGACTTCAGAACTTGCTTGGCATGGATGATGTCGCGGGCGTTACCGAACGAGTTCACGCGTTCTGCAGCCAATCGGACTGAAAAAGGGAGGCGGAGCGATCAGGTGTCGGATCCGCGAGAGGTGTTGGCCGGCCGCCGCTAATCCCTCTTCCTGGATTCGAAGAGCACACCGATGTCGTTGGATCATGCAAGGTTCATCAGGAGGCGGTTGTGGACTTCAATGGCATTTTTTCAATGCGGCGCCAGATCTCATCCGCGATCTCGCGAAGGATTGGATCTGAGATCCGCTCCTTATTGCCAGTGACGAACTGTCGGCGATTATCGAGCGTTGGAAAATGGTTCGCATAGACTAGCGCCTGGAAAACGGCGTCCAACTTGTCAAAATCGCGGGCCAAGCTCGCGCACCGATCGGCCCCTGTCTCAAACCGTTGAAAGTGACTGAACGAGGCGGCTAGGCCAGGTAAATGCTGATAGGTAGCTAGCGCGGCGATGCGATGCATCGTTGGTATCTCCTTTGACTTCGTCTCGCCGTCGGTAGGGCGGTAGTCGCCGATGTAGGCCTCTGCGATATCGTGATACAGAAGGATTCGGATGATCTGGGTTGTTTCTTTTGGATCGAGTTTCGGCGTCAGTCGTTCGCTCAGAAGGTCGACGAGAAGCATCGCACCATAGGCATGCGAAGCGACACTTTCCACGACCTGCTTCTCGGCCGTCATCTGGCGATCAACCCACCCGATCCGCGGTATTGCTTTCGTGGCAAATAGCTCAACCACCGCATCAAGGCTTGAGTAGAGTTCGCGCGAAAGTGCGTGTTCAACCATGATTAGAAAGGCGGAAAGCTCTGGACCTAACGTCACGTTGCTGGCCATGAGTCTCTTTATCAGACCCGCCTCTTGTTCACGTTGTTCTGTCGATAATTTCGCGAGTTCATGACGATACCGGACCAGCGAAAAATACGTCAGAATGCAGATTCGATCGTATTCGCCTGTCGTTCCGCTGCTTATCGCGGCCTCTATCCGTCCTCCAAGCAACTGGCGAGTACGACGCCAATTACCTCCTCTGTCTTCATGGTCGAGCGCCACTGTGACGCCTGTGGCATTGTGATCACGGTAGTATTCGAGATGAAAGCTCCGGTTCAAACGATCTTCATAGGGATCGCTGATGACGGCAGCGATGTAAGCGTCGGTTGCTTTCTTGTCGCCATTTAGCGAGCGGCTGATATAGAGCGAGCGCCTTGCGAGCCGCCAGAATTTGGTCTGTTCGCTCGGCGATATTGTGCCTGGATCCAGCAACACTTGAGCGGCTGTGTCGAAAGCTTTTTCGGCCCGAAGCCTGCCCCGTTCCGAGCGCGCACGTCCGAAAAGATACAAGGCATAGGAAAGTGAAGCCGGCTCAAGAGTGTCCGAGATCTTGTGCGCGGCGGAGAGCACTGCGTCCTCGACGCGCTGGTCGGCCATGAGATCCTTGACAGCGCTGTTGACGTCGTTGCCAAACACCAATGATAGAAAAAGCTCCTCGTTAATACCCGTAGACTTGAAGATCGCGCTGCTACTCTTGGAATTGTTGAATTCACCAAGGATATAGATGACAGCCTTGGCGATCAGTGCGGTTTGGACAATGCGCGGAAAAAGCGCGAAGTCGCTCTCGTATCGGTCATGCGCGGTCGCAAGCTCTGGAGATCCGGCACCTTTCACCAGGATGCGGCAGTAAGACCGCAGAGCTGCCACGCAAAGCAGGTTGAACTGCCGGCTCGTGAAGCGGCCGTACAGGTCGCCGTAGAGGTTTTGCATCGATTGGATCACAAAGGCCGAGCTGTTCTTGCCTTCGAACGCCATCTTCCCGGCATTGTGTAGATATATGGAGACCACGAAATGATTGAGATAAAGAAACCCGAGCGTTCGAAGCGCGGCAAGGATCGCCTCAGGTGGCTCGCCCGTGCTCGTTCCACTCGTTCGGACGATGCCGCCAATAACCGCCCTTGCTAAAGCCTCGTCGTTTACTGAGATCGCTTTCAGGTCGACCGTACGGTCGTGCTTTCTGTTGTGAAGGTAAGGCGTCGGAGGGTAATCATTTGAGTCCGCTTGGAGTTCATAATGATCAATTCCGAACGCGAGCACCAGCGTTGGCTCGTTGCGCGCGAGCAGCTGGGAAAGCGCCTCGATGATCGGACGCTCGCTGTCCGTTCCGATCAACCCATCCAGAAAAACGATAACGTTGTCCTTTGTGTCGATCAGGCCGGGAGCATCCCGATCGACACGTCTTCGAAGTACCGAAACGGTATCGGCCGATCCGGCTTCCTTGATTATTTTGCGGGCGTCGAGGAACACTGTTCTGGGTGCTTCGTGCGCATCATTAACTGAAAGCTGAAGGGCTCGCAGGAGTGCCGTCTTTCCGCCGCCGCCGCGCCCCTGGACCAGGAACGACCCGGCTCTGGGCTTTTCCAGTATTTCGCTCAAGAGCTTCGAAAACCGAATTGGAAGAACGGTCTCACCATGATCTCTTTTCGAGACGGTAATGCGCATATTCGAAAATCGATCGTCGAAATCTGACGTGGAGGGGGCGCCTATTATTCGTTGTCCTGGATACTCTGGACTGTAGTCTTCCGCGACGCCACCAACTCCGCTCAGCTTTCGCTCGTCTCCAAAGAGACTAGGCTCCGCGATGAGTAATTTGACCGTATCCAGTGCATTCGACATCGCCCAGCGGCGGATAAGTCCGTTGCCGATTGCATCGTATTCCGGCTTCTGTGTTGTGGCCGGGTCACTGATAGCTCTGACTGCATAAAATGGCGGCGCCGGTGTCAATGTAAGCAGTCCATCGGCAATAAGCCCGCTTTCCATATCGGCGGCAACGTAGTTGCGATCCGTGTTCTTCAATACGTGTTCTTTGAAGCGCGCTGATTTGATCAGCAGATTGCTGACTGCAAAAGGCCCGCTCACCACGGTCGGCGTCTTGGCGAGGTCCTTGACGCCCTCCCATTCTTTCAGCTTCCGTCGCTCATTTGGGGTGAGGGTGTAACCCGTTCGTTTGGCGAAATTGTCAATGCTGGGGAGCTTGTTCTTCTTCTTGAATGGGACAGAATTTACGACGGATCCGGCACTGATGCTCACGGGAGCCGGTTTGCCGCCGGGAAGTATTTCATACCCATTCTTTTCGTCATCCTGCGCAGCTGCTCGGTAATCAATGACATTGATGTGAGTGGGGACGACGACATCACCGACCCGAGCGTCCTTTATTCGGCCCGAAATGCCGACGTTCAACACCAGCTTGGGTGAGAATTTCTCCGAAAAGCGAAGCGCCGCATCCCGGATTCGCAGGCCGATTTCGCCCACGCTCACCAACGCGCCCCGCCGGGAGGTGCCGTTCGCGTCTTCGTATTCAAAGGAGTGATACGGAAAAATGCCCAGTCGAGGCGCCTCCTTCAGCTTATGAAACGGCAAATCGTGAAACGTCTCTGCTTCTTCCGTCAGCGCGATTAGAATCAGTACGTCTAGGTCTTCTGGTGAAGTCATGAAAAGGTCTCGACAGGAAATTGGGCAGGGGAACGCCGATTGAAGGCGCCACCTCGACTATGAGCATTGAAAACTATTGGCGATGACTATTTGCAGCTTGAGAGCTTACGTGTGTTGATTGATTCAATCAACTGGAACGACGCAGCCGTCTTTCGAAAATTGGCGCATCGCCATAGGGTTAGAAAGACCGCCGCACAGCACATCATCCAATCTCACCTGGACAGGAGTGGTCGCGGCATACCGGGTGGCTCCACGTGCCAAAAATGCAGACAACCCCACTGCCGATGGGTTACATTGGCCCCAATCCAGACATCCCTAATGGGGTGACACAGCTGCACGGCGGCCCATCGGCCACTTTCGTTCTGCTGAGGCCGAGAAGATTATTTCCCAGGTACGCCGAACTTGGCCGAGCTGGTGCAGCGGCGTCGCAATGTTCGCCGGATTTCGGCGTGCTGCCAGGGGAAGGTGCGGAAAAATGCGACCTCCTCACAGATTCGGGAAAATGGCGCGCTGTGACCTATTATTTTGCTTATGAGTGATCGTCGCCCATGTTTGGAAGTATCCTCCTGAGGGGCGCCGCACGCGGCCTATAGGAGTTTCTTAGATGATGAAGTCGCCCGAGCGGCGCTGTTCCATGTGAAGCAAACGACCGCCGCAAAAGCTCTCGGCTGCGCACAAGAGATGCTACGAGCTTTTGTGATCTTCGCCAGCATCCGCGTGATCACCTTCCTCGTTAATGGCTGGGTACCTGCAAATTGCTAATGAGGGGGGCTGATTGGTCGTGCTCGACGTGATCTTTCAACAATCTCTGCTTCTTGGCTTGCACCCGGATCTGAGACGATCTTCAAAGGGAATCGACCGGCCGGCCTTGCGAATTCCATAGTAACGTTCCCGCCTGCTTTAGCGACCAACGCCTTCAGGCGATCGAACTCGCCGCACCAGATCGTTTCCATGTCGCGGTCACGATTTGCATCGCGAGATTCGGCCGAGCTGCCGATACCGACGGCGCGCACCTGGAGGAGGTCCGATCTCGATCCGCCCAAGAGCTCTACTCCGTAGCCAGGATTGGCCGCCGTACGAAGGACAATCCGGCCGTTCTGGACCCAGGCGGTCGCCATTCCCTCCGATACTTCGTATCCCAGGCTGGCAAGACCTTCCAGCACCGCGCGCCTGCGCTCCGCCGCGGCCATCGCCTTGAATTCTTCCTCGATGAGAACGTCGGCGCGTTTGACGAGTTCTTGCCGGTTGCTGGGCGCCGGCGAGGCGAGGGTCTCCTCGATTTCGCTCACCAGCGAGGTAGCCTCCGCTGACTTCATCATGGAAAGCTCGGCGCGTCGCGCCCGAAGCTCGTCGGCTAGTCGCGCGCTGGCGCGGCCATCCTTCACGGCCGCGGCCAGGTCCAACAGAAGGCTATCTGCGATAAGCGATCTTCGAGCCGGCGGCTCTGCTTCCAAGAGCGCGACGCGGTCCGAGAATGGGGAGGGATCGATACCAAGCCCACGCAACTCGCCGAGAAGTGTATCGACGCGTCCCAAGGCGGGATCCTCCATCTCCTGAGCTTGCCCGGCAATCCATTCCTGCAGCGTCGCGCGGCGTTCGCCGGAGCCCAGGCGAGTAGCAAGCTCGCGTTGGCGGTCTGTTGTGGTTTCCTGTGCCGCCTGAGAAGGAAGCAGCAGCAGCGCCTTTGCCATCGCCGCTTCCAGGCGCTCGGAAGATCCGTTCGAGCCACTGAGCTCGCTTCGAATGTCGGTGGGAATTTCGACTTTCAAGGCTTGTAGCCTCTGCAGCAGTGCCTCGGCCGCGGCTTTGGAGCGCCTCAAACCACGCTTCGAACGGACCTCCATTTCGGCAGCCCTTTCGACCCGGCGTTCGGAGTCCGCCTGAAGGAAGGCGATCTCGGCGGCAACCTGCTTCTGGAGTTCGGTGAAACGATCTGCCTCGAGTAGGCGATGAAGCGCGTCCCGCCGGGCTGTGACATTCTCGATGTCCTTCTGCTCGATCGTTCCGTTGCGCCTGCCGGCGGACGTCCAGCTTTCGATCGCGCAGTCAAGCCGCGCCAGGTTGCGACGACAGATGGCGATGATCTCTGCTCGAGTAACGATCCTGAATGCTTTGGGTCCGCTCATTGCAATCCTCCCCCACGGAGCGCGTGCTCGACAGCGTTCTTGAGCCGGAGGCGTTCGGCGTCTCCAGCATGAGTCCAAGCATACGACGAAACTCTATGGACATAAGGAACGGCTTTTCGCAACACATTGGGGCGCCAGATCTCGCGAGCACGCGCTCTTTGAAGCAATTGGTGTCGCGGCGCATCGCATTCCACGCCTATCGCGTAGAGGCCGGTCCGGGGATCGGTCACGGCAAAATCAAGGCTGAATGCGCCGCCATCGCGAGCCCGACTGGGCTTATAGCCATTCGCTTCCAGAAAGGCTTCGACGGACCTGGTGAAGCCGTCGTCCTCATGATGTCCAGCTTCGTGGTGCGGACGTGGTTCGGTTACCATCCGGTCCAGGAGCGTCTTTCCGGACTCTGCAAGACCATCGGATACCGTCCTGGCATATTCGAGGTAGCCTTGCAGATAGTCGCGCGGCACCCTGGGACCACTCCGCCTCGTCAACAGGTCCGATATCTCCGATATGGGCATGGATGTGACGATGACCACCTTTTCTCTCGCACGTGTTACCGCGACATTCAGGCGGCGCTCGCCGCCGGCGTGGCCTAGCGCGCCGAAGCTCTTGCGGAAAACGCTGTGTTCGTTACGGCCGAATGTCGTGGAGAAAACGATGATGTCACGTTCATCGCCTTGCACGTTCTCCACATTCTTGACGAAAAAGCCCATGTCCTCGCCATGCTCGATACGTTCGCGCTCGCGCATCAATGCCTCTCGGAACGCTGCGTCGTTTTCGGCGCGATCTTCCAAAGCATCTTCTATGGCGTCGGCCTGCTTGCGGTTGAATGTGACGACACCAACCGACGGTGGTGATGAATCCTCCCAAAGCTCCGATAGGTATTGTACGACATCGCTGGCTTCCTTTTGGTTCGTCTGGGCCTTGTAAGTGCCGTCCGAGCGCACGACTTCGATCGGCTTGAGCCTGCGGATTGTCTCTACGGGATGGCGAACCGGGACGCTAAGGCCGTTGGCGTAGAACGATGCGTTCGAGAATGATATCAGCTCTCGATATTTCGAACGATAGTGCACCTGCAGAGTACGGGTCCGAAGCACGGAGCGGGCGAGTTGGAGGAGGTCGGGACAATCCTTGATCTCTCTGCGATTCCACGTCTCGGCGAAGGCTTCGCGTTCCTCCTCGCTGGCTCCTTCTTCTGGTTCTTCACCGTCGAATATTGCCGCTTCGTCGTTCTCGACCTTGCTGGCGAAGAAGGAGGTCGGCGGCATCTGCTTTTCGTCGCCGCTGACGACGACGAGCCTGCTGCGAAACAGGGAGGGGAGCGCATACTCAACTGGCATCTGCGAAGCCTCGTCAAAGATGACAGTATCGAAGAGTCCCGCGCGAGGTTGCAGCACGCGGCTTGCGACATCTGGCGTCATGAGCCAGACCGGCCGGAGCGCGAAAAGACCGAGCGGAGCGGCCCGATCGATGAATTCGCGCAATCTTAGCGCTCTTGGGCCCCGCAGCCTGGTGATCGCGTCCCACTCGCTGGTCGGACGCACTTTTGCTGCATCGATACCTTGGACGAGAAGATCCCGGTTGTACTGCCGGATCTGCGCGTCGGCTTCCGCGAGCGATTTTACCTTCGCATGTAGCTCGTCGGCGTCGAACAAGACGTCAGGATTCGCACCCTCCATATCGGCCTTCCACGCCAAACGGGCCTCGCGGCCTATAGTGGCGCGAATGCAGGCGTCGAGGTCTTCGGAAGCCAGTCCCGAAAGCTCGGACTCTCTGGACCTGAGTGCTGCGAAGATGGCACGCTCCTTGTCGCCCAGTCGCGAAGAGCGAAGTCGATACTCCTGATAGCTGCTCAGGATCGGCAGAGCCTGCACGATCTGGTCAATGGCGCTGGCATTGGAGCGACCATTCTCGAGCGCCGAGCGTCTCGATCCGAGCCACAGTTCGTCGAAATAGGTCCTGAGCCGGTCCAATGCGGCACGGCTCTCCTCTCGCGTGTCATGCCTTCTGAGCGCGAGTTCAGCCCGCTGAAAGAACGTGCCGAGCTCCTCGGTCGTTTCGGCCGAGAGCGCTCTCTCGAGCTCAAGCCGGTCGGGGCACCGATCGATGAACGAATTATGGCCTCCCAGACCATTGAGGAACGAGCCGAGGCGCTCGGCGAAATCGGCGAGCTTACCGGGCGACAAATCCAGAGTGGGGGCACGGCCGAACAGGATCGTGGAATATTGCTCGAGTTCGTGCCGTGGCTGGCGTATGGCCAATTCGAGCTCGACCGCATAATACAACGAGCTGATGGCGTCGTTATCTTGCGGGAGCTGCAATGATGCAAGCAGCTGGCGTACACGGCGCGTGCGCAGCCAGTGGAGCGGGTTGAGCCATTGTAGGGCGCTTGCCGGCAAGTGAACTTGGCCCGCGAGTTCCTCGGCAGAGCAGAGCTCTTCCCCATTGAAGGCGATGAGCTTGGAGCAAAAGTTCGGCTTGTAGGACGGGCCGTCGAGCGATGAGAGGATTTCTTTAATCGCTGATAGGCTCTTGAGAATGCGCGCAGCTTCCGATGTCCCATCCTCGACGTTCCGAAACAGCGGCCGCAGTCGAGCAAGATTTGCGCAGACCGAATCGCTGATCGAGCGGAGCTCATCCGCTTCGGCGAGCCAGGACCGAAATTCCGCCGCATCCGATATTTTCAGACAATTCGCCGTCTCAGCGTCGGTCTGCTCCCGCCGCGCGTCGGCTTGCAAAAATGCCTGCAGGTGCAAGGCCAGTGCGGCCGCGGTTCCTCGATCGGGATTGAACGGCTTGAGGGCCGACAGAGGATTGTCTTCAAATTTCGACGGAAGCCAGAATTTCGCGAGCGGACCGCAATTCTCCTCGATCCTCGCCACGTCCGCGGGATGTAGATCTGCCAGCATAGGGCGGAGTTCAGGAGCGTCAATGGGTTTCGGCCTACCTTCTTCGATCTCGAGCAGTTCGCCGAGCAGCGTTCGATAGGACAATCCGGTTCGATCATCGACGGCATGAAGTGCAACCTGGCGACGGTCCAGCTCCGTCTCGAGCGTCTCGATGCGAGCCGCGAGGCGATCGCGCTCTTGCTTCCAGGCCGGAGAGCCTCCGGGAGGCAGGTTGTGCAAAGCCTGGACCTGCGAACGGATTGCGCCCACGATCGGCTCACGGTCGCGATTGGCATCGGTGACCATGACGAAGCGATCCGTCAGGCGTTCCTTATCTAACCGCTTGCGGACAACCTCGAGAGCGGCTTGCTTCTGGCAGATCACGAGGAGCGATTTTCCCGTGCCGATGGCGTCTGCGACCATGTTGACGATGGTCTGGCTCTTGCCGGTTCCGGGAGGTCCTTCGATGACCAGTCCCGGGGCCTGACGTGCTTCGAGCACGGCCGCCTCCTGCGAGGGATCACTATCCGCAGTAAAGTACCGGTCGGCCTCTTTCACCTGTGGGGATGCCGAGGGCGCCGCCTGCTGTTCATTCAGGCGCAGGGCGGCCTCCAGTGCCGTGGCCGTCGGCGGCAAACCCCGGAGGGTCTCGAGATCCTTCATCACCGCCTGGCCCATGAAGGCCAGATGGAACAGCACGGCTGCTGGCACCAGCTGCCGTTCTTGCGCGCCGACTTCGACGTCCTTTCCGGGAAGCGCAGTCAATTCGTTGCCGATAGGCTTGGCCAATCGGCTGAAGGCGTCCATCACCGCCTGGACGGACAAGCTTGCATGGGTCAGGAGCTCGTTGGCCGCTTCCTGCCAACGTCTCGCCTCGGCAATTCCGACCATTCCTTCGAGAGCGGGATTGACGAGAACATGCTCGATCTCGGTATCGGGATTTCTCTCGCGCCCGTAACCTAGAGCGATATGACCGCGGTTTCCGACCTCCGGATTGACGCGCACCGGCCACAGCAGGACCGGCGCAATCCGCGGTTTCGTGTTCGGCCGATGATCGCGCATGATCAGGAACGGAAATCCCATGAACAGGCCATCGATGCCAGTATCGCGTCTGTAAAGCAATGCATGGGAATGCAAGGAGCGCAACCTTCGCTCAAGCCCGTCGTCGTCGGCGAAAGCCGCCGGATCGACGTTCACGCTTCGGTTCGTACGACCAAGCAGTTGGTCGAGAATCTCAGCTGCCCGCACTCTGGACGTATCGAGCTCGGTGAGATCGATCCTGGCCGATTTGCCGATCAGCATGCGCGTCAGCGGCCCGCGCAACACGCCGCCTGAAATCCGCTTGGCGAAGAAGTCCAAAATCGTCGACACATAGCCTTGCTTCGGAAGCGCTCTCCACGTCTCGGCGGGCACACAAAGAAGGGCGAGCGCGCGCCCTAGGGGCATCCGTCTGTCCAGGCGAAACTGGTCCGCCCACTCGTCGACGTCCTTGATGCCGCATCTGGCGAAGTTTTGAATGCGCTCGTCAATCGTCTGGTAGATCTCGCGACGTGGGCGGCCGAGAAGCGTTGTGGCCTCCTCTGCCGAAAAGTTGCCGAGCCCAGCCGTCGACGCCTCCTTTTCTGCTTCTTCGATGACCTCGGCGACCGAGCGGAACTGGTTCGAGGTCGCGCTGAGCAGGATGACGAGGTCTTCTTCCGCCGAAATGCGGCGCTCAGTGAGCGCTGCTA
>Ga0214543_1010924_pt1 | contig 13083 bp, 5 predicted proteins | sample CNSS2metaG_FD_160094 | JGI IMG/M metagenome (GOLD analysis project Ga0214543, IMG submission 160094) | Root nodule microbial communities from cowpea collected in UCLA plant growth center, Los Angeles, California, USA - CNSS2 | ecosystem: Host-associated > Plants > Roots > Nodule | place: USA...
TTAAAAAAACAAAAAAAAAAAAAAAAAAAAAGGTTCAGTTATGCTTTAAGAATTTTTTTTCCAAATCTTTTTGGAAGCTAGCTAAAGAGATTTGAAAACCACTAACAAAATAAAAATAAATTATTAGTAAGAGAAAATAATTAAATTTTATTAGACACTCAGAATAAATTTAAAAATTTATTACTGAAACATATTTAAGCTAAAGATAATATTGAACTAGAGTTGGGCTCACTAAACTAAAAACCAATGACTAAAGTGTCGAATTTACCACTCATTCTGAATATATCCCTAAATATTAAATTCCAATTTGACACGATTGCAGATGTTGCAAACCAATTTGTAGTGATATTTATACGGAATGCAATCTCAAGGAACGACCAAGTTCAAGGAGAAATATTCCTTCTACAGGAGTTAAAACTAAACCATCTAATATCATCACCACTCGTATATGCAAGGTAAGCTGAAAAGAAACTCTCCTTTCTTTTCCTTCCTCTAGATCGCAAAAATACTTCAATCTTTCACTACACATTAATGGTTTTATCTCGTGTACTCAAAAGAGAGCATCAAAACTAGTGTTGCTTGAAAGCTTTGGAAGCAAAGAAACTAGTACTACTGGAAACTGTTGCGAGGTTCCCCCGGAGCATGCACTAAACGTCCATTCTGAAGTAGGTAAGCGGGAAAGGGAGATTGGCAGCTGCTGATATGAGATTTTAACCGGGGTATGTTTGGATGGGCACTTCTACATCTGTGGCACCTCAACTCCATAGAGAGTAGCTTGTCATCATCTTTCAACGTTGCCTTCCCATCACTAGAGACTTCATCCATTACATCAACCGAGTCACGAAAGAAGGCAGTGTTAAACGAGTTCCAGTGCTTCTTATTCTTTAATTGTGTTGATTCAAAGTCCTGGCTAATAACATGTAAATGTAGTTGTCGCATCGATGGTACCTGCAGATAGTACAGAACAAAAATACTTTAGCAGTTACTGAAGATTTCAGTTTACAAATGAGACACTCAAAACCATGACCAACAAATGAAAATAGCACACCCATAGTGTTTCACTTGCAGTAACTCGATGACTAACCTTCTCACACCTGAACCTTGTACTAACAGTACAAGTAAATATTTTAGTAGCTTATTTCTTTCACAATTTTAAAAATATTCCTTTCAATAACTTTCCTTCTTGAACATCACTGATAGTATTTATGAGTAAAACCTTGAGTTATTGATTGATAAGTTTTACCACAAAAAGAAGTCATCTTTAAACTCAGTTTTTAATGTGAATCCAATTTAGAATCACCTAACTCAAATGTGTTTTCACAGAAAACATATGTACTAAAGTCAATCATTAATAAAAGGAGAACATTCTTTTCCTCTTTTTTTTTTTTTTTTTTTTTTTTTTTTTTTTACGGAATAGAGGAAAAATAGCTCTTGAATATACATTCTGCATACCGAGTGATATCCAAGTCGAAATACCAGAGAAGCATTCTCGGTCAAGAACTTCTCAGCCCACTTTACACCCACATCATGCATCTTCTTCAATAACTGAAGTTGCTCCTTTTGGACATCAGCGAGGCAGTCAAGACCCCCAGTTCGTGCCAACACCAGAACATGCTTCTGTGCCTGCAAAACATCAGTAAATTCAGTTTGATACATTAGAAGCAGATTCAGAACAAAAAATGAAAAAGGGAAAAACAAGAAAAGTGACTAATTCAACCTTTGGATAGATATCATTTAATACAACAACATCATCGGAAATTTCAAGCAAATCACCCTTATGCTTTTCAGGATGCATAGCTATTTGGTGAAGAGCTTGAGCCCATGATCCCCAAGCCTTACTCCTGCTCCTCTCGGTTCTTCTCTGCTCTGAATCTACCTTTTCATCCTTAGAATCAGTAAAGGCCAATCCTAAGCCATCCAGAGTTCCCTTGCATTTCTTGCTTTTCTCTGAACCATGATCATCACTTCTCTTACTCTTTTGCTCAGTACTTGTAAAATATTTTCTGGCAGAACAATCAGACTGAACCGGCAACTCCAATGACTTCCTTTCAACCTTTTCACTTTTTCCAACTGGTATCCCTGGCTGGTTCCTCACAATAGATGCAAAACCATCAAAGAGTGAAGTATAAGCATCTTGGAGAATTTTGCAGCCTTTATTATAATCATTATTTAGATAATTTGGTCTTTGTGGGTTCATATTAGGTCCAAGAACATGTATTACATGGGTTACACCCTCTCTTGTGAACAAAGGAGAAGATGAAGACAGAGGGACAACAGCAGCATTTCCAGGTGATAGAGATTTTACTTTATCTTTTGTTGCAGACTCCAGTTCAGGACCTGCAGCATTAAAAATTGCTGCATTAACACCTCCACCTCCAGGTTTCAACCTCCTGCAAAGGATTTTTCACTTAACCAAGAGAAAATTTGGAAGTGGCAGATCTGACTTAAATATAGTTTATTACAAGTTTAAAGAGCAACAGTGGGGCCTCCGAAATAAGTAAAAGATAATGAGATACACATCAATCAACACACAGGTGTTCGTGTGAACTGAAATAATTAGAATGGAAGCCAAAATCAAAGAAGTTAGTTGATTGATTAGCAGCTGATTGTACTTGGCATACAATAATTTCTAGATATAGCATTTGCTCATCAAATTGAAGTCGACAAAAACTTCCTCATGCGACTTCAGATAAGTTGAGAGATCGGGGCAATACTAATTTACAAAGTGGCATGTCATCTAACTGTCATAATAGTCAGTAATCACACATGTACACTGGTGAGGGTCGTCTTCTGTTTATCAAGTTGTTAAATCATAATTATGGATTAATGTTAAACGCATTTACTTATACATTGCAATTATAGCAATAGAACTTACCAGTTGGCAGCATTAGCAATGGCATTGCATCGCAAACCTCCCCTGGAATAAAGATGAGTAATGTCCCCAACATGGGTAAAAAACTTTTGCGTGTCCATGTTTTTTTCTGCGATTCTGGCTTTAACTAAGGACAAAATCTTTGACTTATGAGATAAGTCAACAAGAACAAGTCTGGCATTCCTAAACTTATTTGAGAACTCTGCAACCTTCTCAACAATAATATCAGCTGCCTTCTCAAGGTTGAATTGGAAATCAGATGTTGAAATAGAGGGAAATGCCAGAGTTGGAATATCATCCGGACAAACTTGATTGGCATGGGAATCAGCAGAACCAACTTCTTGCCCTTCTACTTCCTTTGTCTCTAAGTGGGCATTATCTGAAATTGAGGAAAGTGTTTCCTTATCTTTGAAGTATGAATTATTTCTCGGAGTCTGGGAAGTAGGGTCTTCAGTGCCACTCGTTGTAGATGCAGCAGCATGTGGGACCTCTGCTTTTTTTAGGAACTTCATTATACCAACTTGAATTTTGGAATCTGTATTCTTCTGGCCAAAGCAACCATGTGGAAGACTATCCAGTGGCCCAAGTGAGCTGTATGTATTAATAGCATTTTTTACATCATTCTCATTCTGACAAAATGTTATCCGGTTAAAGCCTTCACTTAATTTGGGAAGCTCTTTATGTTGAAGCATTCTATTCACAACCGCAGCAGCTCTTCCACCCTGCAAATTTCCTTCATGCCCAGTTCGTTTGACTGATCGAGAAATACAGAGCTTAGCAGGAAGATCAAGTACAACTGCATGGACATCTATTTGGAGTCCACCACCAAGCTGTATAAATTCTGACCGCTGTTCTCTGACAAGATTGCACCTGTCAATAAATACACTCTTCCCTTCCTTCAATGCACTAGTTGCACTGCTTAGGCACTGAGCTTTAGTTCCTGCTTTGCCATTTCCAATAGTGTCCTAAAACAATTTAATAAACAGTATAACCAGTGTTAGATAAGATCAGAGGCATTTGGGTGAACCTGTTCTCTCTCTCTCTCTCTCTGTCAACAGAGTTGAACCAAATGATGAGCCTTAGAAAAATAGTAAATTTACTGTCTTCAGACTTGATCATCATTAATTTTAGCAATAACAGTGTCCTTGTGCACACAAAGATAAGATTTTGTACATCGAACACACAGAACCGCACAATCTCTCTGCATATGGTAGTAACTAACAGATTTATCAAGGGATGCATCAAATTATTCAAATTGTGTTTATATATGGCCAAAACAAATCAATCGTTACAAAGACATAAAATTTGCTTTCACCAAGTATACTGATTGCACCATTTTATACAAGTATATTTCGTTAGGAGCTGGGAAGGAGAGAGAAAATAAATCAAAGAAAATTAGATAAGGGCAAAGTGTTGGCTGGAGGAGGGAAGGTAAATGACAATTTTCATTTATTTTGTTCTAACGTTAAAGTTTCTTTTATAGAATGAATATACTTTGCTAAAAATGTATTTTAACAATTAAATATATATTTAGATATATCTTCCAAACCCTTCATCTTTTACTCTTATCCTCCATCCAAACATACCCTTACGTCCCCTATTCAGGCATAAACTGGCACATGCAATAAAAACATGTCAAATGTCTACATCCTTTCACAAATACGCAAATGCCCAAGGCATAAAAAGCTACCCTGATTCAACTCAGACTTATTGACACTGTCAAAATCAACCATTTCCCATCAATTCCCCATGACGAACTAACACCCCCAAGCCTGTTTTAATGGCTTTTGTTAAGGGATTTTGGTGACAGGTTAACTTTTTTCGTAACGATGGTATCAGAGTCCTGCAACGAACTCAGTGTCTCGAACCTTGGGGACGAACTTACTCCAACAAAGGGGAGTTCCGAATTCACTGGGCTGTCAGGTGAGAGGTGCCAGAAGGAGAAACATTTGTTAAGGGATTTTAGTGTCTTGTACGAACGGGTTAACCTTTCCGTAACACTTTTTGAAACGTTAACCTTTCCTAACACTTTGAAACGTAGTCGTTACTGTACTACCAATACCAAAACCGCGGCAAATGCATCAGGAAACCTTCATATTACGACCATGATATGATTGTGGTCGTAAACAACAACTAAAAAATAAAACTTTGTTTGTTCCCCTTTCATGGTTATCGGATCAGTTAACCTAATAAAACAAAAAGTCCAGTGGAAAAAGTGGAACTCATTGAGACATTTCATCGAACAGGTACAAGGGTGTGAAGTAAACCTGGCAAACGCGGACCCAGTGTCGAGTAGAGGAATGCATTACATCTTCGCCGAAGGTGGATTTGCCACTCCCAGGTGCTCCCACCAGGATCACCAAAACGGGCTTGCCCTCTGCATTTAAGACATGGAGAAACACAAAATCACCAAAAGGGTTTCAATTCCGTGATTCATTTCGTGAATGAAGTGAAGGTTCTAGAAGGAAACCTCTGGGTGCAGAAGTTTCATCCACGTCCATCATGTCCATCTTCAAGTTCGAACCTTGTTCGTCAAATTGTCATTGCGAATTTAGATCACAAACAATGAAAATATAATGTGATGTTTTCTGTGAAATTCGGGCTTTAATATTTGTACAGTTTTTAAAGAGAAAAACTTCAATCTTTCTCCTTCTCCTTAATTAAAGTTTAGAGTACGAGAAGATTATGTTTTCCGAGCTTATCTTTCAAGTTTTTGATAAATTTGAAAGTTTTTAATTAAAGTTTTGTAATTTTTTATAATTTATTAAATATTTAATAGACTTAATTTTTTCAATTGAGTTTTTTTTCTTAACACTTTTTCCGTTAATCGTGTATCATGTAATCGTTAAGTGTTTGACTGTTATTATTTTGTTACGCTATCTTGATTCGTAACATAATATTTTATTATTTTAAAATTTTATATTTATATTTTGTAATTTATTATTTTATAATTTTATAATTATACAATTATATATTTTTATAATTTTACTATAATTTAAAATTGTATAATTATGAAATTATGATTTATAATTGAATTAAATATTAAAAATATATCACAATGTTATATTTCATTCTATAAACTTAGTACTACATGTAGAATCTTCAAATCTAAAAATGTAGTTGGATTTGTGTGTGAAAGTCATGAAGACATTTGATAAATAAGATTAAAAGGTTTGAAATCGCATAAATATCATTTTATAGTTCTTGAATTTTGAATATTCTTATTAGTATTGAGTTTGTATGATGTTATATATTTTTAAATGAAATATAAAAATGTGATATATTTATAATTTTGAATTAAAATCGTAAAATCATAATTTTTAATTAAAATTGTAAAAAAATCATATTTTAAAAATTTAAAAATATAATCATAAAGTATAATTTGAAAAAAATTAAAATAACAATTGATCATGGCGACATAACAAATAATAACACATCATCCACTTCACTAACAAATCACTCATTTAACTTAAACTTAACAACTGGACTCAATTCAAAACATTCAAAAAAATAAATAATTATTTATTAAGTACTAAATATACCACCAAAATTTATCAAAAGTCGATCAAAAGTTTTTAACTTTATAAGACATTTAAAACATAATTAAACTAATTATTTCTTTCACTAATTATATTTAATTTAACAGTTATTGAATGAGCTTTAAAATATTTGTTTTATCAAAAAGTTTCATGTATTAAATCAGGATTTTAAAATAATTTTTTTAATAATAGATTACTGACTATTTTCTGTTTAAAAGAGCAAATTCACTACATTAAAACTGACATTTTAAAATTCCAAAAAGATTAATTAGTATTTAAAAGTATACAAATTTCAATAAATTGTTTTTTTAATGAATTGTTACAAATTTTGTATAACCTTTTATTTATTTGAATAAATATTTTCGTACAAAAAAGATTTCATTAAGTAAATGACATTTTTTTATTTCCATTCGAACTTCTTTTAATTTTAAAACAGGAACAACAATAAAGTTCTACATTTTTTCTTGATTATAAATTATTGTTACTATTATTTTTATTATTCAGTTAATGAAAATAATTTTTTTTTATAATTTTAAATTGTTTTTAATTTTATTGATTTTTAAATATTTTTTAATTACAATATTGTTGTGATCATTTTTCAACAACCATGAGAAATGTTATGATTATGTATGTGATAGGGTAAGGTGACATTTAAATAATATAATTTTATCTCCATGACAATTTAGTCTATCGATCTAAATAGTCCTCACAATACATTTCATAGTTTTATCATAACAAATAACATCATATTTTTGTGAATTAATGTTTTGTTTTAATTGTTTTCATGTGATAAACATAATCAAACTGCAAATAGAAAACATGTTCAATTTTTGCAAAAAATAAATAATTTAATATATGAATTTTTTTCTTGATGTAACTCATCATAAAATCATTTAAGAGAATATGTAATGATGAAGATGAAGCCTATAACAAGATGAAAATCCAAGTTTGAATTTGCAAATCATTTTTTAAGTTATTTGTAGTTAACTTGCACATCTTAACAAAACTTAACATAAGACTATTTTTCAAAAGAAATTATGTTAACTTCGATATTATTAGTACTAGAAAGGGATATTTGGAATGAAATACATTTTAAGCATATGTGGATTAAAAGGTTTGCACACGTGACTGATATGACTGACATATGTAATTAAGTTTGGAGATGATATTTTAGTATATGTGACTTACACTATAACTCAAGCTAGGAGATCTTTATTAGAACATAGGCGCATATACTAAATAATCAAATTAATCAATTTATATATGATCCTAGATATGTGACCACAAAGAATCAGAGTAAGTTCATTACAAACCATTAGAGATGTCATTTAAGCCTTTCACCCATGGGCTGACCCTAGCCCCATCTAAAATTAAACCTTATATTTTTAGCCCACTCAAAAGGGGACTTTTCTAAAGCCCCAGTCCCTTAAACCCCATATAAAGTGTGGTGGGACAGGGTTATGGTGGGGCCGACCCTAAAACTAAATTAATTTGTTCTCTCTTCCACTTCTTTCCATCAAAACTCACTTCTTCTCGAATCAGAACTCACTCGTTCGTCTAAGTTTTGTCGTTCTCTCTCTTTCACGACGGTGCGAAGGGGCTCACTATCCTCCATCATCTTCGAGTGTTACAAAATCCTCTTCTTCTTTTCTCCATCACCTTCTAGTTGCTTCTAGAGAGTGCAAGGTTGACCACGACGTATTCTCCTTAACCTATTGCCCCAATTCATCTAATTTTTGCCTATATGGGTTCGTCAAATTCTACCCCATTTTGTTTCTTTTTATTAGATTTAGACTTTTATTATTACAATATACAATTGATGTTCGATGAATTTTCTTCTAGGGATGTTGGCCAAGGGAAATTATAACTTTTAATTGGCTTGGATATATTTGTGGTACTTGCAGACATGACTATGTTTGGTTATAGTTTAAGAAATATTCTGTGAGTTATGTTCCTCATTAATTTTTATAACTTTTGAAAATGATTGGGAAAGTTATATATATTTTGATTTTGAAAATCAATTAATGGGATTATTGTGGAAAGATGGGAGGAATGGGGCAATGATTTATTTTTCCTCTTTTAATTTTTTCTTTTCTAGAAAAGAAAAAGAAGATGAGGATGAGGCCCTCTGTTATCTTCATTCTAAAAAGGAATTGGTATTAAACAGGGTGAGATGAAAGTGGCTAACCTATAATGTTATCTCCATTTACTTTTTGTACAATATACTAGCAGATTTTATTTTTTGAAGTACTTAGTTTTAATGTATATTTGTAACTTCCAATTCATAGGAGAGAACTACTTCATAGCTATGGATTTAAGCATGTAGCAATGCTAAAGAATTTAGAGAAAGTTGGACTAAAGTCTATGGTATAGTCACTGTAAGACATGTGAAAATTAATTAATTAAATAATTAATTAATAAATGTGGGTAGTTGGAGCTTTTATGGCATTAAATATTGATTGATGTAACGTGAAAAAGTACTAACTCAAGTGGTTGAGAGTATTTAATTATGTGAGAAGACTTAGGTTCAAGTCCTATGTATGTCGTTTGTTTGTTATTTAATTATTACTGTTTTTAATAATATGCTAGAGCATGTTGAGTGATAATATAATCATAAAATTATATTAATCATCACGAAACATGAATTGGTTGATTTGGCTTTGGCATGGTGAGGGATTTAAACCTTTGTGAACCCAAATTAAACCTTATTTTTGCCAAAATGTTGTTTGGCATAAAGGTGAAAGGGCAAGGAAACCCTAGCAGCCAAGGGGGGCTGCAAAACCATCATAAGACAAAAAATTGAATGGCATTAACCTTAGTTTATATTTAATTTCGTTTTGCATCATTAAACCCACATTAAGACACCAATTATTGGCCAATTAAGGGAAAAAGAGAGAGGTTTTGTGGCTGGTTTTGTTGGATAGGTAGAGGAATTAGGTGAGTGTATTGAGTGAGACATTGAGGCTAAATTGAGGAGAACTAAGGAAGGCTATTGGAAGCAAGGGAGAACCAAGGGCTACTCAAGTTTTAAACAAAGGAAACCAGGTTAGGGGAGATGGACTCCGTTTTTTTTTACTTGTGTTGTTAATATTGCATGATTAATTGAATAATTGGATGCATGTAGTGGAATAAAACTGTGCAAATTAACGTTTTTGGAAATTTTCCAGAAACTGCCTGAAGGGTGATGAATTTCCGCTAGGCAACTCATCCCTGTTATGCTAAAATTGGGTTCCAAAGATGGAACCGGCTGACGGCACGAGACGGTCCACCAGGCGACACTTGGTGGTTTACCTAATTCTAGGTTTTTTTATGAGGAGCCTGGCGGTGGTGATTGAACCGCTAGGCGACGCGAGCCATATTGGCTCGATTTTGGTATTTTCGGGGTTCTAGAACATGTTGGTCATCATAATTGGTATTGTGATTATGAATTCATAAAAAGGAGATGATTAAATTGTGAACTTTTAGTGTGACACAAGAGAATTAAATGAAAGTGGTGATATATGAACCAATTTTGGGGTTGGCACATTGGGGGTTTTATGATTATGTGTGCTGATGGTAAATTGGTCATAAAATTATGTTGGATATAGTCTAGTTGGAGTCTTGGTATCACGATGAAGTGGATCATGTAAGAAACAAAGAGCTTAGGCAGAGGAAAGTTGCAAGAAATAGGTAGAAGGGTAGTGCAGGTGCAGAAATTCTAGGATTTCACCAGAACCGCATGCACCACCTGGCGGCATGGGGCTCGCCGCCAGGCACCACCACAGAGACTGGGGTATGATGTGGTCACGAGTGTTAGTTTATGGTTCTGGATTTTTGGTGAGTCGGGTCGTGCTAATTGGGGAATTGGAAGGATTAATTGAATAAATCAAAGGTGATGATATGCTGGGGTTAGGGGTGTAACCTCTAGGATTTGAATGGAAGATGACTGTCATGGGAGTGCAATAGGAACTACAGTTAGAGTGAGATATAAAGTATGGATAATCTACTGTAATGTGAATCATAATAAGACGTTGCTAGGGTAAATAAGGGATGGTGAGAGTAATTGGAATTGAGAAGTGGGAAGAATGATGTAAATATGACTAGGTGATGGGGTCATGTCATGTAGAATTTGGGGAAGGCTTGGTAACATTTGGTTAATTAATAGAAGGATGGGCATGAAGCTAATAGTGGTAATCTGATTTAGACATGCTGAATCTAAGACTTAAATCAAAGGACTATAAGTGAATAAAGGTAATAAGGAAATTGTATGCCAAGGAATACAATGTATAGACCAGTAAAGTACTGAATAGAGGGGGTAATAGATACTCTGGAAGTGTGTAAGTACGTGAATGGAAGATTGTAAATAAACAAAGTGTAGAAAAAAAATAGTACAACTGTTGTACTGGTGTAGTGCCTGGCGGCAGAGCTGAAGTCGCCAGGCGATAGCTGCCCAACAGAGAGCTACTGGTGTACTTTAATTTAATTTCATTTCCATGAATGTGAGGTGATGATGTTGTGCACCTTATGGTGGGTGTTCCATTTTTTATTTCAAAATCTGAATACCAAAATCTTTGCCATGACTCCACATGTAATATGAGAGCACTCCCCACCTCTAGGAGTGGTCGTTTGTTTTATTTATTTGGAAATGCCTCCAAGCAAGGAAGATAAAGGATTTTTGAGCCCATTGACTTTAATTTAATTTCATTTCCATGAATGTGAGGTTATGATGATGTGCACCTTTTGCTGGGTGTTCCATTTTTTATTTCAAAATCTGAATACCAAAATCTTTGCCAGCACTCCCCATATAATTTGAGAGAACTCCCCACCTCTGGGAGCGGTTGTTTGTTTTTATTTATTTGGAAATGCCTCCAAGCAAGGAAGATAAAAGATTTTTGAGCCCACTATAATTTAATTTAATTTCATTTCCATGAATGTGAGGTCATGATGTTGTGCACCTTAGGGTGGGTGTTCCATTTTTTATTTGAAAATCGGAATGCCAAAATCTTTGCCAGCACTCCCCATATAATTTGAGAGAACTCCCCACCTCTGGGAGCTATTGTTTGTCGGAGGTGTTGGATTTTTGGAAGCCCTAGTGGCCGTTTTCTTTGATTAACTGTGGAAATATCGCCGTCTATGACTTCTAGTCACACCTCTGTTCTCCGACAACCACAAACGTCTTCTTTTATGGCTTTTGATCTCTCTCTTTCTCCGTTTCTCTAACAACTGGAGTTTACCCAGGCGTTACTCTCTTTCTCCATTTGATTACGCCTTTCTCTCTCTATCGCACAAACAACACTTTCACCGCCTCTCCTCCGACTTTCTCTCTCACGCTGTCTCCACTCTGCAACGCCTTCCTCTCGCCTTCCTCTCGCCATTCTCTCTCCCTGTCTCACCAACACTCTACTAAGTCGAAACTTTGCCTTACTTTCTCTCTCCCCGTCTCATTTCGTTTTGGCAAAAATAATTTACAGGCTAACTTCCGCGCACGTGACAACCCCTTCAGTTTCATTTTAAAAAAATAAATTGAAAATAAAAAAAGCCTGCCACGTCACCCATGTAAAAAATGAGTTCGAAAATTATGTTCGAATATCATTTTCGAATAAAAAAATAAAACAAACTGGTTGCAGTGTTTTGAAATCCAATATTTTCGCATGCTCCTGGAAACACAATCCATTTACGCTGCATGGGCCCCACACCTTTAAAGGAGAGAAAAATTTTGAATTCTAAAACAAACAAAAATACAACTTTCCGCCAGCCAGGTTCAAACCCTGCACCTACTCAGCTCTGCAGGCCACTTTCACTTCTAGACTACATACCATAACATAATATTATATGCATTATAAAAATTAAAGCACTTATACTCCACAAACCATAATTCCTTAAATTAGATAAATACCAACTTTAATCACTCATTTAATTAATAAAAATACAACCATCACTTAAATAATAATTATTCCATATTTAATAAATTTATACCCTAATTAAATTAAATAATTCAACAATATTAATCAAACTATAATTTTTTTTCCATGTGTTTCCCTTTAGTCTAATTTTTTCTGGCTCTTACAAAAACTGTGCAAATTCACGTTTTTGGAAATTTTCCAGAAACCGCCTGGCGGGTGATGAATTTCCGCCAGGCGACTCTTCGCTGTTATGCTAATTTTGGGTTCTAGAGATGGAACTACCTGGCAGCACGAGACGGTCCGCCAGGCGACACTTGGTGGCTTACCCAATTCAGGGTTTTCTGATGAGGAGGCTGGCGGTGGTGATTAGGGATATCAACGGGGCAGGTAGGATACTGGTAGTAGCTCCCTCGCATTCTACCCGCTGGATAAATATCCACCCCGTACCTGTACCCATATCTGTCGGGTATCCGTTATACGGGTACCCGTATATTTTTTTCATATTTGCGGGTATCCACGGATACCCGTGGGTATTTATAAAATTATTTAAAAAATAAATATTTAATCATAAATTCAAATAAAATAAAATAAAATACATCACTATCATAAATTTTAAATAAAGTTGAAACAAACTCAAGTTCATACAAGTCCAAATATTCATAAAAATAAATATAAAATGACGTTCAACACAATGAAAATTCTTTAATAAGTGTTTTGATCAAAGAGCCCACTTTTTCCGATTGATTCTTGAGAAAAAATTAGGTCAAAATGGTTTTTACATATATATATA
>Ga0214543_1010929_pt1 | contig 13078 bp, 4 predicted proteins | sample CNSS2metaG_FD_160094 | JGI IMG/M metagenome (GOLD analysis project Ga0214543, IMG submission 160094) | Root nodule microbial communities from cowpea collected in UCLA plant growth center, Los Angeles, California, USA - CNSS2 | ecosystem: Host-associated > Plants > Roots > Nodule | place: USA...
TTAAATTCAGAAAAAGCATCATCACTTCAATGGCTCTCTAATCACTCACTTCCCAGCATGACAACCAATCCTGTCATATGTAATACCAATTAAATATCCAACTAAACCTTGAAAAAAAAAAAAAAAAAAAAAAAACACAAAATTTTTAAAAAAAAAAAAAAAAAAAAAAAAAAATTTAAAAAAAATATAAAAAAAAAAAAAAAAAAAAAAAAAAAAAAAAAAAAAAAAACATAAACACACATACACAATTTTATCTCGGTAAAGTATGAAGATTTTATTGATGAAATCCAAAATAAATTGCAAATTATTATTATTATTATTATTATTATTATTATTTTATCATGGATTTTCTCTCACTTTTTTTCTTTCTTCTTACTAAAAGGGTCAACTATGTAAAGCTACCTCTCACAGGTTCTTTCTTTTTGCACCTCCAAATTTTCTTTCTACACCTCCAATTTTATTTTTAAATCTCAAAAATACTCTTTGACCGTTTAAGTAAAGTCACGGACATTACACCCTCAAAATTACTTTCGGATGTCAATTTCCGAAAATCAAAATATATAACCGGAAGTCCAGAAGTTAACTTTCAGAAGTCAAAATATATTACCGGAAGTTGATTTCCGGAAGTCAAAATATATTATCGGAAGTCGATATCCGAAAACTTGGGGGTGTGATCTACGTGGCTTTGCTCAAATGGTCAAAAGATATTTTTGAAAATTTAGAAATTTTTGGAGGTGCAGAAGAAATACTTGGAGGTGTAAGAAGAAACCTTCCCGTCTCACATATGAATTGTTTATTATAATTTTGCCTACCACAGCCCACAACTATTTCGGCCAGGAATGCCCAGTCTCGTTCCAGAGATCAGACCATGAAACTTTTGAAATGGATTTGGAACCTCTAGCCCAAATTTTTGGTATTTCTTCCTGCAACCCTCTAAATTTCTTTCTGCACCCGATAACAGTTTTCTGGAAATTTGAATCGAAAATAAGAGTGGGATGAATCTCTTCCGGAAAAATATTTCCGAAATTGGTCTAATGTGTTCCGGAAACCAAAATTCAGTCGATGGGTCGCAAGAAGAAATTTGATGGTTGAAGGACGAAATTTGTTGTGGTGCAGGAAGAGACACCCTCAATATTTTTACTTTTAATTCAAGTTAGATTGAGTTTCAAGATTCTATAGAAAAAATATATATTATTAACACAAATTCTACCTTATTATTTGAGCATATTTAAAGAAATACTTTGAAAAATGTCTAAGAATCTGAGAAAGCACAACATTACTACCTTTTTTGTAGACTGTAGAAGCCAAAAATAGATATATCAAGGGAAAAAAAAATATCTAAATTTCTCCCATTTGAAAGACTATTATTCACTACTAACAATGAAGGAAAAAGTTTAGAATTTAATTAGATTATATGATACAATTGTTACTTTTTATAATAATGACTTAAAGTTATATTTATTTAAACTTAGCAGTAATTATTATCACAATAAAATGATTTACTTTTTTAAATTTTTTTAAGAATAGTGTATGATTTCATTTGCCAAGTACTTTATTTATGTAGTATGTTAAAGAATATAAAGCATGTTGAACACGAAGGGGTCTTTTTTCTTTGTGTGGTGAATGGTTCAGCTTTCTGATTATGGAATGCACTACAACTCAAAAAAAGTATGGTAACAAAGCCCTTTACATGTGGCATTTTCATTTTAATAAAGTTAGGTTCAAAATTATTTTGCTTTACACATAAGAGTTCCAATTTTGATGTTGACCTAGACCTAATGTTAAAATGTTAATGCCACTTTCAATACACCCACTCATAAATTGATTTCATGTTCTTTCATAAAGTGTGTCAAATCGAAAGCGATCGAGTTATTTATACTCTTCTTAGCTTTCAATATTTTTCTAACAACTTCCCTTACAACATATTCTCTAGTTTAGAAGCATTTAAATATTATTTTTTTAATAGTTTGTGGTTTCATATATTGATATCAATAATATAATTTATTCTTAAAATTAAAATATTTATAGCTTTACTTAATCCTAGCAAATTAAATGCTACAAATACCCATTTATATCTTAAAATGATGATTGTATCAATATAAAAATTTACAACTCTTGATACGTGCATAAACTATTTTGTTTGCATCAAGTTATGGAATTTGTGATATTGCTTTGCTTTTTTTCCCATAATAGTCTTTTGGTCATTTGAGTTTATCAAATTACCTCTTTCATGCTGTTTTTATTCTCCTAACTTATATTTCTATAATTGTGGTGATTGAAGAAATCTATTGCATGTGCACGTATCTAGTTCTTCTAAAATTAATCTTTGATAAAAGAAATTATTAATTAAATTTTATCATTTAATTCAAATGATACTAATGCACATATTTTAATGACTGTAAATAGATAATATACATTGGGAGATTTTCTACATTACCTTGAGTATGTCTTTTATACCATCATGTGATATAAATGAAGTGTAGTTTAGCTTAAGTTGACGATTTATTGAGAATATATGTATCCCTTACTTTCAAGGGCATTCTCCAACCTAACTTTTATTTTATTTTTTCAAAATAAGCTAAATTGGTTACAATAAACTAGATATTTAAAAATTACATTTTTATTTCAATTTTATGATTATTTAATTATGAGATTATTTGATATTGAAATCGTTAGTAAGATATCTACATGATAAAGTCATTTCTAGTCAATAATGATTAGTTGAACTCAATTAAATTATGAACAAAGAAGAAGAGAAGTTGATAATGACCACGTTAAGAGAGTGTGAAAAAAAATGAATGAAGAGATAAAGATTATCTAGATATTTTATCACCCAATTTATCATTAACATCGACTAGTTAGATATTAAAGATATTATAATGACATGAATGAAGTAAAAAACTAACCCTATAAATAAAGAATAAAGTTAGAAATACCAAAACATCACTAAAAAACAAACACAAAGTTCAGTCTAATTAAAATCTTCAACATTTGAAACAAACAAATAAACCAACCTTAATATAGAGTCCAAATTTTTAACTGTTTTTTTTGGTGTCATCTGTTATATTTTCAAAACATACTATATCTTCAAAATATACCGATATTAATACTTTAAAAACTTTTAATATATTTTATAACATTAAAATAAATGTCCATCGGTGTATTAAAAACACAACAGAGAATCCGTACATAAAAATATAGTAAAAAATCTAAATTTCCTCGATATGTTTAGGTAGATATTTTTTATTAGGTTAAAAGTATATTTTTTTCCCTTTTGACCAACATTAGCAATTACCCACACTTCCAGCTTTCTTCTCCTTTTTTTTTCTCCAATCCCACCAATGAATTTAAACGAGTAAACAAAATGAACTTCACTTTTAATAATGTTGGTAAAAGAAAAAAAAAAACAAAACAAAGACCCTTTTTTGACTGTGTGGGTGAAAAAGCTTTATTTCCGAAATTGTTATGTGATTTGTCTGGTGAAGCAAGAGAATAAGCTTTATAAGCAACCGTGCTTAACAGCAATACGCCACGCATCTCATCATGGTGAAGTAGGGCACTCCACAAACAATAATTAACGTTAATATATTCTACCAATGACTCACCTGGGAAAGCTACCTTAAAAAGTTATATGGGACTTTTGTCTTTTTCTGACTACACATTAAGGTCACATTGCTGTCTTTATGATATTTACTCTAACTAACAAGTTTCAACGAAGCTAATGTGTCGTCAAAGTGTGGAGTATTATTGTACCCACACACAAAAATTTGAGGAATATTAACTCCATATGTTCAGACATATTTGCTTTTGCATTTCATAATTAAAGAGGTGATGTTACTAACACAGTGTGGTGGAAACAGCTTCTCTTGTTCCATCATTATTGCTGAATTAATGCAATGCCAATGTGTGTGTGTTCAGTGATACTTGAATTCAACAGGAGATAGATATGATTTATTGGAGTTCAGATTTTATATCAGTTTATGATAGGTTCTTCTTCAAACAAAGAAAAAGTAAATTCGTAAAGTTTTCTTTGGGGTGATTAGTTGATTTAAGTTTTTGAATTTTAAAAATTAAAAGTAAATTTTAGTTTCAAAAGTGAGATTCCTATTTGATAAGACCTATTTCATATAGATTCCTTTTAATAAGTTAACTAATATATCTTGTGTTGATTAAAAGTACAGTTAAATTGTAATATATTGCTGGATATATGCGGATTTTCAACATATATTTTGAAGATGTTAAGATTTTTGTGTATATGTATTTCGAGTCTCAAATATATAAAATATATTAAAATTCAAAAAATATATTTTAAATTATATACTAATTAATATATATATATATATATATATATATATATATATATATATATATATATATATATATATATATATATATCACATAAACTCCAATTGGACTATGATGAAATTTTATGTAAAATATTTAAAATTACTTTGTTTTTAAAAATTAACTTAAGTCTATATTTTGTTAGGTAAGTTGAAGTTGAATTGGTGATGATTTGTCACTAGAGATGTCAACGAAACGGGTAGGGTATGAGTAATAGCTCTCATATACCCTACTCGCTGGATAAATATTTGTCTCGTACCCATATTCATATCCGTTGGGTATTCGTTATGCGAGTACTCGCATAATTTTTTAATATCCACGAGTACCCGCGGTTTTACAAAAAAATAAAAATAAATATTTAACAACATATTTTAATCGTAAATTCAAATAAAATACAATACATAACATTCATAAATTTTAAACAAAGTCCAAATAACTCATTTAAATAGTGTTGAATGATAATTTACAAAGAAATAATTTTTTTTAAAACTAATTGATAAAAAAATAACTCACTCAAAATCAATATGTTAATATTTTAATCATGTTTTTTTTTTTCATTTGTCTGTTTATCTCCCTTTAACAATCCTAATGCCAAGGGTTGCATTCTTTTAAGTTGTATAATGGGTTGGTAGCCTATAAAGAAAATTCATTTTTTTTTTGTTAATTAAGTTATTATGGGCCCAATAAATTGGTAACCTACTTGGCAAATCTCCCCATCACTAATTAATTAGGTACATATTTAACTAAACTCACTTGCTTTGTAGATAGCAATTTTTTCTGCAAGTAAGATTTTTGTCATCATATCTGAGTCATTCTCGTCATTATTGATTTTCTCTAATGATAATTGCTTCATATCTAATGCATCCCTTATCCAATGGTATTGAACCTCGGTATGCTTTAACCTTGAATGAAAGGTCAGATTCTTATTGAGATGGATTGTACTTTAACTATCACAATACTAAAACATAAGTTTCTTGAGATAATCCTAATTTTTGTAGGAATTTTTGCATCCACAAGAGCTCCTTAGTAGCTTCTATAATGACTATATTTTTCCTTTGTAAAATATAAAGCAACACATTTTTGTAGTTTGGATTTCCATGATACCACTCCTCCTACAAAAGTCATCATATAAATAGAAATAAACTTCCTAGAATCCACATAACATCGTTGGACAATAAAGACTAAATTCATGCATTTCATAAGTATAGGGACCTAACATGGTCAAACTTTGAAATAGGGACTAAAATCAAAATCACATTATAGTTTAAAGACTAAAAACTTAGTTAACCCAAACTAACATCTCTCTTCTACCAAGCTTTTTATCAACTAGATCCTTAAATATGTAACCAAAATCATCACGACCATAATCAAGGAATATATATACTATTTATACTTCCCATCAAACTTAGATATTTCATCTTTGGGAATGTGAACAAATGTTTTACAACTAACACTCTCAAATGACTATAGAAAACATTTTTTCCTTTTTACACCCTCTAAGGGACATCACCATCAAGAGGAATAGAATGAGAGAGGTTAATCAAGACCGCTACAATTCTCAATGTCTAATCCTAGAAAGCTTTAGGAATATCTTCTTGGTAGCATTTATCTAATCCTATCATTAATTGTGTGATGCATTCTCTTTGCAATCCCATTGTATTGAGGTGTCTTTGAAACTATCTTCTCAAGCTTCATGTCATCCTCCTTGCATTATTTCTCAATAGGACCTTTATATTCACCACCATTATCCACTCTAACACATTTCAATAGACTGCTATTTCTCTTTCAACACTCGCACGTAAATGTTGGAGCACATAAAGTTCGTGGTTTTTGGATTTCAAAACAAAAGCTCAAATATTTCTAGAATGGTCATCAATAAAAGTAACAAAAATAAGAGCAACCATTAATTGATTTAGCATGCATAGTGCAAACATCAATGTGTATTAAAGTCAAGATATGTGGTTTTCTACATGGAGGATAAATGTAAAAAGAAACTCTATATTACTTACCAATAGACAATCAAAACAACTTTCAAGAGATGTACCTCTAACATAAAGAAACACTTGTCTTGCAAGTGTAGCAATGCCTTTATCACTCATGTGACCAAGCTAAGGTATATGGAACAATCCTCAATTGCATTCACTTGGGTATAGAAAACATTGTTGATGTCCAATAAAGAGTATTTCACTTTTCTCCCTTTTCTACCACCAATTTCCCTTTAATGCACTCCCATTTTCCATCACCAAAGGAATTATAATAACAATCTTCTTTAAGTACCTATATAGAGATCGTGATGAGGCAAATATCATGGAGGTGTCTAATGTTCTTCAGATGCGGCTTGCAATCGACATTAGTCTCCAACCAAATTTCTCTAATTCTAACAACCTTACTTACCTCTTGGTCTCCCACCATCACGGGCCCGAAATTTCTAATAGTGTAAGATGTGAAATAATCATGGTGTGGTGTAACATCAAATGAGGCAACAAAATCAATAACCCAGTGATACTCATGGCTACTAAGATTAACAAAGTCATCTTCATAAACAATGACAATTTCACCATAAGATATAATTGCAGTAGTAGTTTTATGTTTATCTTTTGTTATCATCTCCTTTATCCCTTGATCTCTCTTGCTTCAGAATCTTGTACTCTTTAATCACCTGTCCTGATTTATCACAATAGAAACATTTGATGTCTTTCTTTAGTCATAACTTCCCTCTTGACTTGATACGATCGTTAAATCTCTGAGAATTTCTATACATATTTCTTCTTCTTGATTCCATAACTATAAACTTCATTTGGAGTTGAGGAAATAACCTTACTATTACCGTTCCTCCTAATTTCTTCATTTAAAAGGTTATCCTTAACCATGTCAAAAGTTAATTTCCAATTAGAAGTAGAGTTTCTCAGATATACCATTAATGTCTCTCAATTGTTTAGCAATGAGCTAAGCAACAAAAATGTTAGTAGTTCATCATCTAATATAATCTCCATAGTGATTAACTTAACTAATTCACCATATTTTGAAAACTACTCACATATTCAACCATTGAGAAATCATCCTTGTATTTCCAATTTACTAACATCCTAATAAGGAATGCCTTGTTTAAGTAATTTTTAGACTCCAACAATTAGCTTAATCTCTTCCATATGTTGTAAGCTAGAGTGTCACCTGATACATGATAAAAAACAAATTGATTTATCCATTGCCTAATCACACCAATAGTCTTCCTATTTTTCTTCTTCCAATCTTCCTCAAATTTATATGCTACTTTAACACCTTATTCCTCGATAAGTTCATAAAATTCTTTGCAAAATAACAAATCTTACACCGAAGATTTTCATATTAAATAATTGATAGAATCCAATTTAATTATAGTTCCAAAACCACCACTATCTCTCATCTTTAAAGTACAAACCAAAACTTCTAACTAGAGTTCTGATATCAATTGTTGGAAAGATAACAAAATTAAAGAAAAATAATATGCAAAACAATGAGATGTAACAAATGAAAAAAAAAATAAAAAAAAAAAAAAAAAAAAAAAATGAAAAAAAAAAAATGAAAAAAAAAAAAAAACCAACAAACACAAAATAATTTTAACGTGAAAAAGCTTCAACATGAAAGAAAAACTAAAAAAAAACATAATTCAGTCAAAACTTCAACTAATAATAAATTCTCTTGGAACCTCCAGGATCAACTAAAAAAATACTTTTTTTCACCAACAAGATGAATAATAAAAAAAATACCTCAATAGATATCTAACTAAACAACCAAAAGAACAAAATATATGAGAGGTAGTATAATAATTAATAGCTAATAACCCATAAGAAAACATCTCTTTCTCATTTTCTTAATTAAATTAGCATGGTCTAATAAATTTGTGACCTTGACAACCTATTTGTCATGAGGATTAAAAAATAAATAAATAAAACCAGACAAAAGAAAAAAAAAATGAAAATATATTATTGCAAGGAGACATCATTTTTTAAAATTAAATTTTGGAAGGCTGTGTTCAGAACTAACAATTTTACATCAACTCTTTCTCTGCTAAACTTTTAAAAAACAATAAAATTTATAAACTTTAAATTTTTAACATTGTTCAAGAAATTTTGCTAATTTTTATATATGACATAATTTTACAAGTGTAGTCTCAGTCTGATGTATTTTTTATATATATTATTTTTGATAGTCCATTGGATCATTCCCAAATAAGTTCTTCTGCATATCAGTTTTCACAAACCAAACATTTGTACATTACATATATTTTGGTCCACAACTAGTGGTATTGAAATATCACATATATAAGACACCTGAATAATATAGATTGAGTTGAATAGGACATTGCTTCATATAAAGTGTGACAACTTTGTTAAAAAATTAGGTTTTGAAAAATTCAAGACAAACCAATCTTCTGCAACAAGAATTTAAGCACGAAATACCTAGTTTTTAAACAAAATAATCACAACATAAAGTGCACTCTTTTTTGTTAAAAGAAAAACACACAACACAATTTAAGAGGTTTTAAGAGAAACAAATAAACTGAATTTTACATTTTAATTTGATAGTTGAGAGAGTTTTTAAGTGGGTTTAATGTAAAAAAAAAAAGGTTAATATTTAAGATAGAATTTGTAAAAGAAAAAAAAAAAGCAGAACACTTCTCTGCATAGTTATAAAAATGAGATAATAAAATAATAAACAAGAATGTCCCATAATGAAAAGATACATGGCAACATCAATTAAAACTTTTTTGCTTTATTTTTTAAGAAGTGGATTTGGATATATTTTTGACCATGGGTAGCCCATTTGAGAGGCACACCGATTTGTGTTAATGTCTTTGGTCCCTCTTGGATCCTTGTGGGTCCCATTATTCTAGAATCTTCAACATTAAGGAAAGCTAGTCCATTACATTAAGGTACCTCCCCTCATACAAAAATCACTAGAAGGAACTTTGAAATGATATTTAAAAGTATGCTTCATTATTTTCCCATAGTGAGGAAACACCATGGTCTTGCTTAATGCAAACCAACACATATAAGTAGTATAGTGTAATCTAATAATAATAATAAATTACTTAGATCCAACAAATCTAAAACTTTCATGAAAATATTAATGAATTACATGTAATTTAATTAACTAAACATGTGGGTTGTAATGATGTTGGTGATCTCTCAAAATTATTCGTCACTTTTTTATGATGTGGTACTTTAACACACAAATTTTTAAATTCAATTGACAATATCCTTTATTACCTTTTATTTTTTTCTTTTAAAAATGCAAAAAATTATTTTCTTATGAATATTTTATCTTTGGAATACGTGTTAAATGAATGCAAATGTGTCACCGTATATTTTTTTTTTAATTTAAAGAAAGTTATATAAGGATATTTTTTTAAGAAAAATAATTTTTTAATAATTATTTTTGATAACTTTTCTGAGCTGATATTTTTTAATTGGTTTTGGACTATACAGAAATGAAGAAATAAAAAATGGGAAGCCACTTATAAGATGTCATCTCAACTTGTAAGAGAAAATTATCAAAATTAGTTGTTAAAAAATCATTTTCCTTTTTATAAAAAATATATATATGTAATTGATCAACCACAAGTCCATAAAGATAATATTATTGAAGTTAATTTTTATTTTGGAGTTAAAATTTTTCGTTACGGATTTGTCCTAAAAAACTATTTAAAAGATAAGTAAATAAAGTTATATTTATATCATCTTTAATTTTGATTCTTAAATAATGTAAAACTATTGAATAAATCACAATATTATTTAAAAAATATATATTGAATATATCACAATATTATTAAAAAAATAACAATGTTGTTTTAATCAGATAAAATTTAAATTCCACTAGTATAAGAAGAGGATTTGACTGCAGTTATTTTTGACATTCTGTCCCAGTTCTATAACCGAAGCATATAAGACCGAGATAAAAAAAGGTCAGCATTTGGCCTCGGGTGTGCAAACCAAAGCAAAAGCACGACCTGTAGATTTTGAACCCTAGCTACCATCTTCTTCATGCTACCGCCACATGCAGATCAGTCGACCATCGCAGCCTCGTTGGAGCACCGCGAATACAAACCCACGCACAACACCTTTTTCCTTGCGAAATGGGCATAGCCTCGCACCACCATTGCAGTCTCGAACGTCGTGACACACCACCTCTACAACACGAGCAGATCGAAAAACATCGTCACGAGAATGAACATTCCAGCGCCTGCACCGCAAGTTCAGCCTCACCGTGAGCTACATTTGAAATCGCTTGCACCTTGAAACATCATCTTGACGCTCATAAAAACCCTAATCATTCCACCAAGCCCCTGCAATGAGAAAAGAAACCAGCGACGCATCATCGGAGCAAAACGCACAACAGAACCACTATGAGTCCAACGTCGCTCCTCTCATGTTCACGAATCAACCACGACTTCATCACGAACTACTCCACGCATCTACTTTCGTCAACGTCAAAAAACATGAAACTGCAGTAGGAACGCACGACGAAGACGTTATGGTGGTTCTGAATCGCGCAACAAAGGTTCAATTTAGGGACGAAGAAGAATAGTGTTGCAATTCACAGTTTGGGAGGACCTAAATAAGATATATGACATCGATTCAATTAATAATCGAGGTCTAAAGTAGACACTACCTCTGTCCTGTTCCACCCGAGATAAAAAACTCTGCATGCCAATGCATTTTTGAAATTTTGAGGAACTCTGATGCCTTATAGGCTTTGGTCACATTGTGACCGAAACAGAAAACCCTTTACTGCTTCGGTTGTGAGGTGGACCGAGGCAAAAAAGTTCAAAATAATTGCAAAAATATCATTACATCCTTATAGGCTTTGGTTATAACACCGAAAGCCTGGAAGGCGATATAAAATCACTAAATTGCACTAGTGTTCCAAACTTTTAATTTAGTCAAGAAACAAATCTATACTAGTTTATTCAAGTATGGTCAATGATATATTTACATTAGAATTTCACACTTATTTCTTTTGGATTAAAAATTGACTTAAACAATTTCACTTGTTTTTTTCTTTTTTTACTTCAAGCTCTTTAATAGCTGTGACTTCTCTTGACACTTGAACACTCAAATTTAGGAATCAGGGCATAAGGTGGTTTTGAAAACTAGACTTTCCATATAGAGGTTTTTGCTTTGTCCATCACAATTTGGTGAAAGGTACCTTTTAGGAAAAAGTGGACCATGCAGTCTAAAAATCGTGACCATTCTTCATACATAGCATGGTCCCTAAAACTCTCACAACATGACTTCACCAAAATTCAGGATCAGAAGAAAAAAAACTTGAAACAAAGTGAGTTTCACTGCTCACAATTTTTCAAATCAAGGCATTTGAAAACTTATTAACTCACTCTCATTTCAACTCATTTCACTCAAAATCAATTTCACAAAACTCAAATCATATACAGTTTGAAGAAATTGTTAAACACAAACACACACCAAGAACACAAGAATTTCTTGGTCTTTCCATAAACAGAATCATTTTGTTCCTGTACAGAATGAAAAGTGTCACCACTCACTCTTCACATGAAGCTCAATAATAAACATGTCACTCTCCACAGTTCTCCCACTAAGAACTACACCCCACCACCATCAACTACCTAACCTAAAGCAAAGGTGCTTCACTTCACTTCTTTTCTTATTTAACCTAAACATTCTCTTCTTTTTCACTCATTCATGAGAACAGACACACACACCCCAACACACTACACTACACTGCAGAAATGGAGCTTCAAGACACTGCTGCAACTCGTGTATCAATTGGATTTCCTCTCGGACTAGCCCTTCTCTTTGTCTGTTTACTCTTCATTTGTGGATTTTTCTGCTGCTGCTTACATTGGAGCAAGCTTCAATCTTTTCTTCACTCTCATGGCATCATCAACATTCAATCTTTGCAACAGACTCAAATGCAATCAGAGCTTGCTTCCCCCTACCACAAACCAGCTTTTCCAGTTGTGGTAATCATCATCACTCTTCCTAACTCTTCAATACAAAAAATTCATCAACTTACCGATAAATTTTACTACATCGACTAGAAATAAGGCAAATTTAGAGTATATAAATGGATACAAACTTCATCTTAGATTTAAATTCATGTTATACCGTTAGTATTTCAATTGAATTCTTAAATTTGTATGCAGAAGTTGTATAGTTGTTAACAATAAGTTTTCTGACATTGAATTTAATGGTATGCAGATGATGAAGCAGAATTATGCAGAGAGTTTGCCTGTGCTGATGCCGGGGGATGCTGTTCCAAAATTCATTGCCACAGCATGTCCATGTCAGCCTCCAAGAGATGAAAGGATCACAATCCATGTGCAGAAGGAACCATCCACTGAATTTTGCAGTGGCAACTGATACAGTTTCTGGTTTCAACTTTCAAGCCAAAACCTTGAACAATTCAGGGTGGAATATATATATATATAAATAAGAACATATATATATATATAATATATGTTGGAACTTCTCACACAAAGCTTTGTGAGGAGTGAGATGTTGGAAGAAGCATGCAAGAAGGTGCCATGAAATTATTTGATAACTTTGTGCTGAGTGGGGTGATACTGATACACCATGAAGACTGAAGGTGCTGTAAGATACAGAGTCTAAAACCCATTTGATTTTTTTTTTCAGAATGGGAAGAAAAGGGATGAATCATCAACCTGTCTCTTTTTCTTTTACAAAAAAAAAAAAAAAATTTTATTTAAGAATTT
>Ga0214543_1010931_pt1 | contig 13075 bp, 14 predicted proteins | sample CNSS2metaG_FD_160094 | JGI IMG/M metagenome (GOLD analysis project Ga0214543, IMG submission 160094) | Root nodule microbial communities from cowpea collected in UCLA plant growth center, Los Angeles, California, USA - CNSS2 | ecosystem: Host-associated > Plants > Roots > Nodule | place: USA...
ATTTCCTTTTTGTTTTGAATCAATCCATCATCTTCTTCTCTTGAGCTTTGTGAAAGGAACCTTCACATCTAGATAGCTTGCTATCTTAATGTCCAGTGGGGATTTCGCTTAGCTTTCTTAATCAACTAACACCATATTCAATAATCTTAAAAGGAAACAAGATAATCCTTCATCATTTAGTTATCCAACTCCTATCAGCGTCAGGTGGGGGGTTACCGGTTTGGAGGTATTGGATGTAGGGAGTTGTCCAATTGTCGGCTTGGTGTTGGGTTAGGGTATGACAAGTCTTTGTGATGGAGGGGGCATATAGCGTTTGCTGCAATAGTGATCGGTGGTGGTTTTTTAACTTGGTGTTGGCTAGTTTGGACAATATGTCGACTGTGACGTTTTCGGATTTGGGGATATGTTGGATGCAGACTTGTTCGAAGGCGGACTGGACGAATTTCTGGACCAGGTGATAGTATTGTAGGAGGGTAGGGCCTTTGATTTGGAACTCGTCATTTAAATGGCCTATGGTAAGCTTGGAATCGGTTTTGCACGTCAATGACTTGACACCAACCTCGCGGGCTAGGGATAAGTCGGCGAGGATGGCTTCGTACTCGACTTGGTTGTTAGACGACTTGAAGGCGAAATGGAAGGATTTTTTGATGAGGATATCGTTGGGGCCTTCTAGTACGATGTCGGCATCTGCCCCCTTTGGGTTTGACGAACCATCAACATAAAGTGTCCATTGGTCCTCTTCAGGAGTTCGTTGGAGATCGTTGACAAAGTCTAAAAGGCATTGAGCTTTGATGGGGTCGTGAGGTTCGTAGCGGATGTTGAATTTGGATAACTCAATGGCCCAAGACGACATCCGCCCCGCAAGGTCTGGTTTCTACAATATCTTCTGGATCGGGTAGTCGGTTTTGACGATAATGTTATGAATTTAGAAATATGGTCGTATGCGGCGGGCTGTGTGTACCAGGGATATGGCTAATTTTTCCACCATCTGGTACCTGGTTTCGGGATCTTGCAGGGTTCTGCTGACGAAGTAAACAGGATGTTGGGTGTTACCGACATCTTGAACCAACGCAACGCTTACGGTGTGATCTATGGCAGTGATATGGAGGATGAGTATTCGGTTTATGGAGGATGGGTGGTGAGGTGAGGGTGGTTTTTAGCTTTTGGAATACTTCTTCACAATCATCATTCCACGTGAACTTGGCGGATTTTTTGAGTAGCTGAATGATGGGTTGGGTTTGTTCGGCTAGTTTGGGAAGGAAGCAGGAAATGGCATTGAGGCGGTCTATGAGGCGTTGTACTTCTTTGACATTGGTGGGGCTTCGAATTTCAATGATCGCGTTGCACTTTTTAGGGTTAGCCTCTATGTCGCGCTGGGTCAGCATGAATCCAAGGAATTTACCACGGTCGACGCCGAAAATGCATTTGTCGGGGGTGAGGCAGAGGTTGTATTGCCTTAACGCAGAGAAGACTGTTGATAGGTCCTGAGCATGCTGGTGATGGCTTGGGGATTTGACAACCATGTCATCAACATATACTTTGACACATTTGCCCATTAAATGGCTAACAACTTTGTCCATCAGTCGTTGGTTTGTCCTGCGTTTTTGAGACCAAATGGCATGACCTTGTAGAAGTAGTTGGTGTCGCCTGTGATGAAGGCGGTTTTGTTCATGTCGGATGCGGCCATGGGAATTTGGTTATAACCGGAGTATGCATCAAGAAAACTGAGGACCTTGTTACCGGTTGCGCCATCGACAAGTCGGTCAATATTGGGTAAGGGGTAGGCGTCCCTAGGATAGGATTTGTTAAGATCCGTGTAATCAACACACATTCGCCACTTGCCATTGGCTTTCTTGACCATAACCATGTTAGAGAGCCAAGTGGTGTAGTGGGCTTCTTCGATAAACCCCGTGTTTAGCAATTTGTCAACCTCGGCCTTGGCCGCAAGGCGTCATTCTTCACCAAGTTTGCGTTTTTTCTGGGAGATATACCAGGCCTCCTTGTAAATGGACAACTTATGGGATGCCACGTGAGGGTCAACTCCAGGTAAGTTAGCAGCTGACCAAGCAAAGAGGTTCGTGTTATTGACAAGGGTGGGTGTTAGGATGTCACGTTGTTCAGGTTCTAACCCAGTACCGAGTTTGATGGTGCGGCCATTAAGGGGCTCTAGGGAGTGGTTTCTTTGACAGGTTCGAGGCGGACATCCCAACGCCAAGAGTGTTGAGTGAAGGGCGGTCGAGGAGGACATTATAAGATGTAGGTGCGTCGACGATAAGGAAACGGATAGGAATTATTTTTGTTTGGGCACCATCGCGAAAAACGGTATGGAGGTCGCCACGGGTGGAAACTTTTTCCCTAGAAAATCCATATATCGGTTCATCGTATGGGACCATGCGGTGTCGGGGAGTTGGAGTTTCTGATACACAGCCCAATAGAAGATGTCGATGGAGCTGCCTTGGTCGACGAGGACTTTCTTGACTGCGTGGTTTTCGATTTCGACGGTGATGACCATAGGGTCATCTTGCTGGTGATCAAGGCTTTGAAAATCGTCATCCGTGAAAGTTTTGGGGGGCATGCGACGTTTGTGATGAGAATGGGTGATGTGGTTGATAGATTGGATATAGAGGAGGTGTCTCTTCCTTGCGGATGAGGTGGATCCTCCACTAGCAAAACCACCAAAGATGCTGTTGATAGTGCCTCGTAGAGGAGGGTCGGCAGGGGTGACGTCGGTGCGATCCGGTTGGGGGTCATGGTTAGTTGGTTGGTTTGGGCGTTTACTGTGGTGAGGATCGCGGGGAGGGCGTCGGTGGTCAGAACGAGGAGGGTGATGGGATCGGGAGGGTGGTCATCTTTGCGGACAAAGCGGCGGAAATGGCCAGCACGAACCAGTTCTTCAATTTTATCCTGGAGTGCTTTACATTCCTCTGTGGTATGGTCGTGGTTTCGGTGATAGCGGCAGTATTTAGTTATGTCCGCGTTGGGGGGAGTGGTCGTCTTGCGTGGCGGTGGGATGAGGTCGGCCTGTAAGGCCTCATCAAGGAGGCGGGATCTGGGGACATTTAGGGGGCCGTATTTGGTGAAGCGGGGTTCTCGGGGTCTCGGATCAGGACGGGGAGGTTGTGAAGAGGGCGTTGCAGTAGAGGGTGCGTAATCATTGCAAAATTTTGTATGGAGAGTTTGCATTTCCTCCATGCGGACGTAATCAGCAGCACGCAGTTTAAATTCATGCATGGAGGTAGGTGGGTGAAGGTAGACGTTATTGACGAAGGGGTCGGGTTTAAGAGTAAGGGTCATGCACTGAAGTATCATTTCTTGGTTTATGTGTGGTGTGTGAAAGGCAGCCTTACTGAATCAATCAATGAAGGCTCGGAACATCTCGTCTTGTTCTTGTCTGACGTCGAGGAGTGAGATTGTTGTAGTTTGATGCGGGCGGCTGCCGACAAAGTGAGTGGTAAACTTGTAGGAGAGGGTATCGAAGCAGTCAATGGAGTATGGCGGGAGGGTGGTAAACCATTCGAGGGTAGGGGCTTTTAGGGTGCTAGGATAGGCATCATGGGAAGTGTAAAGGGCGACGTGGGTGATGTAGACCTTGAGGTGTTCATCTGGGTCGGGTTCACCAGTGTAACGTTCCAGTGTGAAAGGTTCCCACTGGGTGGGGAGGGGGTGTTGGCAATGAAATTGGTGAAAGTGTGACGGCGCCTGAGTTGGTGGGATAGTAGTGGGTGAGGAGGGACGGGATGGTGAACGAGGGTGGGAAAAGTGGAGGTGAAGTTGTGAGGAGGGATATGGGTAGTAGGGAGGTTGTGAGGGTTGTAGGGTGGGATATGAGTGGTGTGTATTGTGGTGGCCATGTTGTAGGGTGGGATGTGTGTGGTGGGCAGGGTGGCGATGGGGGTGGGAGCCGTAGTATTTCCTGGGAGGGTGGAATGGAAGTGAGTATGATGGGTTGAAAGGATGGGAGTTTGTTGGGTGGTGGTGAAGGTGTGCGGGGTAGGATTGTACTCGATTTCTTCCTCAGTAGGCTGGATAGTTGGGGACCCTGCAGCACCAGATGCTTCCTTGGCCTTTCCCTTTTGAGTGGGATCGACCTCAATCTTTCGCCTTAGGCGAGAGTTGTCCTGTCGCAGTGCCTCCATCTCATCAGCACTGCGCTTCTTCAAGTCAGCCAGCTCCTGTTGCATCTTGGCTTGACCGTCTAGGATGGCGGCCAGATCCGGGGTGATGTTAGCAGGTTCTGAGGGGCCTGCTTCAACTTGTTTGTTAACTCCTACTCTGTTGCGAGTAGAAACCATTTTCGGAAAAAAGTGGGTGGTAAGGTATTATCTTGTGCCCCACGGTGGGCGCCAATTGTTCCTGCAGAGAACAAACAAGATATGTTAGACACAAGCATTACCTTACTTTGGTCCGCCATCTCCTCAGTAGGCTTCCACCTGGTTGATACATGTCGCTTATGGGTATCTCAGTGTGATCGGTTTTGACCTGAGAGGGGTTACATGCAGAAGGGACTTTGAAGCTCAAGTCAGCAAAATCTCTAAGAAAGTCAAATCTGGTGATTAGAGAAGTAATGAATGCGTACCTTTAATTCGTGGGGTCCATGCATATTTATAGATTATTAATTTTGTTTGGCTACGTCATGGGTTGGGCCCCTGTTTGAGATGTAGGTGGGCCTGGGCCCTAGTCTAGGCCCTTAGTTCGATTATTGTGGGCTTGATGAATCTTATAGAAATGTTATGGTTTTGCCAAGTCCTTGGTTAGTTTCGTAGAGTTAACGACCTAGGCTAGTTACTTTTTAGCGGCCTAGGCCGCTATTGTTGCTTTGGTTTGTTTGACCAATGTTGCTTCTTAGCGGTTTAGTCCGGGTACCTAAGCATGTGTATGGTAATTGTTACTATTTACATCCTTGGTAGTTACCTGGACGGATTTTCTAGTTATTATTCGGTTAGGCCGGCTAGGTGTGGTACAAATTCCATACCACATGGCCACCACCATGTGAGTCGTGTTCTACATCTTCTAGTGATTACTCCAAGGTGACTTGCTGCCATACCTATCGGCCACAACCGATAGAGCACGTGCGGGAAACCATTGCTACGGATCACACACCGTAACGCCAGGTGGAGTTCCCAAATACGAACATAGTTCGTAACGTCCTAAGACTACCAAACTCGTCAGCTAGTTACTGAGGAGGGCAATCTATCTAGACCCATCCGTACTGGCCACAACCAGCACACTCACACCAACAACACTCGCCAACCAGAGATCAACTCAAGGGTTCCTCATGTTCATTCGCCATCCCAAGCTCAACTCAAAGAATGCCACGTGTTTAACCCTTATCCCGAGCTTAACTCAAAGGATACGTTCTGAGTTCAACTCAAGGAACACCAGCAAACCCACCTTTAAAGCATCACTAAAAGCCTTGTAGATCATGCCTGCAGAACCAGCAACTCAGAGTTGTAGCAACAAAATCGCCTGGCGGGGGACACGTATCGCCAAACACTGCAAACTTCTAGACCGCCTAGCGATGGACACGTGCCTCTAGGCACCAATCGCCTCATTTTTCACTGCCTCTGCAACTACCGCCTGGTGGGACATCCTTCACCGCCAGGCGCCTCGCGTCATACAAAGCTTCTGGAATAGAAGCTATCGCTTGGCGGGTTGAACTTTGTTGTCAGGCGCCACACCAAAATTTATGCAATACTGTACTATTTTGAATTCAAGTTCTATCCATTCGCTTCATCTTTTAATATTATTAAAATACTTAGCCACCCTTAGCCTTAAATTTACCAATTCCTTTGCTTCCAATGTTAGACTAACCTCAGTTCATGTGACAGTATCACCAACATGCCCCCAATCAAACCTATTCCTGCATTATGTACTTTGCTCCTATAAGACTTCAATCCCTAACCAACCATCAGAACTATTTCAACACACTCAAGCTTATAAATACTCCTTAAGTACCCATTCCCAGTCCCATAGAATTAGTTTCATTCAAGCCTTGCCTTATGCCCCAGTCCTGCTAGAATTTTACCATAACTTACTATTTATTGGAAACACTACTATATTAACATTATCCTACACTTTTACCATAACTTACTATTTAATCTTCCTTTCCATCTCCCTACTTTTATTGCGTATATTCTAATACCACTTCCATAGATCTCCTCTCTATTTTTCCAGTAATACACTTGACCCCAACTTCCCAATGCACCAAACAAACTCGCAGTCACACCTTTGAGATGGCGCCTAGCAGCTTATTCATTACCGCCAGGCGGTGCATTATATTCTGGAAAAATCCTAGAATTTCCAGCCCTGTACAGCCCTTCCTAACAAGTTCTCAATGCATCGTTATGCCATTTTCCGTCGTTCAGCCTGTGAGCATAATAACAGTCTTACCCATAATCAACTATAATTAGATCTAACACAATTCTAGTGCAAAACACGGTAATTACACCTAACCTTTCCAACCTTAAAACCTATTCACACTGTTCCATTCAATTTAATCGTCAATTTCACGAAACTAAAAGACATTTCAACATTAAATCATCCTTTAATGATCATAATTAACTTTCCCTCCGATCAGAATCAGCCCAGAACCCAGAAATACCAAAAATGAACCAATTTGGCTCACGTCGCCTAGCGGTTCAACCAATACCGCCAAGTCCTTCACCCAGAAAACCCATAATTGGGTAAAGGCCATGCGTCGCCTGGTGATAACACTGTCGGTGACGCGATCAAGAAAATAGAAAGGTTAAAGTAACCCTAAGTCGTCTCCCAACGAACACAGAATTGATTTTTAACAAGTTAGTTCTTATAAAATCTATACAAAAGAGTTAGTCAAATAAAATAATAAAAATATGAGAGATAAAGATAAAAAGATAAAATAAGATAGAAACAATAGTAAAGAAAAATAGGTTGATTCCACTACTTTTTCAAAATAGGATTCATCATTGGTTTTCTAAAGATTATTGTTATTGATTTCTTGTTTAAGACTTCAAATTAATCAATGTAACTTCTCAATTAATTTGTTGGCATCCTTACTTTTAACCAAAGTAACTTCTCAATCAAAAGCAAGAACTTTTTAGATTAATCTTAGTAAATTTAATCAAAGTAACTTCTCAATTAAATATTACTAATCCTAATCATGTCCATTCTTTTACCTCTTAAATCTAGTAAAAAGCTAATTAACCCAAGGAACTTCTTGATTAATTCTAATCTAAGTTTTCACCTTTAATCAAAGTAACTTCTCAATTAAAGTTTAAAAACCCTTGGACTCATACGATTGTAATATTATGTAGATTTAACACCGTGCTAACTTGCTACAATGTAAAAATCATTACTTTTAATAAATTAAGAACCAAACGACATAGATGAAAATAAATCTCAACAAGAATCAAAAGAATAAACAAATTAATTGATCTAACCTCAGAATCCAATTAAAAAATTACAATGGAATTAACCCAAGAAGTTTAGAACTCCATGAATGCAAAATAAAAATAGAAGAAGAATAGAGAGGGAAAGGAAACGAAATTAGGCCCCCCTTAAGGGTTCCTGAACTCCGAAGTCCTGAGCTTCGTCTTCTGCTTATCCCTTGGTCTCTTTACATAGGACTTGGGTTGGGCTTTTCGATTGCTAAAACCTCTCAAATATCTTTTAAATAGAGATAAAAATAAATATTCAAAGATATTTGGAGAGATATAGACTATTTGACAAATATAGTTGGTTAATAATTTATGTTATAATTAAATAAATTAATTATTAAAATATATCTGATAAATTATCAACAAAAAATATTTGCATTAATTTTCTCAATAAGCCATTTTTAATCTTATAGTCCAAATTTATAGAGACATCTAAAAATATCAATATTTGCAGTTAAATCCTTTCGTTTGACCAGTCTTTGATCAAATTTGAACATTTTGACCAGAGTTTGACTAGTTGACTATTTGACTGTCCATTGATAAAATGACATGTGACTGACACTCTCTCTCCAGAATTAGGGTTTCTACAGTTGAAATAGAGATGCAGATGGCAATGACGGCTGCAAGTGATGTGAGTGGTGACTGAATGTGTCATTGGTGCGTGGAGGTTGGCCATGCTGCGTGATTCTTCTTCTTCTCTAGCGAAGGTGCTACTACCGTGCGTTCACGAACGGTCATGAAGTTGCAAGGAGATCTGTGGTGATTTCTACTATGATGGAAACACTGCTCCGACGACGTGAGCGTGGTGCAGATGCAGGTGGTTCGTTCACGCTGTCCTACTTCGCGACAGTTCACTGGTTGAACGTGGTGATCCGACGATACTGCAACGTCTACTCGTAATGGCTGCATTTTTCGACGATGATGAGATGGTGGCTGAAAGGTTGGTAGTAGTGCAGATCTGCGTTGGTTTATTGTGGAGAAGATGATGCATCCGTTGTTGCAATGGTTGTCGCTAGTTCTGCGTTTCTCCAGCATGGCTGCGGAACGCTGGTGGCTCGCAGTAGTGGTGTAGGGATTCAGGCACAAGAAGATGGTGCAGGTGATGACAAAAAGCGTTTTGCTCTGGTCCATGATGGTGCTGCTATTGAAGGTGCAGATCTGTTCCGACAACGTCGAAGCATGGCGGTGGTGGGCTGTTGGATGAAGGTGCCTAGGGTTTGAAGGAAGAAGATGATGATGATGTGGCACGCCCTAATTGGTTCACATGCATGTGCAAGGATTAATTGCCACATGGCAGCATCTGAGTGCATCTAGTTTATGAGAGAAAAGAGGGGTGAAAATAGACAAAGGTAGGGGTGTAGAAGTAGGTTTTCTATAGCCCATTTGGAAATAGAGGAGTGTATAAGTAATGTATGGGGTGCAAAAGTGATTTTTCCAGAACTTGATTTTCCAGAACTTCAATCAATTTATTTTTCCACATTAAATGACCTTAAAACTTAACTTTAGCTGCATCAACAAACGTTAAAATATTCAAAAATAATTTATGCAGCTAAAAATCACTTTTTAAGACATTTTTATCACAAGTTCAAATAGCCTAATTATCAAAATTGTTAATGAAATCACTATTTAAGCACACAAATTAAATTAAATACTTAGAATTAAACATTGAATGAGGGCAAAAATACGCACTCATCACCTAGCGGTCGGGAACTGCCTAAACGTGAGCAGATGATGTTGTAGGTGGATCTAGTGAGGCATAGAGTCGGAGCGGGGCTAGTCTTTGGGAGAATTTATCAAAGATTGATGATTTGAGAATTTTACTATGTTTTAAATAAATTGTAATCTTCGCATTATGAGACTTTTATAATTATAATGAAATTTTATAATTATGGACTTTGGACTAGTACTGGTGTAATAAAAGATTTAAATTTCCCATGTTCTTGAGAAATGATGTTTCATTAAATGAAGTTAACTATTATTTTCTTTATTTTATTATTTAAATTCGTAATATCTGGTTGGGATGTTACACCCAACTCCCTTAGCTGCTAAGGTTTCTTGCTCACGAGGAACGTTCATACCTTGTAGTTGTTAGGGTTATTTCTTGTTCACGTTTTATTTCCTGACTGCCTTCTTCGTTTATAAAGGCACATCGTTCTTTGTATTGAGTAGATTTGATGAATAGAAGTGGTTTATCCCCCATTTGTCAAGCTCACATTCTAGTTAAGGTGTTTACCTCCTAGGTTTTCGATTCAATGAGAATCCTTAAGGTTCCCCACTGGAACGAGAGAGAATCGTTCTCTCACCGATCGATTCTTCCGCTACTTAGATCCACGGGATTTGAATCTTCCTTTGAAGATTAATCGGTGATCCACCGATTGGAACAATATTCAAACGATTTCCCGTGGAGTGTCATCCATCAAGTGGTAATCAGAGCTTCGGTTAAGCGATTAGGAGCTTAAAGAGAGAAGTTCCTTATGATAATCTCTTTCTACTTGTTTTGTTTCTATTTTGCCTTGCTTCCGTCTTATTCAAATTCCTTTGTGTTCTCTTTGTTATTGATTCAGTATTTTTTCATCGAGGACCTGTGCTGAAATAATTTTTATCTAAAGTTGATTCATTAAAATTGTGCCTATTTCCTTGAATCAATGTTGTCCCGATGCAATTATTTAGGATTCATTTCTACCGTTCAAATGCATGTTAGTTAGGTTTAATTTCAATTTTATTACCTAGCTTTAAATTTTTGAATCTCTATTTTTGTCTTAGGTTTTGTATAGTTGTTTTTACATATTCAGTATTTCGTAGAAGTTGTCCTTATTTTTGTGTATATTGATTCGTGTCTATTCTGTGAAAGATGGATCGCACTTTGTTGCATTCTATGATTAGCCTATTGTCTGATGTCTTTGAAGTTTGATGCATATCTTGAGTGTAGTGTATATTTGGCTTAGTTGCGTTTTGTTTTGCAGTTTTTGTGGTTGATGATTGGCCGTATCACTTCTTGTTGAATTAGATTCATGTTCGGTGTGTTATTACTCTTATTGCAGCCTATTAATTTGTTGTTTGAGTCAGATTTGCTCTTAGCAATTGCATGCACTAGTTAATATTTGCTTCACAGCAATGCATTGATTTTTTGACCATTCATCTGATGTTGAAACTATTTCGTATTGACTGGTCTAGTTGAATCACATTCTACTACATATTGTTGAGTTATCTGCATTGGTTGAGAGTTTTATGTCTTGTGTCTGTTTCCAAATTGTTTTTGAGTTGGATCTTTGCAATCTACCATATGCCTTTGCTTATTGATTTGGAAGTAGAAAATTGAAATTTTTTGTGAATGGATATCAAAAGAAATTTGAGAATTGAAAGAAAAGAAAGAAATCAGTGAAAAAAGAAAAGAAAATATGATGAGAAAATCTGAAAAGAGAATGAAAGGTATTGTCTGAATCATTCGAGTGAAAAGAAAGAGTGAAGCAAAACAATTCATAATTTAATCTTTCACTATACACTTCAATTGCAATTGCATATGTTCATGATTCAACTTGCTTTTTTGAGTCTTGTTTGATTTTATTTTTTTTAATCATGATCTAGCTCTTCCTTTAGGTTCTCTTTGTGTGTCAACTTTATTTCTTAGCTTGTTTTTATTGCTTGTCATTATTGGCTATTCTTTGAGTATGTCTATTAAATTTGTAAATATAGATAGCAAGAAGGAAGGAGGAGAAACTCACAATACTCCTCAGAGAGATGAAGGAGTTGGAGGAATAGAAATGAGAAGAATCCAGAGAAGAGAGCAGAAACAAAAAGAAATTTTTGAGAAAGAACTAAGAGAAGAAGATGAACGAGAGATAGAGGAGAAGCTAAGAGAAGGAGGAAAAAGAGAAAAAGAATATGAAGAAAAAGTGAGAGTAAGACAAGAGCAAGAGTTAAAAAGAAAAGTGGAAGGGATTGAGAGAAAAGAAGGAAAAGAAATTATGCTTAGGGAAGTAGAGACACAATATCCTATAGTTCCTTGCATGGAAATGGATATCAAACTTCCCAAGGGCGTGATCTCATCTTTAAATTCTCCCTCATTTTTTATTAAATCTTTTGTCTTAATTCTTTCTGAAAATGTTTTCCACCTACACCTATTATTTTAAACTCCTCAAAAGATTTTCCAAAACCAACCTTTGACAAAGAGTTACCTATTAGGTCTTAATTAAGTCAAAGTAAAAATCAGTACTGTTATGAATTAGGCCGCGTAAAAACATCTTCAATGAAAATTTTAATAAAAATTTTATTTGATTATTTTTACAAATGTATCTTTGATTCTTGCGGACTAAAACTTCCAATGTTGTGGCCTTAACGAACCCTCTAGATCTAAGGACAGATCCTCTTAAAGAGGGAGGTGATGATGAATATCACCCTGAGGGCTTTTAGCATGGGCTAATGACCAGGCCCAATTTTCTTTACTCTATTTTTAAATAGTTAAATAAATCTATATGTTAGTGAATTGTGTGGTGTAACTAGCATTTTCATTGGGTTGTATTTTAGGCACAAATTTTAAGTGTTGTTCATGCCTTCCTTGTATTTGCTTTGGGCTTGGAATGTAAGCCAATTTACACCAGGTTCACTAAGTTAGCGCATCCTAAGCTTCTGCATTTAGGTTTCAGACACGTGTGGGATTCAAGCACGTTTCCTTCCTCTTTCAGGACTTGTCCAGATTCCATGATTGGGCCTGACACATACAGCCCAATTTCATCAACGAAAATGAAGCCTGCGTTCTTTTCTCACTCATCCAGCAGTTAGGGTTCGTCTCCAAAGAGGGTTACGCCTCTTAGCATTTAGGGTTCCTATCCATTCCTTAGGCACTCAACCCCCTTAGCTACTAGGGTTTCTTGCTCACGAGGAACATTCATACCTTGTAATTGTTAGGGCTTTTGCTTGTTCACATTTTCCTTTCAGTTTAATTTCTTGGTTGCCTTCTTCGTCTATAAAGGCACACCGTTCTTTGTATTTAGTAGCTTTGATGAATAGAGAGTGGTTTATCTCCCATTTGTTAAGCCTATCTTCTAGTTGAGGTTTTTACCTCCTACGTTTTCGATTCTGTTAGAATCCAAGAGGTTCCCCACTAGAATGATAGAGAATCATTCTCTTACCAATCGAGTCTACCGCTGCTTAGATCTGTGGGATCTGGATCTTCCTTCGAAGATTAATCAATGATCCATCGATTGGAACAATATTCCATCGATTCCCCGTTTAGTGTTCCATAAGCTTTACTCCCATAGAGGGTCTCCTTGAAGCTTGAGTGTAGTTCATGCAATGTTAATTGATGAAGGATTATCTTGTTCCTTTTTAAGATTATTGAATATGGTGTGAGTTGATTAAGAAAGCTAAGTGAAATCCCCACTGGACATTAAGATAGCAAGCTATCTAGATGTGAAGGTTCCTTTCACAAAGCTCAAGAGAAGAAGATGATGGATTGATTTAAACAAAAAGGAAATGGAAAGCACATAAACCATAAAAAACCAAGAACAATTAAAGGAAGAAGAAAACATAAAACGGAAAGGAAAGGAATGGTAAAAATGTGAGAAGCACGCCACTACAAGGCTAGGCTAGAAGCCATGGCAACCTTGAAGATGAGTGGATGTGTGCCGCCACTTGCTATGCAAGATAAGGCTTAAAAGTAT
>Ga0214543_1010933_pt1 | contig 13073 bp, 8 predicted proteins | sample CNSS2metaG_FD_160094 | JGI IMG/M metagenome (GOLD analysis project Ga0214543, IMG submission 160094) | Root nodule microbial communities from cowpea collected in UCLA plant growth center, Los Angeles, California, USA - CNSS2 | ecosystem: Host-associated > Plants > Roots > Nodule | place: USA...
ATTTATATATATATATATATATATATATATATATATATATATATATATATATATATATATATATATATATATATATATATATATATATATATATACTCAAAGTACATAAACAAATCAGATACAAAACAACAAATGGAAGAATAAATTTTTGAATTAAATATATATTTAAAAGCATAAACATATACAAAATAAACATTATGAATTCAAAACAAAACCAATTCAATTTTCTCAAAATATCAATATACAAAAATCATAAAGATCACACATGGATCAAAGATATTCAACATGTGAAATAACAAGTGGAGTCTTAAGACTTGTTTTAAGTATATTTCATTATAGACTAACATGTGATCCAAATAAATACTTGTATTTATAAGAGAAATTAAGAATAATGAATTAGGATAAATACATTATAATCTATGTCTACACCACACACGTTGTAAGAACTCCTTAGCTTCACTTGATATCTTAGTCTATACAAGATCATGAGTGAAGTAAAGGATCTCTATTACAATATAGGTGTGAATACTTAATACACAAACAAAATAATAATTCACATATCATTTCATATATGTGACCACCAATTCATACAATTCTTATTAACAATATCAACAAGTGTACTTTTCATCCATTTGAGCTGGAAAATAATATGAAGTAAATATAATTGTAATACATTTTCAATCATATCTTACTATATGTACACATTATTCTCATAATACAAACAATTATAAAATATCTCCAAATATTACATCATAATAAATATACTTATGAGTACAATATGCTACAAATCACATTAAATCTTAGGCTTAAATACTCTTTTGATCCCTATTTCATCATGTTTGTTTAACATAGTCCTCATTTAGTTTCAGTGTTCAATTAGGTTCTAATTTTCCCCAATTTGGTCCTTTTTCTAATGGCGTTTAAATAGTTAACGCATGTGAACAGTGCATGTCACGTGTCAGTTGGTGATTTTTTTTTCTATTTTTTTTTATTTCTTAAAAAAATTGTCCACGTGTCAAGTCACCATCATGCCACATGTCAATGTCAGTGTCACGTGTCAATTCTTGGTTGTGTTATTGCCTTCTATTCAATTCAGTCCCTATACACTAGTGCATAATGGGTTTTTTACAGCGCCCTATATGCCTCGTTTCACTTCCAAACGAGGCATATGAAGACGCGATGGCACTTTTGTAATTTTTTCAAACTTTTATGCCTCGGTTGTATTTAGAACCGAGGCATAAACCCCCTAAAATTTTTATTTTTTCCGCTACATTGATATTTTTAAATTGGTGGCAGACTTTTATGCCTCGGGTCAATTCTAATCGAGGCAGATAGATGTTTATGCCTCGGGTCTATTTTAACCGAGGCATATTTGATTGCTTTTCAAGTGGAATACGCCTCGGGTCACATCTAACTGAGGCATATAGATGTTTATGCCTCGGTTTAAAATCAACCGAGGCAATAAGCCTTCTTAGGGTTTAAAATAAATCGTGCCACTATTCATCTTCTTCGCGTGGAGCAGCAGCCATTTTTCTCTCTTTCATTTCCGAACGCCATTGTTCCAGATGGCAAAGGTTCCTTCTTCCACGTAGTAGCAGTTTCGTCTCTCCACCACGGTCCGCCGTTGAACGAGCCTCCTCCGTCATGTGAGCCTCCTCCATTGTTGTCATCGCAGAGGTTGCAAAACCGCCTCCATTGTCGTCATTCAATCTCGCTTGTAGGTATGTGCTTCTCCTTTTTCAAATCGTAAGACTCTTCTATGGGTTTCGAACGTCGATGTGTGTGTCGAAGTCGCGATTTAGCTCACGATGGTTAGTCGTGGGATGTTTCCGTTTAGATATGATAATGAAGAAAGGGTGTTCTGCATCGCTGCCGAGATGAATGAAGGCGTCGTGAAGTTGTTCCGGCGTGATGCGATGGTCAAAGATAGTGGTCATGACACATTGGCGACATTTAGGGTTTGAATGGTGGCTAGGATTTCTGATTTAGAAGAAGGTTGAAGATGATGATGTGGCACACTGTGATTGGTGTAGGTGTGTGTACAAGGATCATGGCTATGTGTGATGCTGTTATTGGGTCAGAAAATACTATTTTTTTTTTAAATCTGCGATGCACATTAGGCCTCGGTTCCCTCTAGAACCGAGGCAGTAACCCTTGCATATGCCTCGGTTCATAACCGAGGCATAAACATGTCTCTTTTTACCTCGCCAGCATATGCCTCGGGTGTAAAACCGAAGCGAAAAAGTCAAAATAACCGCGGCATAATCTCTTTTCTGCACTAGTGATAAACTATTTTTGAAATTCAATTATAAATTATTAGATTTAATAATTAAATCTAATAATTTATAATTGAATTTCAAAAATAATTAATAGAAAGTCAATCTTAATAAAAGTTATAACATTTATATAAAAATTAAATTGTGTCTTAATTTGGAAGAGACAAAATCATTCTATTTTAACAAGAATTAAATGAAAATAGCAAATATAGGGTTAAATTGAATAAAAGAAAATGACACAACCACGAACTGACACGTGACATTGATATTGACGTATGACATGATGTTGTCTTAACACGTGGACAATGTTTTTGAAATTATAAAAAATAAAAAAATATTCAAAATATTAAAAAAAAACACCACGAATGGACATGTGGCATGCATTGTTCATTAGCATTAAAATTTTAAACGCCTTTAGCAAAAAGGCCCAAATTGACCAAAATTAATGAAAATTAGGACCTTATTGAACACCGAAACTAAATGAGGATCACATTGAACAAACGCGACGAAAATAAGGATCAACAGAGTATTTAGGCCTAAATCTTATAATCGATGCACATATGTAAAGTTAACAAATTAAATAGCAAATATTTAGTCAAGTATCTTTATTTGTCAATCAAGTACTACCTTTACTATTTTTATCTACCTCTACCTATAAATGCAACACATTCTCACAAGGAGTACTCACTCAATAAAGCAAGTATTGCAAAAGGCCAAGAATCTTTGAAAGAGACCACATATCAACGCCTGATGGACCAAGTTTGCAAGGGACTAATTAACGATATCATGGAGGTTTACATAGACATATAGTGGTAAATCTTCGAAAGTTGAAGACCATAATCTCCATTTGCAAAAGGTCTTCAACAAAATCGTTCATGCAACTGAAACCGAATAAATGCTTCCTCGAACTAGGAGGAGTAAAAATTCTCAGGTTCATAAATTCTTAAAGGGAAATCGAGGCATCCCCGAAAAATGTGAGGCAATTCTATCCATGAAAAACCTAAGCAATGTTAAGAAAATACAATGTCTCAATGAAAAGCTAGTTACACTTTCCAGATTTATGCCTAGGCTTGCAAAGAAAGTGAAACCCTTCTTTAAGTTGGACGAAGCATGTTGGGTAGCTTTTTCAGAATATCAAAAGAAATGTTGCTTCCCTCACAGTATTCATAATTTAATCGCCCACTCAACTATCACCTTATATTTATTCGTCTCTAACTTGGTCCAAAACTCAATATTCGTCTACAAAGATAAAATGCATCATCTGATATGTCTCTTTCACTAGTTAAACGCTTCAACCTACATTATCAAATAATTGAAAATCTTATTCTTGCCCATGTATTCTCGGCCAGGAGATTGAGACAATACTTTGTACAACTTTAACATTGTGGTTCGGATTGACTACCCAATAAACCAAGTATTGCAAAAGGCCAAGAATCGCAACAAGAATGACAACTTGGTCAATAAAATTGTCAAAAATTCATCCTAAAGTTTGAGAGTTGGGAATCAATGAAAGCATAAATTTTAGTTGATTTCCTAATTGATCTACCCAAACTCAATGAAAAATATGATTGGTGGTCGTTAATTATCGACAGATTTTCCAACAATAAAGGAAACATAGTTGGAGTGATACTTGAGGGGCTCAACAACATTATCCTCGAACAAACCATTTGCTTTGCCTTCGATACGTCAAACAATTAGATGAAATATGAGGCATTAATTGTTGAACATTAGCTTGCATTGAAAATGGGAGTAAGGAAACTACAACATCAAAGTGATTCACAGTTGGTCACATGACAGATTAACACCCTTATTACAAAAATACTTCCATATGACTAAGAATATTGTAGCTCGATTTGAGGAGTTCAACATCTAACATGTGCCTTGGGAACAAAAAGATATAACATATAACTTTTTTAAACTAGGTAGTACAAAGAAAGTTGGGTAACACCAAACTCTCACATAAGAAATTCTCACCACCCCTAGTTGGGATTATGAAGATGTTTTGTAGCTTGACGTCCACAAACCTAGTTGGATGACACTAATAAAAAATTTTCTAATCAATGACGCACTACCTGAGGATTGAGAGGAAGCCAAAAGAATTCGACGACAAGCCTTATACTACACGATGTATAAGGGTAAGTTGTTTCGTCGAGGTTTTACCTTTCCCTTACTTGAGTGTTTAGATGAGGACCAAGCAATGTATCTCTTAGTAAGGTTACCTCAAGGGATATACATAATGCATTCTGAAGGCTAATATATGGTTGTTTGCACAAGTCTTCACCATAAGGTGTGTAGAATGTCAAAGGTATAAACCCCTAAATCACCTACTGGCATAAACAACTCATTAATGTTTCAACTTAAAAGGTTCTCAAGGGAAATAAGGGAGTCAATAACATAGTCAACTCCACCACATCAAAAACCATAGGCACAAACTCAACTATGACAAAAATACATGTTCTAACTTAGGTTATATCGATCTATACATAATAAGATAAATCAACAACACAATACAAGCTTGTTCGCTCAATATTTATTAACTATAAGGCTTATGTACCTCCCCTATCCGAACTAGAAAATAATATTAAGTAAATATAATTATATTAAATATTTTCATAATATCTTATAATATGTACATATTATTCTCAAAATAAATATAATTCTATTATATTACAAAATATTACACCATATTAAATATAATTATAAGCCTAATATGCCACAAATCCCATTAATTCTAATACTTGATATATATATATATATATATATATATATATATATATATATATATATATATATATATATATATATATTAATTAGAAGTTATAAATCTATTTTTTTTATAAAATATCTTTTCAAGATTTACGCAAGATAATTTACAATGTGTACGACTAGGGATGTCAACGGGACGGGCAGGTAGAGTACGGGTAGTAGCTTCCCCGTACCATACTCGTCGGATAAATATTTATCCCGTACTCGTACTCATATTCGTTGGGTTTCTGTTATGCGGGTACCCGCATAATTTTTTAATGTCCACGGGTACCCGCGTGTATTTACAAAAAAATAAAAATAAATATTTAACAACACATTTTAATCATAAATTCAAATAAAATATAATACATAACATTCATAAATTTTAAACAAAGTCCAAATAACCCATCTAAATAGTGTTGAATGACAATTTACAAAGATATGAAATTTTTTTAAAACTAATTGATAAAAAAATAATTCATTCAAAATCAATATGTTAATATTTTAATCATATTTTTTTATTTTTTTTAATTTAAATTAGAGTATAGCGGGTACAGGCATCCACAGGTACGAGTATTCACGGGTACGGTCACTATGATACATGCACCTGTCCCGTTAACATGCGAGTATTAAAAATATCACGTACCCCTTACCCACGGATATCTATTTACATTATCCATTTTCTACCTGTTACGGGTTTTATCTTCAAATACCCACGGATACGGATTTTTTTGATATCCCTATATAAGACACGAAAAAGAAACACTTTTAAATTGTTTTTATTAGAAACACTTATTTCAAGTTTGGATAAATTTGTTTATTCTTTAAAGATTTATTCAACACAACATTAAAGATTTAACAGGTTAATTTTAAAAAGAAAGATGATATATTACTACGAGGACAAAGTAATACTAAACTAACAAAAAGAAAAAAGGACTATTATATATATACAATCATGTTGTGGAACTCAAAATAAAACATCCTCCGGACAATGATAGCCTACATTCATAGGAACTTCATCCTATTATATATACCATCGTCTTATTCATACCTTTCATGAAAAAATTAAATGAAATGAAATTATATATAAATTAAAATGAATTTATTTATAAGTTAAAAATAAAAAAGAGAAACTATATTATTTTAGAAATTAGTTTATACATTAACTAGAAAAAATAGTATAAATTATTCTTCTAATTTTTTTTCTCTATATAACTTATACAATACACACTACTGGAAAATCCTTAAATAACAACCTATATGAAAAATCAAAAATTGGTGACCAATTAGCAACTAATATATTAATTAATGAGATACTATTATTTTATAGTCAAAAAATACAACGTTAGTAATCAATTTACAATCTTATTAAACATTAGTTATAATTTTATTTATTTATAATAATAATTGTTTTAAGAGACTAACAATTTTTTATTTATAAATTAATCACTATATTAATCAATTACTTTTTTATTTCTAAAATTGATTGTTATTTAAAAATTTTCTTTAATAACGTAATCACATCTTCTTTTCTAGAATTATATATATTATTTTTCATTAAGTTTGCAGGACCCATTAGGTTGAAAATATATTAGTTTATTGTTAATAGTTTTAGTATAATTTCCTTTTGACAAAATGTTTAAATAGGTTTAAGAAAGCAAGCTTTTATAAATTATTTCTAATATATAAATTGTTAAACTAATTTGATAATTAACGTAACAGTTAGATACTTTGAGTGTATACATTGCATGAATGTAGTAAAACAATTGCGTTCAATCCTTATTATATACTAAGAAAATTTTTCATAACCATAACCATCCACGTATAAGAATGTTATTGAATTACTTTTTTGGTTCATATTTTTTTTTGGTTATATACGAAGAAAACTCCTCATAACCATAACCATCTACATATAAGAGTGTCAAAATTTTAGTTGAATTACTTTTTTGGTTCATATTTTTTTTTTCATCTAAAAATGTTATATTGGTTATCTAGTTTTTTTAGTCTCAAATTGATTCCGATTTTTTAAAAATCGATGCAATTTGATCATTTTCGTTAAATTTTTTGAAACGAAATAAGGATTTTTCATCAAAAACTAGTTTTATATCAATTACATCAATAAAGAAAACCATCATTATTCACAACTTTAACTTTTACGGAAAAAATTTGATCCAATTCAAGAAATTTAACAAAAAAGAAGAGACCAAATTGTATCATTTTTTCAAAAATTGGATCAAATTGAAACTAAAAAAAAAAAACTAAAGGATCAACTTGATATTTTCAAACTAAAATAAAAACTAAAAGATTATTTCTAAATCATTTATATAAACTAGTAAAAACCATATATTTTTTTTATGACAATAAAAAGTAATAACATGTAAACTAGTAAAAAGCATTTATTTATTATTGTTATTATTATAATTATTAAAATTAAATATAAATAATTTTTATAATTTTACTATAATTAATTTTAAGTTAAAAAAATAATTAACTAAAAAGATGTTTAAATTAAATAAATGATCTCTTAAAAATAATATTAAGAAAATAATTATTTTTATTTAAAAAATATTCAAAAGATCAAATTAAAAAATAAATGTGGATAATAAAAAAATTCTTATATATTAATATAAATATATAAATTATTTTTAAAATATCAAATATATAAAATATATTAAAAATATTAAATTTTTTAAATATATATTTAAAATTATATATTAAATTATATAATTATAAAAAAATTTGGAGGTCCTTTTGTCATATCGTAGTTCCGCCTCTACCTATAATGTAACTCAATAAACACAGGAACACCTGCACAAAGAAAACAAAATTATATGCTAAAATTTTGATGTAATAAAAATATATGTTCATATAGTCAAAGATTACTCTACATTTTTCCAATCATGAGAAGAAAACAAAATGAACATATAAATTTTTTAATAAAATCTTAATGAAAGTGATTCCTACCGTGAGTTTATTGGAAACACTATAGTAGAAAATAGAGTTAAGGTTATTTTACATTTTTCGTGAAAACAATTACTAATAAACTTGCAAATTTTAGAATTGATAAAAGACTTTAGTGGTTTGATTCTCTTCTTGAAGTTATTAGTCTAATTTTTTCGGAATAGGTATCACTTCTGCTTTTTTTCATTTCATTTAATTCTTTATTAGAAAGTTTATTTTATGAATTTTTATACATAATTAAATTTGGTTCGGCCTCAATACTTTTACTTTTTATTTTTTTAATAAATTATTTCTTGTAATAATTCTCAGACGGTGGAAGGAGAATAAGGTTATTTAAACCACTTCATAGGAGACGTCAATGTTTCAATCCAAATTCAATGATAAAATCAATATCAATTATTATATATATGTGATATTGCTTATTTTGAAATGTGGACTTCGTCACGGTTTTGTCTTTACAAAACATCTTAAAAGATGAAAGAAAAAAACAAAATTAAACTAGTTTAGACATCGATTTTTAAATTATGTAAGACTAGAAGAAAAAAAAGTTAAACTAGTTTAGACATTGATTTCTAAATTATGTAAGACTATTTGGTATGATATTGAATTTTAAAAGAAAAATTATATTTTGACTCTCATTTTTTGATGTGGTTTAATGTGGTCTATTGATTCTTTCAAAGAAAATAATAATAATACATTAATCAATAACTCACATTAAATCATGTCAGAAAAGAAGATATAGAGTAAAAATTGGAATCACGGTACGTTATCCATTTTGAAATATCAGCTGAAATGCTTAAATGTCGTGATTTTAATAATTTTTTTTACAGAAGGATAAAAAAAACATCATGGTAGAGTTAGATGTAACATGCAATGATTAAGACACCAGTGCATAATGTTTCCTAGTTTGTCTATTCATACGCAAATTTTGATGCAGTGATTGCGGTTTAAAATTTCCTTCACAGAAGTTATCATCATCACTTGCTTCTCGTTTTCTTTTTATATATTTCTTTTGAAGTAGGAATGTAGGAGTACTTATTCATGCATGTTTAAGACTAGCTAGCATTAACATTGTTCCCAAAAGAAAAACACCAAACATTAAAATCATTAATTCAATTTAGACCTAAATGTTGATTAAGGGTCATCATAGTTGTTTTTTTGTCATCATTTTATTATTAGGTCTCATACCATGATAGGTTTGCATGATTTAGTTACGCACATGATATCGTCATTCTTGCATAATTTAACTTTTTTTTTATTGGAACTAGAAAGTGTGGCATGGTATTTTTACTTGATCATGATTACGATTGTTCATTTGTTTAAAATTTTTAGAAAATTTATCTAAAAGAATGGGTATGAATGAATTGAGGCTAAAAGAAGGAAATTTCTATTTAAAATTTATATACTTAATTTCCTTTTAAAAGAGAGATAATTATTTTGACTTATTTTTTTTTAATAATGTTATCTTTTAATTTTCTTTTAAGCATCAATTGAAGAAGAGTTACTTATTAGAATGTTAAAGGAAGAGGAATACAATCAATTTTCTCTTATTTTTGTGTGCTTAAATTTTTAAATGTGTTAGTGATGAAATAATTGGAGTTTAAGACATACTGAGTTGTTAAGCAAGTTGGGTCGATGTGACCTAATATACTACTACTTAAAAAAAAAATATTAGTTTGGTTTTGATTTACTTTTTAAATGGATTATATCATTTTTCAATTTACCCAAGCCATACGTGGTCATATGCATAGGTTTTAAAAATAAGTAAATAAAAATTATATATTTTTAAAATTTAAGGCATAATATTGAATTTAAATTTAAAATTTTGGTAAAATAATTTTAAATATAAATAAATATAAATTATAATGCATGTCTATTAAGAAAATAATTTTATTTTAAATTTATAATATATAAATATGATTTTTTTAAAATGAATCTGTCCGTATTAAGTCTATTTAATAGAACAAAAGAGTAAGGTCAAGAATAACTTAACCTTTGAAATTAGCTTTTGGATCAGACTTATTCTTTTGACAACTCTATTTTATCCTTTGAAAGGTGATGTACTAGATTTTTTTTATCATTGAAATAAATAAATAAATAAAATAAAATAGGATACTTAGAGTGTCCTACTTATAATTTATATATAGAATTATAGCATAAAATTGGATACTAAAAAGTACCCACAAACTTTTGTATACCAGATGCACTAGATTATTTGTTGATAAAGATTTGTTATAAACAAACTTTTCACTAGGCAAGTTTATTCAAACTCTGGTTATAGTATTCAATAGAGAAAGTGCAAGAGTATTGTATCCACGTGATATTATTAGTAAATTTTTTTAATCGCAAATTCTTAACTTAATTATTGTGCGTGTGTAATTTGTTTGTGTTTATAAACAAAAGCAAGACTTAACTAAATAATTTACATACATTAGATTTAATAGAACTTTATCTTAATTATTTATGGTTTCATTTAGTGTTTTCTTTATTGATGTTGTGGTACAATTCTAAATTTGTCATACTTACCATCATCCCATTTTTTTCTAAACTTTGTACAAAATAGAATTCACATATCTCATCCAGTCATGACAGAGTTAACCCCACTAATTCTTTGAGTGTGATCATCTTTCATATCATATCATCTTCCAAGTGAAGCTTCATTCGGCTCTCACCACCTAGTTATCTTCTTCTATGTGAGTTAGTTAGTACTACTAGAATTAGAATAGTCTCATATAACAAATCCCCTTTAATACACTTCAACTCACCCTGATTAATATTTCTTCCTTGAGAATAACTAATTTAAACTACTATATCACAACCAACATTTCTCAAACAAGCATACATGGACGGACACCACTCAATTTGATCATCATTTCAAATTGAGTTGTGAAAGCATCATAGATTTCTCTAACATAAAAGCTTTAAAACTCCAAAAATTTCTTGGAAAGCTCACGTCTGCAATTGATTAGACTCAACATGACATGTAATCAATTACCAAAGAAGGTAACAGGAGTATCCATCTTCCTAATTAACACATGAATCAAACATAATTTCAAAATCATATGTTCTAACTATGTAACCCAAATCAAACAATGGCAAAATAAATTCATAAATTTCTCAATAATAGATACCTCAACAAACTTCACATTCCTTAATAATTCAATTCTTCATATCTTCAGATTCAATTTTTTCTATACATGTACTCTCTTTAACCTTTACCTTTTATATAATAATAAAGTATTAAGTATAATCATATCATTGCATCACAGACACTAAAACAACCAAATCCAAAGAAATCACTGAGTTATGCAATCACAAAAATCACATTCAATCAATAAAGTTTCTACTTATCTAAATCTTCCATCACTACTTTCATACAAATTTCATAACGTACGAGCATCAACCATACTCAACATAACCAAATCAGTAGTTTCACCCCCACTTGGAAACTTCACAATACATACCCAAAAATCTCTTCCTCTCACAAACTCTTAACTTTCTCTAAACCAAGGAAACTATCACCATTACAAATATTATGCATTAAACATATACTTCTCATAAGAAATTCTCATCTTTGCAACAACATTCAAACATAACAATCATACCATCAATTAACATCTTTCATTAAAAAAAATAATTAAACATTAGATTTAGAAAGTGAAATTAGCTTCCCTTACCTGATAAAGTTTATCTAACTCTGCTTTCGTCTCCTAAACAGTCACTACAAGAAAATCCTCAATTAGAAACAAAAAATAATTAGTTACTATAGTGACAAATTTAGATACCAATTTATTCTTTTGAGTAAGTTCATTTTTTACCCTTTTTTTCGAAACAATATGTTTTTCTCTTGTATGTAGCTTTTCTACGCTCTAGGCATATCTCTATTTGTTAGAGATAATAAAATCATGCTCTAATTGTTGATTAAACTCTTCTTTGTGTAAATAGAACTATTTTAGGCTTTGAAGTTGTGTAAGAGAAGAACAAAATTAGGAATCTAAGGGAAGCTAATCATTTAGAAGTTATTAGTTTTCTTAAAATATTGAGTCTTGTTTTTAAGATTTAATTTGAGATATTCATAATTTTATCTTTATTTAAATAAGTGAGAGGTGACAAATTTATATTAGAAACATTATGGTAAAGAGTAAAATAATTGATTATTTTTTCAAGAGAAGTGTTGTGATGAAGATGAAAAAATTGCATCTACGTCATCTAAAATTGTGAAACTTCATGAGAATCCAAAAATTGAAGAAAATGAAAAACAACTCTATAAGGTTCCTAAATTACATATAATGAATTTGAAAATGCTTTAGAACGTGATCCAGAGAAGCGTATTCAAATTTGGCAATACTCACCAAATCAAATTGATGAGGTATGAAGGGCTTATCTAAAATGGGGTCCATATCAAATGCATCTAGAAAATTATCCGTTATCTGGTAAAGATGATCATCCAAGAAGATTTCAATATACATGGTTTAGCTTACTTCCTTCATAGTTAGAGTATTCGCCACTAAAAGATGTCACATATTGATTACCGTGCTATCTTTTTAGTAAAAAACCAAGCGGACAACCTGACTCAGATGTTTTCATTGTTACAGGTAATTGAGTTATTTTTCATGGAAAGTGATATTGCAACTAGCTTTAGTTCTGATTCAATTATTGAAGATTTTAAGTCATTGAAAGAACATAGATGAGCATTCTGACTAAAGGTAACTTTTTTTTTAATATATTATTGTTGAAGATAAACTTTATGTTACTCTTTCATATATATTATTGTCATAGTGTTTGAATTCTATTATCATGAGTGCTTATTTTGAATAAAGAAAATTATGTAAAGAAATGAATTTTTTTAATTAAAGAAAATTTATATATAACAAATATAATTTGATCCCCTAAATTTTTTGTTCAAATTCTGCCACTTAGTATTGGGTTGTTATCTTTGGCTTAAGCCTTTATTTATTTTTGTTGGATTCTTTATATATATATATATATATATATATATATATATATATATATATATATATATATATCTATATATATATATATATATATATATATAAATATTTATTTTTATTTTTTTTTTTTTTTTTTTTT
>Ga0214543_1010937_pt1 | contig 13066 bp, 8 predicted proteins | sample CNSS2metaG_FD_160094 | JGI IMG/M metagenome (GOLD analysis project Ga0214543, IMG submission 160094) | Root nodule microbial communities from cowpea collected in UCLA plant growth center, Los Angeles, California, USA - CNSS2 | ecosystem: Host-associated > Plants > Roots > Nodule | place: USA...
AGTATCCTAATATGATATATGTATGTTAGATTTATGATTCTTCCATTATGATATTTCTCCCAAATTAAGTTTCCCCAAATTAATATGAACCCTAACTATGATTTTAGGAATTTTTTGTATGAAATTGACATGAACCCTAATTATATTTTTCTCAAATTAGTATAACCCAACATTATAAAATGTTGATATTTTGTATTTTCAACTGCATAAAATGAATTAGTTGAATACTCTTGAATTGAAATAAAAATTAGAATACTCATTTATGTGAATTCAACAAATTAAGAAAATTAAAAATTGAAATGTTTGAATTGCATGATTTAAATAAAGAAAATAACTTTTTTAATTAAAATAATTATATATAAAACATCTAATTTGGCACCCCTACGTATTTTCTTCAAGTTCCGCCACTGCTTACACCATGTCTGTTATCCAAAAACACACCCACTCCTTACAAGAACTCAACCCGGAGAAGGAAAGTTGGAATATCGTTGCAAGAGTGGCAAGGTTATGGTTTGTTGAAGATTACACAAAAGGAAAAACTCCATTTTCCATGGAAATTGTTCTTCAAGACAAAGAGGTACTGTCCTAAAACTATAAACGCCTTTTATTTTTTTACTTTTCCTAATTTTTGTATTTTTACACATAAGTTTAAATATGCTTTTATTCTTTCATTTATGAAATTGTTTTTGTAGGGTGTCATAATCCATGCATCTGTTAGACACACATTGATATACAAATTCTAGTATGAAATCAAAGAGGATAAGGTTTACACCATTCAATCTTTTAGTGTTTCATGTAATGGTAGTTCTTATAAACTTCAAATCACGCCTATAAGATCAACTTCCAATTTGGAACCAAGGTCAATATGGTTGAAAGTACCTTAGTTCCGAAAACTAGAACTTCATACACCCCTTTTTCAACCATCATAGTTGCTGGTTTTGACACAGATTACTTAGTTAGTAAGTATATTTTTGTTATTTTTCTTTCTTTTTTCATATAACTTTTTTTTAATTCTTTTTCTTACTTTTTCCTTTTTCTGTAGATGTCATTGGAATGTTTACTGGTGTTGGAATAGAGAGGGAGCTAGAGAAAGGTGGTAAGAAAACCAAAATGAATGTCATCCTTATTGAAGTTGATGGGTAAGCGAATTTCATCTATTTTTCTTCTTTAGTGTTTTTAAATTTTTTTTATGGATTTCATCTGTTTCTCTTTTTATCTGATTTTTAACATGCAATAGTTTGCGACTGGAGTGTACTTTATTTGGTCAATATGTTGATATATTAAATGCATTTCTGGCCTCTGGAGAGGATCAACATGTTGTCATTGCTTTACATTATTGCAAAGTGAAGACCTTCTAAGGTAACTAACTTTGATTGATTATTACAGTTGTATTAATTTTTTAAATTATTTTTGACATGTTGTCTTTTGTAGATAAAGTTTCTATTCAAAACTGTATGAACTGTACCAAGATAATGTTTAACTGTGATGGTGAAGATGCAACCAAGTTGAAAAAAATGTAAGTATATATACATAAGATATATCTTTGTTTATAGATAGATATATGTATATCTTTGTAATATAACATATTTTTTTAACGTAGGATGTGGGATAGTACTGAATCTCCTTCTCAACCTCTTACCCAACTTTGTGCTTCTTCTAAAGTTAGCTTAGAAGATGATTTCATTAAGCTGCTTCCTAGAAGTTCAATTGAAGGTCTCAAAGATTTTAAACAGGTTCAAATATTTGTCTCTATGTTGCACATAAATATTTTTATTTAATTACCGTTCATTTTTTTCATATCGTTTCATTATTTATTTTACAGGAAAGTACTTTTGTAGTAAAGGCTACTATCAAACATGTGCTAGATCATGATGATTGGTGGTATACAGCATGTGTCCACAACAAAGCAGTATATCCTGATTCCAAAATGTTTTTTTGTGAAAAGGGTAACAAGCATGTCATTAAGGTTACACCTAGGTAATATTATTAATCTTCAGAATATGATTTTATTAATATAATATTATAAAAACTTAATAATGTTCATAATGTCTTTAATGTTTTTTTTAGGTATAAACTTAAACTTCGTGTAATTGATGCTACAGATTCTACAACTTTTTTGTATTTGATCGTGATGCAAGTGCAATGTTGAAGAAATCATGCTCTGATATTCTTGACTTACAAGACAAGGTTAAGTTAATCATTTCTGCTTATATTATTGACATTTAACTTAAATGTTTTGTTTTATTTTCAAATTAATTCACAATCAATATTTTCTTATTCTATATTGGGTATTTCTTTTCCAATTATTTTAATCATTATTGTTATCTATAGTAATTCTTTTTCATTAATTTACATCATTTATATTTATCCTTTTTTAATAGAACACTGTTGCTGGAGACTTGCCTAAAGAGTTTGAAATCCTAATTGATAAGACCTATCTGTTCAAAGTTGAGTGCAAGAATGATTATAATAGCAAATTTGAATAATCATTTAGAGTTAAAAAAGTTTGTATGGATGAAAAAGTAATTGAAAGCTTTTCTGATGTTGAAATTAAGTCTTTGGTAAGATCTTATTTATTTCTTTTGACGTCTTATCCTATATTTTTCTTTAATTGTAATATTATTTCTATTGGATACAATTTTTAGGATCTATACTCTACAAATGAAGAAGAAAGCAAAGTAAATGAGCGAACAAATCAAATCTCATCTGATTCCATTGTAGAGGTAGTTGAAGATTACAATTTAACTTATTTTGTAAAGCTTTGTATATGCTATTTTTTTAATTTTATTTTTAGGATTTGCTGATCAAATTCACAGAAGAATCAAATGATGTTGAGACTCTAAGTGATCATTTGAACAATATAGTATCAAGCCATGTTCCTGCAAACGAATCGTTGAATAATAAAGATGTAATTGATGTTGAAATTGATGAGTTAACCCGCAAAGAATCATCTCATCTGGACAATCTTGACTTGGCTACTCAACCACCTATCTCACCACTTAAAAGACAGAGTCGATCTATGGTTCAAGAAAACAAAAAGATTCCAGTGAAGATGTTGAAGAAGAATATCAAGATTGAAAAGTGATTTCTGTCATTTGAAACTACAAATTGTAATAGACTTTATTTTGTGTTTTATGTTGGTTATGTTATTTTTTTGAAAAACATTTGCTGCTTTTAAGTATTTGTACTCATGACCACTATTTTGTGTTTGTCTTAGGTTGTTATTTTCAAAACATTTACTCCAACTATGTTTTAATTTAATTATGAATTACATCAAATCTTGCTCAATTCTGAATAGATTTCATGTTTATTATTCTTAATTTTGTACTCTATGTTTACAGTCACAATTTGCTAGCTGAATCAAAGTGTGTTGATATAATTTGGCATTGTCAACACCATAATCATGCTAGCTACATGAAATTAATTAAGTTCAGCAGAGGTTTTTCCTTGTGTTTTTTATTGTGTATTGGGTTATAAAAAATCGTTTATTTTCACTATTTGTGTACCTTTTTTAAATATATTTCTAAAAATTTGTATACCTTTTGTTGTTTATGGTTATTTTTAAAATTGAGTATATATTGCTAGCATAATGTCGAAGTCTTGATATTATTTTTAATGTCAACTACATTATGATGCTAGCTACATCAAAGTCATTAAGTTTTTATCTATGTATATTTTTCAACTACATTATTGGTTTCGCAACATATAAAACTTATTTAATGTCTTCAAAAGTTTATTTTTATTTTCTTAATCATAATTTTTCTTCTTTATTTTGTTTATCTTTTCATATAAAAAATGATTACTCTTACAATGTTTTAAAAAATTGTCTACCTCTTTTTATGTTTAGTGCCTTAAATTTAAATTTTCTATTTTTATTTTAAATAACTTTAAATCAATGTTTAATTTTATTATATAAAAATACAATTTTTATAATATTAACTTTTTTCAATTAGTAATTAGTTATCTTTTTTCTGAATATTTTTTAATATTATTTTTATCTGGTATTACTCTTTCAACTTCTGATTTGTTTTTATTTAAAAAAAGAATATATATTTCTTTAAAATTTTTTGAAAGTCATTTATATATTATCAAAATTAATTTATTAATATTCTTAAATATGATTGTTTTTTCAAAAACCCTTCTTTAATTTCGCTTTAATTACAAGTCTTTTCATATCTATATAACCGTCTGTTTGCCTTATTTACTATCAAGTTTTATGTTTTTTATAAATCAAGGAAAAAGAACGGTCACTCCCCTAAACTTGCTTCCATGGATTCCTCTTTGAGTGTCACTGCAAGAAAAACTTTAGAAAGGTTCACTACGTATCATTTTGTTCATAATCAGGTACGTTTACTTCACAAAAACTTCAAAAAGTATGTTCTTTGCTGTTTTTTTTACGTTTAAACCGTAGCACATTGTCTCATCATCCATCGTAATCGTTCAAAAGCATGTATTTCTTTTTTCACTTTGTTGACAATATTACTTATTCTCAATTTTCTTTCTAAAAATTAAAACTTTGTTCAATAATCGTTCAAAGGTCGGTTTTTTCTATTTGTTTTCCATGCTCATGTATGTCAAACTATATTTTCTGTCATCATCTATGCAATTTTTTTACTTCTTCTCCAAATCTTACTTCATCTGTTTTTTGGTTATCAAAATGTCATCTTTCTTCAATAATCGTTCAAATCGGTTACATATTTTGTTTTTGATGCATTGTTCATGTATGTTGACCTTTTTTGGCTTTCATAAGACAACTTATATTTTTACTTTGCTTGAACTCTGACTTTAGTATTTATTTCTTCTAAAGATGTCAACTTTCTTCATTAAGCCTTCAAATTCACGACTTTCTATTTTTTGTTTTTATACATGTTTCGTCTATGTCGCTTATTTTTTTGTTTACATCACCCATGCATGTTTTTATTCCTTGATTGAAATATTTTTGCTTTCATCATTAGTTTCATATTTGTCTTATTCATCTTTTTGACCTTTCTATCTGTTTTTTGTCTCATTAGGAGTTCGGACATGTTGATCCAATATTTTTTGCTATTTTTGGTCACGAATTAGGACCGGTTTGGCAGTTGGAAGATATTGAAGGGAATCAACATCAGTTAACTTTTAATATGGATGTGAATCATCCCATTCTCACGGATGGTTGGTATAGCCTGAGAGTTTTTTATAAATTGCAACATATCCATCAAATTGTATTTAGATATGTTGGCAATTCAACCTTCCACATCACTATATTCTCCAACATGTCTACAATATCCACTGGTGTGAAATTTCTTTCAAACCTAATTCGGTTGCGAAAAAAACATCTATTTAGAGTGAAATTGACAAAATCTCAATACAAAGCCAGCCATCTGGTGAACTTTTCATTTTATATTTTTGTTTTATATTTTATTTTGTTTATATATTTTTTTTGTGCTCTTATTTAGTTCTTTTTTCAGGACCTACAATCTGACTTTGTAGATTACGTTCGTAAACGTAGATTGAGGAGGTTGGAATTGCAGGGACGTGACAACACTTTCATTGTTCAATGTAAGATTCTGCTCCGTAATACACCTAAGAAGTCAAGTAAGATTGGGAAGGGATGAAAGGACTTCTGCACATTCAATCGTTTGGAAGAAGGAGATATTCTTGTGTTCTAGCTGACAAAGAAATGACAAAGAAGAAGATCAAAGTCTATGTCCACAAAGAATGGAGTTTTTAATATTGCACTTTTTTTTTAGTTTACTTTTTATATTATGTATGGTTTTTGAAGAACTTTCAAAGTACTTTGCTTTTATTTTGTTTGTAATAGTTTTAGCATCCTATTTTTGTTGCTTCTAATAATTAGAAGCCATATCTATAAGTATTTTACCTAAGTTAATTATCGTCAAGTTTTATATTTTAATTATTTTCCTAATACAATATTTATTTAAATAATGATTTTCTAAAATAATTTTTCAATTCGATAATAAAAATAATTGAAAATGATTATGATGAGAATTCAAATATCTTAAAAGATTTGATTGATTTTCGTAAAAAAAGGTTTGAAGTAATAATAAAGAAGTCAATTTTATATTTTGCAGTACTAATATTTGGAAATACTAACTGAATATAATTTGAATAAACTTTTATTAATTTTTTTACAAAAATTATTTTAATATGTGTTGCAAAAGTTATTTTAATTGTTTTTTAGTAATCTATAACTTATTCGAATAATATAGTAACCGTGAAAACATTAAAACCCATTTCAGTTTGAACTCTCTTAGAAGTTTTTTAATTTAAATTTAATTTCTTTGAATTTATTTTCATTTTTATAATTCAAAACAATTAAATTATTTTGTTTTGCCCTTTCTTTAGTAGTTGCGTGTTACACTCAATGTAGAAATAAATGTCTACTTTAAGGGTTGACTATTACAAACCATAGTACTTTTGTGCTTGCCAAAAAAGGACATATAGCACAGATGCACATTCTGAAATGAAGCTTTGCATTGTCTGCAAATCATCAATTTGGACATTGCAGATCAAATCTTTTTGAAAAGGTACGCTTTTTCAAATATTGAGTTATATGTTCAGTTCTGATATTTCCATATTAATGAAATGTTTGTTCTTTTGTGTCAAAAGTTTGTACTGACAGTACCTGAATCGAGAAGAATGTGCGTGGAAAACTAAAAATGTGCCTACATCTATTAATAACTTTCTACTTGCTTTCTGCTTTACTTTCTTCATAGTGCATTGTTAATTGGTTTTGTTATTACTTTTCTATTATTAATTTTAAATCTTAATCTTATTTGATTTCCAACCTGTTCTGAATTTGTAAAACACCATAATACAACAATACAATGCATAACTTCTGCACACTTTGAACATTATCACAACAAAATGGATTCAAATGATTCAACAAATGGAAGAAGAAAAAGGAAGAACATTGTCTCACAAAATATTTCCAATAGCTTGATGAAGTCCACAGGTTAAATAAATTTATGTTTCTCACATTGCATTTTAAACTTTCTTCATTTTTTCTATCTCATTTCATTTGTTTCTCATCCAATTCAATTAAATCCACACTCATATGTAAAAACAAAGATGTAAATACTAATCTTACTTTATGTATGTTATTTTTTTTTTGTTCTTTTGATTGCAGTTACAAATGAGGACAAATCCAGTCACAGTGAAGCATTTCCTTTTTGCAAATACTACACCTCTTTCTTAGTTAAGAAATTGTGGTAATCATTTTTTCATTCACTATAAATTTCATCCAACAAATTTATTATTGCATTCATTATTGTCAATCTGTTTTTAATTTCCTTCACAAATATTGATATCAAAAAGGCACCAAAATCAATTTACTCAATGGACTAAAACAAATATGGAATTTGTAATAACTTACACTGTGATAGTTTTCAATATGTTTATTATTTGTGTTGCATAGTTACATTGCTTTTCCTACTAAACTAAAGAAATTTAGATGAAATGAATTTTATCTATTCTGTTCTCATTTGACTTTTTAACAATTCTACTAGTAAGGAAAGAAAATGTTACCCCAGATGCAACTATCAAAACCTACTTATCTCTTAATGAAGATAGACACGTGCAGAATAAAAGAATTCAATCTACAAATAGAAAGTGACTTTCCGAGTTGACATATTGTGGTAAGTTTGTTATTTTAATTTAAATTTCATTCAAATTCAGTACAAATGCTAGCACTACAGACTTATTAGTCTCATTATTCATCTTTAATGCATATTATACAATTAACACACATGGATATTAGATGACATCATTTCATAATCAATTTGTTTCATCTTTAAATGCATTTCATAATCATTTGTTTAACTGCATTTTGCAGAACTTGACCAAAATAATGGGAAAGTTGCACGAAGAAGAAGGAAACTTATTATGAATCAGAAGTTGGCAGAAAAAAGCAATCCCATTGGTGATAAAAAAATTTAATTACTAATTATTTATATATCTATTATTATCTTTTCTTGATTTCAATTCCTTTCATACTAAATTTTACTATTACTACATCTCTGAGTAGAATATCATGGTTCTACCTCCATTCGATCTACCAATGCTCCAATTTTGCACAACAACAACAGTAACAACACAAGTACAAATCAAAATTATATTTATTTTTTTATGCTTTTCTCTTAATAGAAAAAGTACAAACACAATACTTTAAGATATTTTAGTCTTTTTATTAATTTTAGTTTTTCAAAGTCAAATTTAAGTTATTTTAGTTATTCAACTGTATAATTATATTTTAGTGATAAATTAAATTAAGAACAGAATTACAAAATCTTATATATCAATAATATTTATTGTTTTTATAAATTTAGAATTCAGTTCATTAATTTATGGATGTACTTGCAGGTATTATTCAATTTGATTGTCATATTGGAAGAAGCAAAACCAATCTGTTTAATACACAAGAACTGTTACATAAAGAAATTGTGGGTAGCAGCTCCAGTCATGCTTCACTAAATTGTTCTGCTTTTTCTGAAGTTGTTAATCCTTTTTATGTTCAACAAAACAAAAGTCATGGTAATTTCTAATATAAACAAAATTCATTTCATTACTTTAATTTCTTTAATTTACTAGTTCAGGTTGCTAATACTCATTTCAATTTATGTTGAAGGTGTACAATTCTGTCGGCCTTCTCGGGAGCAGGCTATTAGATTTATTTCGAAGATATTGGATTTTGACAATAATTCTGACGAAGATGTAAATGATGGTAATCAATAATGGTTCATTTTAAATAATAAACACTTACTGTTTCTTTATGTAAAATTGGTTTTTCCTTTTCTTTCAGATAACATAATTGGACATTTCTCCTCTGATTTGTATTCAAAAGCTGAAATTCAAGGTGCAACAATACTTTTTAGTGTTTTTATATTACTATATAGATATAAATATAAATGTTATTTAAGTAATGACATATATGTTTTTTATGTACTTTGGAAATGTTGATGTTGGGGAGTGTTCACTTGAGTGTCCCTATTGTCAAGCTCAATTGTGGTACGAAGAAAGATCTGATAAATGCAAAAGATTAAAACAAGTTGATTTCTCTCTTTGTTGTCAAAAGGGAAAAGTCCAACTTCCATTGTTGAAGAAACCTCCACAATTGCTTCAAAAGTTGTTCAAAGGTGAAGACACTACAAGCCAGCATTTCTTACATTACATAAGAAGTTACAACAACATGTTCTCATTTACATCCATTGGTGCTAAGATCCATTCCTCAATCAACAATGGATCGGGTCCTCCTCAATTTATTCTTAGTGGTCAAAATTACCATCGCATTGGAAGTTTATTGCCTGAAAAAGGATCAAATCCAAAATTTGCACAACTATATATTTATGACACAGAAAATGAAACAACCAACAGAGTTAGTCACTTTGGGTATGTGTACATAGTTTATTTATGTTTTAGCAATCATTGCGCATATAATTGTCTAATTTTTAATTTTACAAGTCTAATAGTCAGCAATCCATATTTGATAAATCATTGATCGAAGAGTTGAAGAAAATGATTGACAAACACAATGTACTTGCTCAAACATTCAGAAGAGTAAGAGATTTTATACATGATGATGAACAATCAGATTTTGGATTGAGGTTATTTAGACATCGCTTTAAGGATCCTAGAGTATACAATACACCAGTAGTAGATGAAGTGGCAGCATTGATTGTTGGTGATTTGAGCACCTTAGATGTAGGAAGGGACATCATTGTCAAGAAAGTTTCTGGTCAGTTAACAAGACTACATGAAACACACACATGTTTCATTCCTCTTCAATATCCTTTGATTTTCCCATATGGAGAGGATGGTTATCAAGAGGATATTCCAATTAGAGATTGTCAAAAATATGGACAAAGTAGAAAGAGAATTCACATTTCTTTACGAGAATTCATTGCTTTCAGAATACAAGATAGAAAGGTTGAATTTGGTAATGTTGTAAATTCACGTAGATTGTTTCAACAGTTTTTAGTGGATACATACACTATGATTGAAGCCCAAAGGTTTTATTTATACGAAATAATCAAAAACTCATTCGTTCAAATATTCTGAATGGGTTACAAGAAGCTGTTAACAAAGGTGAAACTGATCCTTCTTCCATTGGTAAGCGTATTGTTCTTCCAGCTTCATTTACAGGTGGTATGAGATACATCTTCAATAATTGCCAAGATGCTATGGCAATTTGTAAGAGGTATGGCTATCCAGATTTGTTTATAACAATCACATGTAATGTAACTTGGCCTGAAATTATTGATTTTGTCAAATCAAGAGGATTAACTACTTCAGAGACATTGTTTGTAGAGTTTTTAGAAATTAGACCAAATGATGACAGATTTCAAGAAGAATAATTTCTTCGGCAAAGTCAATGCAGGTATACCATACTACTTTTCTTAATTTATTTTTCTTACTGGAAATTGTTTTCTCTAATAATTATGTTCCAAATTTAGGTATGTATACAGTTGAATTTCAGAAGAGAGGTCTGCCACATGCTCATATATTATTATGGTTGAGTGACTTAAACAAGTTAGAAAATGCAAAGCATATAGATCAAGTCATCTCTGCTGAACTTCCTCATCCAGATCTCTATCCTAAACTTTCAAAGGTTGTTCAAACATATATGATACATGGTCCTTGCGGAGCCGCTAGATTCAACTCGCCATGTATGAAAAAAGGTCGGTGTTCTAAATTTTTTCCTAAAAAATTTAGACATTCAACTACAATTGATGAAGATGGATATCATGTATATAGACGTAGAGATGATGGTTTATTTGTGTTGAAAAATGGACATAAATTAGGTAATGCAAATGTGGTGTCATATAGTCCTCTTCTCTTAATGTGTTATCAAGCTCATGTTAATACAGAATATTGCAACATATCCAACTCAATCAAGTATTTGTTCAAATATGTCAACAAAGGTCCTGATAGAGCAACAATTAAAATTACAGACAAAGAGAATGAATTTACAGAGATGCGTATTGTTGATGAGATAAAAAGATACTATGATTGTAGATATTTATCTGCATTTGAAGCAGTTTAGCGAATTTTTGGCTTTGATATCCATCATAGATGGCTAGTTGTTCAACGTTTAACTTTTCACTTACAAGATCAACAACCAATTTTGTTTAAAGATGATGATCGAATTGATGATGTAATCCTTAGGAATGAGAATATGAACACCATGTTCCTAGCTTGGTTTGAAGCTAACAAAAAATTTGAGGAAGGTAGAAACTTGACCTATGTTGAATTTCCAACAAAGTTTGTTTGGATGTCTCAACAAAAACAATGGAAACCAAGAAAGCAAGGTTATAGTATTGGTCGACTAACATATGTTCCTCCAGGATCAGGTGAATGCTACTACATGAGAATCTTACTAACAAAACAAAAAGGTTGTATTGATCATGATAGTATAAAGACAATTAATGGTAAAACATTCTCCACATACCAAGAGGCTTGCCAAGAATTAGGATTATTGGCAGATGACAAAGAATTCATTGATGCCATTAAAGAGGCTAGCCATCTTGCATCTAGAAATCAACTTAGAAGGTTATTTGTTGCTTTGTTAATCATGAATACAATGTTTAAGCCAAATGTTGTTTAGGATGTAACTTGGACTTTACTTGTAGATGGTATCCTATATCAAAAAAGAAAAGACTTAAACATACCAGGTACTAAATTGAATTAATCTACACTGTTTTTTCCATAATTAGGTATTAATTACATTTTCTATTTTGTAGATTTTCAAATTCAAGAGCATGATTTACACAATCTTTGTCTACTAGAAGTACAAGAACTTCTAAATTCAAATGGGCGAGCTTTAACAAATTATAGTTGCCTTCCTCAACCTGATCTTTCAAATTCATTCAAATTTCAAAGTAGGTTCATTGTTGATGAAATGAATTATGATAAAGAATAAATGGAGAAGCTACATCAATCTCTATTGTAGTCTGTCACTAATGAGCAACTACATGTTTATAACAAAATTATGACAATAGTGAATTCAAAGGTAGGGAATTTCTTTTTCTTATATGGTTATGGTGGTACTGGAAAAACATATCTCTAGAAACTTTTGTCAGCTGCTATTAGAGCAAAGGGAATGATTGCCCTTAATGTAGCTTGAAGTGGCATTGCATCTTTATTGCTTCCTGGAGGAAAAACTACTCATTCTACTTTTTGCATACCATTAACAATCAATGATGAATCAACCTGTAACATCAATCAAGGAAGTCTTCGTGCTAAACTATTGATGGAAGCAAAACTTATAATATGGGATGAAGCTCCTATGATGAATAAGTTATGCTTTCAAGCTTTTGATAGAACATTGAGAGACATTATGAGAGCTACGAATCAACATAATGCTGACAAACCATTTGGTGGAAAGGTGGTGGTCTTGGGCGATGATTTTAGACAAATCTTGCCAGTAGTAAGAAAGGGATCAAGGTATGATATTGTGAACTCATCAATTAACTATTCTGATTTGTGGCAATATTGCACAGTTCTTAAGCTATCACAAAACATGAGGTTAAAGACTGCTGCTTCAAATGAAAGTGCAAAAGATATAAAAGAATTTGCTGATTGGATTCTTAAAATTGGAGATGGAAATATGAATTTGAATGAAAGTGGTGAAGCAAACCTTTCAATACCAACAGATCTTCTAATTCAGGAAAGTAAAACACCTTTACTTTCTTTAGTCAAATTTGTTTATGGTGGTCTAATTGAAAATATCATGACTCTTGGATTCTTTGATGATGGTGCTATATTTTGCCCTACAATTGATAGTGTTGAACAAGTAAATGACTTCATTTTATCTTTGATTCCTGGTGGAGAACAAGTTTATTTAAGTTCAGACAATCCTTGCCAATCTGATGATGATCAAGAAATTCAAGGTGAGTGGTTTACTCAAGAGTTTCTAATAGATATTAAATGTTCAGGAATTCTAAATCATAGGATTAAATTGAAAGTTGGCGTACCAATTATGCTTTTAAGAAACATTGATCAAGCAAATGGTCTGTGCAATGGTACAAGGTTGCAAGTTAATGATTTGGGAAAGAATGTTATCTCTGCT
>Ga0214543_1010938_pt1 | contig 13066 bp, 11 predicted proteins | sample CNSS2metaG_FD_160094 | JGI IMG/M metagenome (GOLD analysis project Ga0214543, IMG submission 160094) | Root nodule microbial communities from cowpea collected in UCLA plant growth center, Los Angeles, California, USA - CNSS2 | ecosystem: Host-associated > Plants > Roots > Nodule | place: USA...
TAAAGGTATTTACTCTAACTACAATTAATTGAGACTTTACTTTGATTAATTAAGCTTTTTATTTGGTGAGGAGATAAAAGAATAGACATGATTAGGCATAGTAAAATTTGATTGAGACTGTACTTTGATTGAATTTACTATGGATAATCTAAAAGTTCTCACTTTTAATTGAGACTGTACTTTGGTTAAAAGTGAGAACACCAACAAATTAATTGAGACTTTACATTGATTAATTTGCAAATCTACAACAATAATTAATTGAGCAATAATCTTTAGATAACCGATGATGAATCTATTTTGAAAAAGCAATGGAATCGATCTATTTTGTTTACTATTATTTTTATCTCTTTTTATCTTTTCTACTTCTTTCTTTGTTTATCTTAATCCTTTCATATTTTTATTATTTTATTTGACTAACTCTTTTGTATAGTTTTTATAAGAACTAATTTGTTAAAAATCAATTCCGTGTTTGTTGGGAGACGACTTAGGGTTAACTTTACCCTTTCTATTTCCTTAACTACTATCTTAGCAATACTGAAGTTGCTATGGTTTAGTAGTATTAATCTGATCGCGTAATTGACAGCGTTATCAGTAAGGGTGGGATATAATATAAAAAATGAATTGGTAATTTTCCCAAATCTCATTCCTATCGGATATGATGCCCTATGAAGTGATGTCCTTCGGTTCAAGGAGACAAGTCAGTGGTTCCATATCAAGAGAGGGACAAGTTGAAGGGTGGAGGCATAGTATCACGCGAGTTAGAGGATTTTAACAAAGGCAAGGGAAGATTGGGCACGAAGGATCTCAGCTATGGAAAAGTTTCTAAATATGGTTTCGAAACAGGTACTGGAATTTCCACCAAGGAAGGGGTGGTGTTCACTAATGCGTCGGTGTTTGAGGCAGAACCAATGCCAATATTCCCAATTGGATATTCATGCTTAGAGCGCGAAGTAAAAGAAGTAGGTGAAGGGTTGTTAGGGATGTAGTGGTATGGACTTAGTAGGATAACCTGAATATCTGTAAGTTTGGTAGATCTTAGAGGAGAGAGTGGTAGGATAGACTGTTCAAGGGTAATTGTTGGATGAGGGAGGATTGGCTCTTCAAGCCTATGGTTTTAAAGAGTGGAAACATGATGAAGGTAAGAAATTTCAAACAGGTTGACAGTATCATCAAGGTTTAGCGACAAGATTCTTCGCTAGAGGAAGGGATTCGAGATCTTGGTTTGACGAGGTAAGAGTGAGGAGTTGGTAGAGAAGTAAGTGTCTGAGTTGGAAGGAGAAGATGTGAGGAGATTTCATTGGTCTAGTCATTTGACTAGGATGACTAAGTTTCTCAAAAAGGTTGGGAAGAAGCCAAATCGGGCAATCTTAGTTTGATGGTGTATCGTAGAGTTGCTTAGTACAAACCAAACTAGAAATTTGAAATCAGTGAAAGTTATGGTCCTGAGGTTTTGTGGAATGATGGTTATAAGTTAAGGGATCAAAGATGAAGATAGGATGCCAAAACGATATGGTGACGGAAACAGTTGAAAGTTTTAACTTGGAAATGGAACAACTTGGTAGTGAACCTTGTTTCCTTGGTTGAAGCAAGCAAAGGAAGCAAGATGTATGAGTATCCCTAAAAATGGCTGAGAGTGTTGAAGGTGGGACAGTAGGCCAGAACTCAAGAGTGCTCAAGTTAGTGGAGTGATGCTTAAAGGAAAGAACAAGGTGATGCGAAGTGATAACTAACATGTTTTACTTTGAATCATGAAATGAGTGATTATGCATATATTTAAATAGTTCATGGGCCGGAATTGATGAGTTTGGTATGATCTTTCGTATGGAACATGATTGGATGGTTGGTTATATATTGGCATGAGATTGGTATGCATGATAATTTTATGTTGGTTAGTGAGATATGATTTTGGTATGGTTTAGGACGTCATTCCATGAATCTTTAGGTGAGATCTCATGGTGGTGCCTCATGGTCAGGACATAATTTCACGAAGGTTTCGTGGTGGTGCCTCATGGTCAGGACGTCATTCCATGACCCTTTTTAGTGGGAGCTCATGGTGTTGCCTCATTGTTAGGACGTAATTCCACGGAGGTTTCGTGGTAGTGCCTCATTATATAATTTAGTAAGGATTCAAGTAAGGATTGCATCCTAAAACTCTAAGGAGTCAATTAGTCTCACATAGAGCATACTGACTCAAGTGGTGAGAGTACCAGGAGGTCCTAGTCTTTGGCAGAATAATCGCCTAAGATGTTTGAAGGCTAACCTTGTGCGTGGTAGGGTGAAACCCATTGATAATGGCTCTGTAGAGTAGTAGAGGTCACCACAAGTGCAAGCATCCAGTGAATCTGACTGATTATATGTATCCGGATAAATGAGTCTTAGAGTCGTGTTGGTTGTTATCATATGGTTGAGTGATTTATGTGTTCTCGGCCTTTAAATTCATATGCTCAATTGTATGATAAAACCTTTTTACTCTAATTTACCCTTTCTGTTTGTTTGTGTGTCTCGTGTGTGGTTTTCTCCTTTTGCGATGATCATCAATTTATTGATGTGAGCAAATGTGGGAACTCTTGGTGATCGTAGTGGCGATGGGGATGCTGCAACTTAGTTGGACATGGTTTAGTATTGGTCACCATTAAGCCACGTTGAAGAGTTATTATTATAATGTATTCCCTTGCTTATGAGTATGTTTTTTGTCATTTGTTGAACCTTTCTATTTCGTTAAGGGTACAATGGTGTGCCTTAGTTTTTTCTTTATCGAATACTTGGATGGCTGCGAAATCCTTATACTTTAAGTCTTGTACCCTTGGATATGATAATATGTACGAAGTTTTATTTTAATAGATTTATCTATTAAAATGGGACGTTACATATATAAATTTAATTTAACTTTTTTAAACAAAATAGTGTCAAAATTAGTAATATCTAATTATTTTGTTTGAATTTTAAATAAAAAATATTAACAATCGTTTAAAATAGGAGTGAATAAAAATATTTATATATATATATATATATATATATATATATATATATATATATTAAGTTTCATTGTAATTATTTATATCAATTGTAATGACCTAAACAATATTTAGAGTAGGAGTAGATCATATGAGTGTATGATACGTGTAAAATTCAATTATTTTATTTATATAAAGTTTGAGTTAAAAATAGAAAATTAATTAATCGAGTCAGGTTGAATACTCTTGAGCAATGAAATGGTATGGTGGAGATGATGTTCTAGGAAGGAGAAGTTATCCTGGAGGAAGAAGGCTAGAGGAGATCTAAGGAGATTCCTAGCTAGCATGACTCTGAATAAGGCAAATGTGTGGAGTGGTCTTAACATCAAGACATTTAGCATTCAAATTAAGAGTAACCTTTACACAAGTTTAGGAGACTCTTATTTATAGTAGAGAAACCTTCCTCAAATGCAATGCAAATGGGTGTGGAAATTAAATGAAACCGCTTAGCTTGGGCAAGAGCCATGCCTTCTAGATTCGTGAGTCATGGATCAAGTGCCAAGTGGAAAATAATGACTTCCATGCTTTTACCATGTGCAAAATGAGAAAAAAAATGCTCTAAGAAGCTTTTCGCCCAAGCTTACAAAGTGGGCTTGAATTGGCCCAAGTTGAAAGCTAGAATCAATGTACTTTAGCAAATTATTTTGTAAAACAAGGCCTAACTTTTGGCCCAAAAGAAAAGACTATGCTACTGATTTTACATGAAACCTATCATATTTTGATATCTTCTTTAGCCCAAGAGAATAGCATGTGAAACCCATTAAGCTTATTGGCATCTTGTTGGTATATGCCCTCTTGTATCTTTCTCATAATACTCCTAGTAATTAGGCCTTTGGATGGGCTTGGGCCTTGAATTGAGTATGGGCCATGTAATGGGCTTAGGCGTTGAATTGAGTATTGGTCATGTAATGGGCTTGGGCTGGATTCATCACTTTATCTATATTCTTTCTAGCTTTCTAATCAATTCATTCATTCATTTGAAAATCAGAGTGAACCATTTAAGATTCGGTGTCAAGGATAATCGTCATATCTAATCAAAGTCTAATTAGAGTAATTTCATCTTGTACCTTTTCTTTGGTTAGTCCGATGATATGCTTGGATGTGGGGGAAACTTGTTTGCATGTGGTTCTTTCGAGTTCAAGATAATATCTGCAAATCAATGATCACTAATTTGTTTATCTAAGATTTTCTTTGTTTAGATAGAACATCCTATGAGAGTTTGAGTTTGTGGAACATGGTAGAGACAAAACTCAAATCCAGATAAGGGAAGCTAGTTGTATTGTTTTTCATCTATGAGATTGGCTTTTAGTTTTATTTTATTGTGTGAATTACATGTTTGTGATGAGATATGATGAAGTGGGTTGTTTGTTCTTTCGGTTAATTTGATGAATGGACTACTTGTCCTCGCCCCTTAACCTGCACAAAGGACTATTGTCTTTGCCCTTCCTGGGACATTAAAACTCAAGAGAGACACCGAAGCTCATTTTTCCAGCTTATATGTCAAAAAAGATCATCCAAGTACACGGTCTGGCTGGGCACATGTTGGCCCAATAGGATGACATGTACTCAGACTCGCTAAGTAACCAAGTCAGTCCAATCATCTCAAGGGGACATAACCCCAAATTACTTGTTAATCATGATTAACAAGTAATTAAGAGTAATAAATCCATGCCTAACTAGGTAAGGCCCAGGAACTACTATAAAAGGCACATTTTACGAAGTATATATCTCAGACTAACTTTAGCATCAAAGTGTCTTTTTCAAGCAATCCTCATCTTGTACTCGAGAGTTGAGGATGAAATACCTTTAAAGTGGATACCTTGAGGTGTCACTCGGTCGTATGCATTGCATGACACTCGTAGAAATATAAAAGAAAACATTCAAAAATTAACAAAATCAAATCAACATTCCAATCAAATTTTTTACAAAGTACTACGTAACTTTAATTTCTCATTTTTAATGATAATATGTAGGACCAAGATTAACCCTTGTCGAGTCCTTTTCACTCAAAAAATATATTTGTTCAATGATTTCTTAGTTTTGGGAAAAGTAAATATTTTAAAATAAACACATCTCTTTTGGCAAATTTAATTAACGGTACCGCCTATGAGCGGACGTTGTAGGGTGTTAATACCTTTCCTGCGCAAACTATGTTTTATTTTATGGTTTTTCATAGTTTTCCACAATAAACTATGGTGGTGACTCCAAATCTCTATTTAAAAACCCATTTCTTTTTGGTTCATCATCCCGTCGGGATTTAAATTGCGACAGTAATGTAAATGCTAATAGCAAATGAATAGAAAATCAAATGTGGTTAACTAAGTCTAATATAGTTGTGCAAAGAAATGTAAATGGTCAATCAAAAATTCAATAAGCTATGCAGAATAGTGATTTTTAAAATTGTTCAATAAAGTGCTATGAGAACAAAAATAGTTACCATTTTAAGTTTATCTTAATGTTAAGTTTATTAGTATATATTTTGTGACGATTGCATAGTTTTGGTAGCTATTAAGTTATTTGTACATATCATTTAGGAAAAACATGAACATTTTTTAAATTGGTTGGAAAAAGAAGTAGGACGAAACACTCTTGGTCTAAACATGTTTTTAAAAGTTAGGAGCGTAAGGAAGGAAGGATGAATAATCTAACATGATTAAAACATATGCTTTGTATACACATTGCACAACTAAACATTGACATAGGATGAGAACCCAACCAGTGAGAATTGAAAAAAAAAAAAAAGAATTTCGATATCTAAATCACCAACTATACATGCATGTCATGACATCATTTCTTTTTTCTGAATATTGATCACCTTGAAAAACCAATTTTCCCTTGACAACCCAGCCACATTACAGGCTATGAAAAGTCCTTAATGATCCTCACCATGTTTTGTGCAATCATTGATTTAACATGAAATACAAAGTTATGTGAATTGCTTTCAAAAGGTTGCTTAGAGTGAAACACTTCAAAATGGGAAGGCAAACTGAAATCTGATTTAAACACTAGGGAGCCTGTGTTAATCTAAGTTGTGCAATTGAAATACTTAGTATCTTGAGTTGAAATTTTAAGGGTTATATCCTCTTGTACTGTGACTACATCTCCCTTAATTTCTTTTAGGTGAAATCACAATTCTAAGTCCAACCAATTGCAGTACTTGATATTTTGTAAAATTCATTTCCTTTATTGAGGACAACAAAGATATAAAAAGAGGGGCCTATGGTAAGTGCTCATTTTACATATAATTCACATGCATTTTAGTAATTATCTTGATTAAATATGTTGCATATCTTAGGATTTTTCTCCCTTTTATCTAGAATTAACTAAAAGCGTTTAGATATGATCATGTGTGTCAAATTAATGTACTTTTGATGAATTTATGGAAATTTAGAAGGAAAAGAGCATGATGGCTTGAGTTACAGAATCACAACTTTAGCAACTATTAGGCAATTTCAAGAAGATTTGAATTTTTGTTCCACAACTCAAGCAAAGGATATCATGCCTAGGCCACATGAAGAAAACTTCGCCATGAAGCAATCTTAAGCACCAAAATTTGGAGCTCAACCATGGAGGAAACCCACCATTGAATAAAGCATTCCGATTGAACAGAGTGAAAAGGGTTCAAGCTAAAAGGAAACCCTCCACGAAAGGAAAACTCACTAGTTTAGCCATCATGTTTGGAGTTATAAATAACCCACGATTTTCTATAAATTAAGGAAAGCCCCCTGTTTTGTATCCATAATTTTGTTGTAAATTCTACTCTCTCTCTCTAGAGTCTCCCACTCTCACTTTACTTGTAATATCTTAAGTTCGAGGAAACATGAGGGAGGTGCAACTTCTCCTAGGATCAATTGTTAGAATCATTATGAGTTGCCAAACTTTTATGTGTTGGGATTGGATGTAGTTATTTTGAACTTATGTACTAGTATTGTTGTTTTATTCAATTGTCCTTTCATGTGTTGGTGATTCAATTTGCATTTCATATGTGATGAACTAATCAATCATTTGTTGTATATATAACTTGATTTAGGCGGAAGCTAATTCATCATTAGATCCAATTGAGCCATCTAAGGCTATTAGGAGGAAAAGATGTCCCTATATGACTTAGCTAGTGTAAAGAGTCTTAATCATTAATACAATGAGTTCATTCATAAGAGTGAGACATCACATTAAGTTTGAATATCTTTAGGTCTTAGTGACCTAGACATGGGCCTAGGATTACATTAGTGTACTTCCAGGAATAATAAATGAATGTTGATAATCCAATGAAATAGTATTTGTGCATAAGAATAGAGTAGCGAAATGTAATCCTAACACACTTTATCATATCTGAATCACACTTGTATTCTTATTCAGAGTTCTGGATCACAATCACTTTACAATAAAACATCTATTTTCGCAAATCTTAATCATCTCATGAGTTTTTTTATAAGAAGTTGATCAAATCCCTATGGATACGACACTTGGTACTATAGTCGAACTAGTGCACTTGCTGATGTGATTGGTCCTAAACTGAAACTTCATCACCCAGGCTTTATCAACTCTCTCAGTCTACACATAAATATGTAACACTATATCCTCTATATATTTTGGCTTCTAGCCACAACTCTATTCAACCTTCACTTTCCACTCCCTCTAACTTGGCCTTTCAAAGCGAAGTGTAAAGTAGGAAAGGATACACCCTCTTTTCCATGATTAGATTGAGCTCAAACTACATAAACTTAGGGTTGTCTAGTACCTCCATGTACTAGTGGACGACCTCAACCAATTGTCTAATGGAAGTGTATCCCACAGCCTATTAGATGATTGCCCGTCTAACTCAAATGTCATCTAATGCATCTAGTTGTCTAGCGCACTAGTCGTCTAACACCTTTCAACTGTCTGGTTTAGAATAATTTTAGTCCTGGTCTTGACAAGTTTTCTCCTAGATCACATAAGTGTGTTTTCTTAGGGTTTACAAGATCACAAAAAGGATACAAATGTTTTTCTCCTTTTCTTAACCGTTATTTTGTGTTTGCAGATGTCATCTTTGTTGAGTTCTCCTTTTATTTTAAGAGTCAATCTTCACCTCTGACTCCATCAAATCCTGACAACTCTCCTAGTACCTTTAATGTTCCTATTGTTTGTGACCCTCTTACTGTGTCTTCTTCACCCTCGGTTCCTGCTCCATGGTCAGCTTCTCCTCCACCACCTCTTCAGGTCTATAGTCGGCGAAACAGATCCCAATCACCACCATGTGACTCCACTTAAGTGCCAACTAGTCTGTCTCCTCCGGCTCTAACACCTGAGTTTGACCTTCCCATTGCCCTCCGAAAAGGTATGCGTTCTACCCGTAATCCCTCTCCCCATTATATTGCTTTGAGTTATCATCGATTGTGATTACCTTTTTATACATGTCTTTCATCTCTTTCTTCTGTGACCATTCCAAAAACTGTCTGTGATGCTTTAGCCCATCCTAGTTCGCGTCAGGCCATGACAGATGAACTAAGTGCTCTTCATAACAGTGGAACTTGGGAACTAGTCCCATTACCGTTTGGGAAATCTATTGTGGGTGTTTGCTATCAAAGTTGGACTTGATGGTACTATTAATCGCCTCAAAGCTCGTCTTGTGCCCAAAGGTTATACTCAAATTTTTGGGTTGGATTATGGAGATACCTTTTTCCCCGTGGCAAAGATGACTTTTGTTCGTTTATTTATAGCAATGGCTACTCTTCAACAATGGTCTCTTTATCAATTGGATGTTAAAAATGATTTCCTCAATGGTGATTTGCAAGAAGAAATCTATATGGAGCAACCTCCTGGGTTTGTTACTTAAGGGGAGTTACTCGTCCTGACATTTCCTTTGCAGTCAGTGTGGTAAGCCAATTTCTTAATTCCCCATGTGAAGATCATTGGAATGCAGTCATTCGTATCTTGAAGTATATTAAAAGATCCCTTGGAAAAGGATTATTATATGGTTTTAATAACCATACAAGAGTTGTTTGCTATTCAAATGTTGATTGGGTAGGATCTCCTTCTGATAGAAGATCTAAATTTAGGTATTGGGTCTCCATTGGTGCTAACTTGATCTTGTAGAAAAGAAAGAAACAAAGTGTTGTAGCAAGATCCAAAGCAGAAGCAGAATATAGAGATATGGCCTCAGCTGCCTGTGAACTTGTTTGGCTCAAGCAATTGCTTAGAGAGTTACAATTTGGAGATGTTACTCAAATGACACTTATGTGTGACAATCAGACTGCTCTTCATATTAGCTCTAATCATGTCTTTCATGAGAGGACCAAACACATTGAGATTGATTGTCATTTCATTCGAGAAAAGATCATGTCTGGAGACATCAAGACTGAGTTTGTTAACTCAAGTGATCAATTAGCAGATATTTTTACTAAGTCTTTACGGGGGCCTATAATTGATTATATTTGTAACAAGCTTGGCACATACGATTTGTATGCTCCAGCTTGAGGGGGAGTGTTAGATATTGTTTGATATTATTAAGATATTGTTAATCACAATATCAAACAATATCTTCTATTTACTCTATTTATTTTCAGTTACTCTTTTTAATTGTACCTCTCTCTATTATAAATAGATTATCCTGTGTGTGATTTATACACAAGGGAGATTAATCTCAAACCCTATTTTCTTTATTCTCATAACCTTTAATAGGGTTTATTGTTAGGTGCTTTGTACTTTGTGTTGATCCTAGTTCCTAGAAATGTCTTCTAGAATTATCTTATGTTCATTGTATATGATGGTATATAAGATATTATAAATATGAAAGTCTTGAGAGGGGTTTAATCACTCTCTCTCTCAAACTCACTCTAAATCTTCTTCACTTTAATCTCAAGTTGGTATCAAAGCGGATCGATACCACTCTGCTTGTCTTTGTAAAATCTCATTATTCTTCTGTCAATTATTGTCTCCCGCCGTCTTCTGTCATCTGCTGCTGTCTTCTGTCGTTTGCCACCATCTTTTGTCCATCTTTTGTCGTCTGCCGCCGTAGTCCGTTGGATTTTTGACATCCAGCACCTGGGTTTGAGTTGCCTCGAGGATCGCAATCTGACCCACGTGGTTATGCCTCCGTTCTCTGTCACACACGCCGCCACACGTCATTCGTCGTCGTTGCTACCCTAGGTGCGTGAGTCTCACACGCCACCATCCAGTTGTTGGATCTCCTCTAGACCACCTTCGTTTGGCTCACTAGAGCTCTATGAGTCCATATTTGTCCTTCATTTTTGGTTTCACAGTCTTTTGGTGGGTCTCTTAGGGTTTTTCCTCATAAAACCATAATTTTCTCTCTTGAACCCTTGGTGATTTTTGTTTTTATCTTCTCTATTGCTTTTCAAATAGTCCACTTGCTACTCCCACTTATCATGTCTTTAAGGATTGTACCATCTTTTTCGAGCACTGCTCTGCTTCCATAACTTCCAAAAATTAGATTGAAAAAATTACTTTTCTTAATCTGCATCTGTGGAACTTTAGTTCCTTGACCAAGGGTTTCATGATCATTTGGAAGGAGACGAGAGCTCAATGCCACATGATCAAATTCAACAATAGAAAAAAAACTGATTTTCAGCTTTTTGCTCTACTTTGCCAATCGATAGAGGCCAATATTTTAAATACACTAAGGACTTCCAAAACTTGTAATACCTTTTGGAAAAAAGCCCAAGATATATTTGCATATGATATTCAATGCTTCTATGATTTAGCAAATCAATTAGCTTCTTTAAAGCAATATGTTTAATGCATTACCAACTTATGTCAAGTTTGTTAAGTATGGAGGTATTCCTCGCCCTCCATGTAGGAATAATTCCTAGTTTATTGCGGGTACTTCTACTCTCCATAACATGCTTTGATCCATCAAAAATATTCTTTAAATTTCAGCAAATAAGATGAGTCTGAGTCTATGATAATGGATAGTGAATTGATACTTCATAAAAACACTTAAATCTTGATTTTTCATCAATGAGTTAAAGTGAAATGGCCAATTATGAATAATGGCTGGTTTCAGTAACAATATTGATCTTTGGTAGTTTCATGTATCTTCGGGGGTTTCATGGTGAAATCGAAGAGCCTTTATTTCCACTTCTTGAGCAATCATTTTCTTACTGAGTTAGAAAATGTCATCTCTTAACTTCCCTTCCCGGAGACAGCTTTGCAAACAAAATTAGAGATCAAAGCGATTATTCTTTCACGCCCGTGTCATGGTGAGATCCTGCAGAAGGAAAAATCACCAAATCCGATACTGCAGAAGAAAATATCACAAAAATCTTGTCTTATTTATCATAATTGATTTTAACATGGTTAACTGTATTCTGCTAAAAAGGACCAAAAAAAAGTCATTGGATATTATCAAATCCTCTTTCGATCTATGAAAAAAAATTCAACAAGAAACAGAACCAAACCCGCTACCTACTTTAGGTCAAGGGATAGGTAGAGTAACTCTAGATATGGCTATAATAGCATCAGCACAAGGAAAGCACTTGCCGCCACTCGTAACACAATGGTATGGAACAAGCCATCTAGTCTGATACATGTATATCTATTTCTAACAAATGTTACTTGGAAAAGTTACATTTAGCAATTCATCAGAGCATAGAAACTCACCGGGCTTCCAAATCCAAACATAAATAGGTTTCACTTTCTCTTCAAGCCAATCTATTAGTCATTTTGATGGTTTAAAATTTGAAGCAAGGTCAAGAAAAAAAAAATCTAATGCCATGAATCTTATGACAAAATTTCCATAACTCCCATCGGAATGCAAGTTAGACTGAATTTTACACTGATATGAAATCAATTCTAAACTTTAATTAGAAAGAAAAAACTAATCTTCAGGGTACAAAACATTTTCCCGTGACAATCACTCAGACATATTCTTAGAAGGGGCAATTATGAATTGAAACACATAACAGGTGTAACATAATGCACCATCTCTTAAAGATAGTTTGTAACAAACCTTCCCAAATTAGAGAGGAGCAAAATCAAAGTTTTCCCTTGTCTTCTTCCTTCATCTTCTTCTGCCACCTTCTCTTCTTGTAATCCTGCAACATCTGGGGCATCTTCTCCATCAACTTTGCAGTGTTCTCCCGCTTCTCAGCAGATATCCTATCACATTTGTGTCCTTTCCTCCTGGTCTTCATCTCCTTTCTTTCAGGATCATAGGGCCAATCTTCCCCAGCAAGGAGCACTTCCTTTCGCAGTCGGGCACGTCGTCGAGCACTGATACTCAATGGCTTCCATGCCCCCAGGTCCCAGTATCCCCATACTCCCTTAGCAAGTTCATCCTTGTATTTCACTAACTTCTCACGCCAAGGATATTGATATTCTGCAACTGCCTTTACCACCGAACCAACACCCTTGCCCGCCATAACGTAGCAACAAACTCTTTTGCTCTACACATGACAACAGCCACTCAATCAAGCAAATTTACAAACAACTTCTTGGCAAACATGTTTTCTATTTTAGACCAAATGATTACATACTACATTCATATAGCTTATTCTCTGAAAATAAACATGTATAACGAGAGAAAAAAAAAATTCTAGAGATAAAACATCAAGCATACTAGATTGAGTTGAAATAAGTTATTTCTCTCCCTTCCGCTTCCTTTTCTCTTTTCAATAGTTATAGAGAAAAAAGAAATTAAGATGTCCAGGTCTGTGTGTAGTCTATTCTGTTAATATGTACTTGTATGACTTTACAGTTTATACTTCAATTATTACTCAATCTGTTTTCCAATTAAGTGGAACAAAATGGTTATGGGAGGGTGAGCCCGGATTAACATGTATCTCATTGATAATGGTGTCATGTACAGCTGGCCAGATATCACCACCAGTTAACGGTAATTAACTAAAGCTAGTAACGTTAATTGCATATACTGGATCAGAGGGGCAAAACAGAACAGCCATTGGCTGCGAACAACTCACCTGGAGTTGTTGCCCTCTTTTGTTATGTTGACCTTAAGTGATTCAGCTCTCCTCTCTCCTACATTTCACCCTCCATATTTCTATAGCCAGTATCATTTTTTGTTCCAATTGTTTCAATTGTAGCTTCATATA
>Ga0214543_1010939_pt1 | contig 13065 bp, 9 predicted proteins | sample CNSS2metaG_FD_160094 | JGI IMG/M metagenome (GOLD analysis project Ga0214543, IMG submission 160094) | Root nodule microbial communities from cowpea collected in UCLA plant growth center, Los Angeles, California, USA - CNSS2 | ecosystem: Host-associated > Plants > Roots > Nodule | place: USA...
ACCAATCATGTTCATTCAATCAAGAAAGACCTATCATGCATATATATATATATATATATATATATATATATATATATATATATATATATATATATATATATATATACATTATATCGATGTTCACAACCAAGTCCCTTTCATGTTCCAGATAAGCCCATACCAATTCATCATACTCCATTCATGACTATAGAATTCCAACTCATCTCATTACCATGCCACTTTAATACCAACCATCTCATTAAGATCACATGCTAAGTCCATACCAACCCATCATTCACACATCATGAATCACCTCACTCATGCATAATCGTTTGTCTCATGCTTTTAACACAATACTTTAATCCAAGCAAACATTAACCATTCAAGATTCAAGGAAACGATCAAACACCACACTGCCCTCGCCCAGCTCCTCGCTCAGGTTGAAGGGTCTCGCTCAGGCAAGAGGTTCTCGCTCAGGCAAGAGGTTCTCGCTCAAGCGAGCCCCTTTCGCCTAGGCGAGGGCTCGAAAAGGGGGAACAATGACCTCACGCAGGATCTCGCTTAGGCGAGACCCCTCTCGCTTGGGCGAGATGTTCGCTCGCTCAGAAGCAACGTGGGTCGCCTGAGTGACCATTCGCGTGAAGTGGCTTGGGCGAGCCTCTGTTGATCTCGCCTAGGCGAGATATACTCGCTTGGGCGAGAAAACCAGTGCTCACCACTGTTCTCTTGTGCACAAACACTCAACAGATCACAAATGGTTCAATAATACCATACACAGGTTCGCATCAACACACCAAGCATATTAAAATGATAAAATAGTAGCACAAACAGCACAACACAAAAGAAAGGGGCGAACTCTAGCTTCCCGTACCTGGAAAGGGTTAATACGGGACTTTGGCAAGCAAACGTAGAGCACCGCAGCTCCGAGAAGAGACTTAGGAGCTGAAAAACGGAACAAAACTTAAGATAAGCTCACTACAAAACCCTAGTAAGGAAAACACGAAAATCATGCCAAGGAAGGGATGGTATGAGATGGAGGGTAACTTACGTTGAGTAAAAACAAGAGCTTGAGCGGACTCGACGAGAGCTGGAGATCAAACCTAGCATAGCACTTGTTTGGTGAGGAGAGGAGAGTAAGACGGCTGTTTCTGAAAGTGAGAAGTCTAAGTTATTATCTTTTATTGGTAAAATTATTTAATTGATGGGAGGACTAATAACTTTTTTATAATTACTATTTTGGTATTTATGGGTTTGATTGCCATGTCCTACGATGGCTACACCACTGTGATAATTTTTCCATACTTATTTCTCAGACTTAGTCTTCCAAGGTCATTCTCCAATTCAACTGACTTATGCAACTCATACGGTCACGCCAGCGCTAAGAACGAACACTTAAAACAGTTGAAGACACTCTCCTCTTCTTCAATTATAACATTCATAAAGGTAGTGTGCGATTGAAGGCACCATAAATTCACATAAACAAAAGATAAAGTAGCTTAAATTTCTATAATGAAAAACTTAATTAAACCTAAAATGAAGGATCACATGAAAGGTAGAAATTCAATTCATCAAATTAAACATAGGATTAGGATTTATAACCTGAAACTCAAAATAATCTACACAGAAAAAAAACAGAGGAAAAATACTTACGAAACGGAAAAGAAGATGACTCCAGAGACAAGAGAATATGACTTCAACGAAGACGTTGATGTTAATGCATGGGAAGATGAAGAATGAGCTCTTCGCGAGAAGACGAAGATGTTGATGTAACAACATGAGGGAAAAGACACAAATTAAACTCATAACTTGCCGGCAGTTGTAGAATGACTCTAGATATACTTTAAATTTAATTTTTTTAAAACGTAACGTCAGTTTTGTATAAATGCCGGCAAATATATGTCGCTATAAAATATTTTTCTTATAGTGTTAGAAGGTTAGTTTCAGTATTAATATATTTTTTAATACTATTATTACTATTGTTATTGTGCTGTTATTATAATAATAATAATGATAACTATTATTACTATTAGATTATTGTTACAACTATATTCTTCTTCTTCTTATTATAATATGTATTATTACAACTATATTATTATTAGTACTAATATAGTAGTAATAGTGTTATTGTTTGACGGTGAACTCAGCACAAATACCTAGAAGTTAGACTAGTGAGTACATAAAATTTGAACAATTAAGTAAATTAAGTAAGTAAAATAATTCTTTCAATTTCCCTAACCGACTAATGATACCAATGTATTAGACACTTAAAATCTAATAACATAATATATGTTTATTATCTACGGCAAAAAAGTTTGATTATAATTATCGATAACACTACACCAAAATTAAATTTAAAAGTCAAGTAAATACATGGGTCATAACCCTATAATAAGATCCAAAGTAGTAGAATCAATCCAAGCATACTACGCAGCGGAATCATCCCTTCCCTGTTGACCTCGAGTGCCTCTCGCATATGTTCACATCAATAAATTGATGATCATCGCAAAAGGAGAAGAACCACATACAACACAACCAAACAAGCAAACATGGTAAGCTAGAGTAGAAATAATTTATCAAGCAGTCACATGCTATTACACAATCCAAGCAGTAGATATATCATCCAAACATGTTATGATTTCTCAAACAATACACTAGACTCTGACTCGACTCATCCGAATATATATAATCTAGTCGGATTCAGCGGATGCGTGCACTTGTGGTGGATTTTCCTGCTCACCCCCGAGCTAAGTGTTACAATGTTTCAATCCCCCCCACACAAGGTTAGCCCTTAATGAGTTTCAGGCCTCCTGCTACCCTCACTACAAGAGTCAGTCCGCTCTATGTGAGACTAATTGACTCCTTAGAGTGTCAGGATACAACCTTACCTTGAATCCTTACCAAATTATATAGACGGGGCACCACCATGGACTCCCACTAATAGGGGCCATGGAATTACGTCCCGACCACTGAAGCACGACCATGAGGTCTCACCTAGAGGCCCATGGAATTACGCACTGACCACAAACCAATCATACTGAATCAATCAAGTAATATTTATCATGCACATAACCTCATGCCAACCTTCTCAACCCATCCTCATTTACATCCAAATGTTGAATCCATACCAACTCATCCTTCCTAAACCATGAATATAGGATTGTGTTTCATATCAATACCATGCCACTTTGATACCAACCATCTCATTTAAATCACATGTCAAGATCATACCACGCCTATCATTTACAACCCATGCGTCATACCACTCATGCATAATCATTCTCCTCATACTTTTAATATAACAAGTCAAATCAAACAATCGCCAATCATTCAAGAACAGAGAAAACAACAAAAATCACAATACCCTTACCTAGCTCCTTGCTCAAGCTAAAGGGTCTCGCTCAGGCGAGAGGGACTCTCGCTCAGGCGAGAGGGACTCTCGCTCAGGCGAGAGGGACTCTCGCTCAGGCGAGCTCCCTTCGCCTAAGCGAGAGCTCGACAATCTGGAACATGGGCCATTCGCACTAGCTTGCTTAGGCGAGCTCTCCTCGCCTGAGCGAGGCACTCTCTCGCTCAAAATAAGGACTTCCCGCCTAGGCGACAGCTCGCGCAGAAGGCCTAGGCGAGCCTCTGCTAGTCTCGCTTAGGCGAGCCTGGCTCGCCTGGGCAAGATTATCAGTTCTCGCCCCTGTTCTCACCTGCAACAGTCACATTTTCGCACCCAAACAACCACACAAGATATCCCACATATTCATAATAACGTACAATCCATACAAACACTAAGCATACTCAAAAACAGGCCAAACATAACTTAATACTCAAAACCCTAGCTTCCCTTACCTGGAAATAAGCTAGCAGAATATCCTGACGCGACCTCGACCCCGAACAAAGGAGCGCAGCAGCTCTAGGAACAAAATAAGGAGCTGAAAAATAGTGGAACAAAACAGCACGAGGTCATTGAGATGAGCCCTCCAGGATTGCTAAAAATACAACTAGAGGAGGACTACCACGAGTTCAGAAGCAACTTACATGGAGTGAAAGAGCTTGAGTTTGCTTGGAGGGGATTAGGAATCAAACCCTAGCAAAGGTTCGCGACTGCTCATAGAGAAGTAAGGGAGAACTGTTTTTCAGAAATGAGATGAATGGGTAGGTTAGGATAGGTTTAGGTCATTTAGCTCTCTATGGGCCAACCCCTAGGTCCATCAGACCTTGGGGTAGCCCCTAAAGATTGAAGCTGAAATAAAAGGGCTTTACAACATATTTATTATAAATGATTGCTTTATTGTTGTTATTATTATAATAATAATTATTATTAATAGCTTTGACCGTATTAGTATTATCATTATAATCACTACAAGAAAATGTTTTATTAGTAACCAATTTTAGTGACTAAAAGTTGTTAGTCACTATAGTGACCAATTTAGATACCAATTTACAAAATTAAAATTTATTGGTTACTAAAATAGTCACTAATATAAATAAAAAATTATAATTGGTCACTAAATTTGTCATTAATTAATTAGAGAGCAATTTAGTAACTAAGTTATTTTGGTAGCCAAAACTTAGGTAGCTAATTTTTAGTAACCAGTTTTCTTTGGTAGCTAAAACTATGATAGCTAACCAATAATTTTTTTACTTTGTAAACTTGTATCTAAACTAGTCATTATAGTAACTAACAACTTTTGGTCACTAAAATTGGTTACTAATGAAGAATTTTCTTGTAGTGAATTAGTATAATCTATCATTATTAAATAATATTATTTATTTATTTTTAATTAATTTGTTACAAAAAATACATGTGATTAATTATTTAATTTTTTTATATTATTGTTATTATTATTATTATTTTTATTTGTTTGTATGGGATCCGTAATTCATAATATGTCTACCCTTTATATCAATATTATGATTATTACTTTTATTAGTATTTGTATTTATATTATTCAAATATAATTATTATAATTATTATTATCTATATTATTAGTATTATTGTTATTATTAGTATTACTGTTATTATAATATATTGCATTTTGTTCATATATTTACATGTTAATTTTGTTAACAATATTTTAAGTTTAACTTTATTTATTCTTTGATTTCATTATTATTGCTTTCTGTTTTAAGTTATTCATATCTACGTGTCATCGATCGATTTTAATAAAAACTATATTATATTTATGTCGTACAAATTCATAATGCAAAATATGTCTATTTTAGTTTAATGGTATACACACATTTTAATTTAATATAATATAAAACTTAAATTTTAATTATATAATAATATTATTTTACTATACATCACTAATCGATTATTATGTCAATTTTATAATTTAACACACACAAAAAAACACACTCAAATGCATAATTCCTAAAAAGACCATACATATGCAACAATAATTAATTATCATATTGTTAATGTCTACATCTATGATAATAATTGCATCTATTTTTATTTAATAATTTTAATCTCAAATTTGTGTATTCATATCACTCTGCACATCATAGACTAATTATTATATTAATTTCATAATTTAAAACAAATAAATTCATATTCAAATATTATTTCTGAATCGAATTTTAATTTTTATTATTATTATTGATGTTATTAGTTATACTGTATATACTCTTTTAATAATATATTATTTTAACTTAATAAAATCAATATTAAAATTATTTTATTTTATTTGTTATATGAAAAATACTTATAATTAATTTTTTATCATATCATTAAAATTTTTTTAAAATTTTATATTAATAATTATATATAATTATAACACTTAATTATATCATATAAATAAATTATTTACATAAATATAAAAATAATTATATTAATTTTTTAATACAAGTTAAAATAAAAAATTATAAAATACAATTTCCTTTTCAAATATAATAAAAATTAATTATTTTTCTTAATACAAAATTAAGAAAAAAAACAAAAGAAAAAATTTGTGCGTATGCGGGTCACGTACTAGTTTCATCTAAAAATGACCAAATTTGATCAAAATTGGAAATAAGGGGACTAAATTGAAAACAAACATTGTCATGTGACAATCATGTGACAATAACATGACACGTCCCACGGTGTTAATGTCAGTCTAACGAAAAGACCAAATTGAATTTTTTTAAAAATTTGGAGGACTAAATTGAACAATTAAAAATTTTTAGAGGTCTTTTTGAAAATTCGAATAAAATTAGAGGACCAAATTTGGAATCAAGCCCAAATTTAAAAACATAATATGAGTTATTATTAAATACCACATGTAAATACAAAATAAATCTCTAAAATATATTTTAGATGAAACCTAAACTTATTTATTCTATGTTAGAAAAATGATTACTCAAATAATACTATTAATAATAAAAATATGAAATAATATGATAATAATTATTAGAGCAATAATAATACTAAGACATATATATAAATCAACGAATATTAATCAGAGACCTAATAATTCTTATAACAATAATACATAATAGATAAAAAAATAAATGAGGTAAGGAGTAGAAATATCCTAGGTTAAGGCACATATAACGCTATCCTTAAAGAGAAAATGCCCCCATTGCATAGGGCAATACAAATACACAATCATATGTGTTTGAAATCATATGCATTTCTCTCCGAAGATACAACAACCCATTAGATCGATCGAATGCAACAAAGGATCTTCGAACCTTATGAACACCACTGTTTTAAGAGATAGAGCAGAAAAGAAAAGAAGAACACTTTTGAGAAAACTCTAGTGTTTGTTGTATTTGTTGTTGTATTTTCTCCTATGCACTATGTGGTATTTATAGGTAAAAAAGGGAGTCACAAGAGTAAATAGTAATAAGAATATAGTCGTTAGCCATAAATAACTTTAACCCATAAAATTAAAAGTTCATGAAAACTTCAATAATAGTAGAATTTTTATTTTAATTATTTAATTTTTAAATTATATTAAAATATTTCCAACAATCCCCCACATAATTTAAAAAGAAATAAAACAAAATATATTATCTTTTAAAACAAAATATTATTGTTTGGTGTAAGGAACCTTCCGGGTTTGAGCCTTACACCTAGTGCTTATAAACTTCCACCCGAGAAAATGCAAAGACTTGATTGTCTTGAGCTACATCCCTTATAACCGGGTTTTAGTAAATAACACATACAATATCAGTGTTCATTATAGGTTCTAATAGTGGGTACACGTTATAGCCTTGTGCATGTATCTTGTTTCATGAGTGTCACTTACAGACTTGAAAAAGCTGTAGACAACAAATTACCCAAGGAGTGGATTAAACCCAGGGGATTATCAAAGGACAACATAATTGGTGACAAAGAACAAGAAGTATCCACTAGACGCAAGCTTGCATTCTTTCAACATGTTGAATTTGTTTCTGAAATTGAACCTAAAAACTTCAATGATGCATTATGTGATAGTAATTGGGTTGTTGCTATGTAAGATGAACTTAATCAATTCACTAGGAATGATGTGTGGTCTCTTATTCCTAAAACTGATGCAATGAATGTAATTGGTACAAAATGAGTGTTTAGGAATAAAATGGATGAAAATGGTAACATTGTTAGGAATAAGGCTAGGCTAGATGCTAAAGGTTATAATCAAGAGGAAAGTATTGATTTTGATGAAACATATGCACCTATAGCTAGGCTAGAAGCTGTGAGGTTATTGTTAGCATATGCTTGTATGTGTAATTTCAAACTTTCCCAAATGGATGTGAAAAGTGCATTCTTGAATGGTTTGTTAAATGAAGAAGTGTATGTATCACAACCCCCTGACTTTGAAGATCAACTCTATCCTAATCATGTTTTCAAATTAAAAAAGACTTTATTTGAATTGAAACAAGCACCACGATAGTGGTATGAGAGGTTAAGAAACTTTCTTTTATCTAAACAATATGCTAGAGGTGTTGTTGATAAAATATTTTTCATTAGAAAGCGTGGAAGTGATGTAATACTTGTTCAAGTATATGTAGATGATATAGTCTTTGGATCAAATAATAACTCCATGTGTGAAGAGTTAGTTGCAGTTATGCATGGAGAATTTGAGATGTTTATGATGGGTGAGCTAACCTACTTCTTAGGGTTGCAAGTGAAGCAACTCAAGCATGGAACATTTTTAAGCCAGTCAAAATACTATTTTGATCTACTGAAAAAGTTCAAAATGGAGGATTGCAAAGAGGCCGCCACTCCAATTGCCACAAATTGCCTTATGGATGCAGATGAAGTTGGACAACAAGTTGATTCAACCAAATATAGAGGGTTAATTGGTTCATTGTTATATCTAACTGCTAATAGGCCGGATATACAATTTGGTGTTTGCTTGTGTGCAAGGTTTCAATCTAATCCAAAGGAATCACACTTCAAAGCTACAAAAAGGATTCTCAAGTATCTAAAAGGGACAATTAATGTTGGATTATGGTATCCTAATGAATATAACATTGTTGTTAGTGGTTTTTCAGATTTTGACTATGCAGGGTGCAAATTGGATCTGAAAAGAACAAGTGGTACATGTAACACCCCAATTTTTGGGATGTCACGGAACATTAGAAAATTTTTGCGTTTAGCGGAAAAAGAATTAACATTGAAAATGTACTAATAAAAACTTTTAATTTAATTTAAATTACATAGTTCACACCGTCACTTTCTCAAAAACTTCCAATAATATTTGCGACCCAAAGAAAATTACATAATTTCTAGTATCTGATTTAAAACACATCTAAATATATTATAAAAACTCCCGAGTACCTTCACGCCCATATTCACTCTCCAACCAAGAAGCCAATTACCTTTTCATGTATTAATACGCACCACTTAATTATATACATATATTCTTAACATTACATATAATATCAAAATTTAAAATAAATAAAACAATAACTTACATCACTTAAATAATTATTATAAATACAACAATAACATAAATCACTCAAATAATAATTATTTTATAATTTAATAACCTAATTAAATTAATTAAATCAACAATATTAATCAAGCCATTAATTTTTTCTCATGTGTCCCCCTTTAATCTAATTTTTCCCAGGTCTTACATTCTTCCCAACTTTAAAAATTTTCGTCCTCGAAAATTGTCTATCCAAAAACAAAATACCTTGCATACTTAAAATTTTGCGCACTCACATGATAAAATAAAAGTCTCATGTCAAATAAATTTGTACATATAAAACATTCACCACAAATATAAAATAAAAACCTCATATTTCTTAAAAAATATATTCTTACCCAAGAAAAAAATAATCTAACATGCAACCTTTCTTTTCTTCCCACATATAGCTTTATTCCTTATGCATTTTCACAACATTTTTAAACAAAATTATAACGAGCAAATTAACAAAAAGATATATACAAAATCCGTATCATTATTTAACTTTATCGAAACAAAACAACCACCAAACAATTATGTAACGTCCCATTTAATTAATAAGCGTAATTAAAAGAACGTCACACACAAATAGTATAGTAGCGTAGTCCTAGGGTCTTAAACACCACCCCTACAGAACCTAGGCACACCATGATGCCAAAAGTATACCAGATACAACATTCAACAGCAAACCCCAAAGGAAATTAAAAGAAGTAATCTAATACATGGGTCATAGCCCAGAAATAAAGCCCACAAAGACCTAGATCCAGTCCAAGCGGACTATGCAGCGGAACCTCCTTCACCCTGATTATTTCGGGGAGTTCTCACCTCTGCTCACATCAACAAGTTCATGATCATTGCAAAAGAAAAGACCACACCACGGAACATACAACCACAAATAGTAGGGTAAGCTAGAGCACAAAAATAATTTCATTATGCAATCAGATACACTTTCATAGTCAACAATATTTATATCACTCAAGCATGTTATGACTTTTCACACCAATACACTAAGACTCGACTCAACTCATCCGGATACATATAACCTGGTCGGATTCAGCGGATGCTCGCACTTGTGGTAGATACCTCTTCTCACCCCCGAGCTGCTCACCCCCGAGCTATGTGTTACAAGTGTTACAATGAATCATTTCCCCCCCACACAAGGTTAACCGTTAATGAGTTTTAGGCCTCCTACTACTCTCACCATAGGAGCTAGTCCGCTCTAAGTGAGACTAACTGACTCCTTAGAGTGTCAAGATGCAGTCCTTACCTTGAATCCTTACCAAGTTATATAGATGGGGCACCACCATGGACACCCACTAACAGGGGACATGGAATTACGTCCCGACCACTGAAGCACGACCCTCTAGTCTCACCTAGAGACTCCAAGGGATTACGTACTGACCATTTACCAAACATATACAAACAACCAAGTAATAAATACATATATCATGCATAGAAACTTCATACCAACATCCATAACCAACCCTCATTTATCACATGCTGAATCAGTACCAACTCGTTATGACCAACCATGAGTAAAGTGCCTCTTCCCATACCAATACCATGCAACTGGATTACCAACCATCAATGTTCATCGTTGCTCATGCCAAATTTGTGACCACATATATATTCAACCTCTCATGTATAGTTCATATAAAGATCATGCCAAACTCACAATTCATCACATGTAAACCTCCCCTAAACAATGTATACTCATCCCCATCATGCCATCATACAGTGATCCAATTAATTACATGCCAAACATCAAAGAACAGGAAAGGAATGCCAAACTAGAACGCACTCTCGCCCAACCTCTCGCTTAGGCAGAGGAGTCTCGCTCAAGCGAGAGAGTCTCTCGCTTAAGCGAGCTCTCTTCGCCTAGGCGAGGGTTCAAAATCCTGGAATAGTGGCCTTTGTGCTGTCTCGCTTAGGTGAGACCCTCCTCGCCTGGGCGAGACGCTTGCCCGCTCAAACTGAGCTGGTTGCCAGAGCGACCCCTCGCGCGAAAAGACTTGGGCGAGCCTCTATTCATCTCGCTTAGGCGAGACAAACTCGCTTGGGCGAGATTATCAGTCCTCCCCCATTGTTCACTCGCATAACAGACCAAAAACCAAGCCAAACAACGCAATAATACATTTCACAAACTCAGAGCAGTATACAGACCATCAAATCACACGAATATTAGATAAGCAATCATGGACACCAACGATTTCGCAAAACCCTAACTTCCCGTACCTGGTGTTGACATGTGAAGCCAAGGTCGTTTGCTTCTTGAAGATTTTATAAAGACTTAATGAAGCTCTTTTGAACTATCTTGAAGTCATTACCATTGATATGAAGTCTACATTGATGAAGGAAAAGAGATTTGATGATATCCATGGTGATCAAAGCTGGAATGTGTGCTCTCCATGTAGTTACATTATTATGAAAGTGTATTTGTAGTTTGTAATTCATGTTGTAGACCTTATAGAATTAATTAGATGTAGTTTGGTCTTTATTGTGTTTTTAATCTATTGAATGGTTTTTCAACAGGTTAAAATGTCTCTTTTAGTCTATTGAATGGTTTTTCAACAGGTTAAAAGGTTGGCTGCAGTAGTCTTAAACCAACAAATTCAATCAGTTGATTTAGTTTTTAATCGACTAATTTCACTTAAGTCAAGTGAAATCAACCGATTGATTTGAAAATCAACCTGTTGAATTTCATAACAGTTTGGCTATAAAAGCTGTGATTTTCGAAAGAGAGGTTTGTTGATCATTTTAGAGCACGATTTTATTCTGAAAACTTGTGGAAACTCTCTCCTTTGTGATCATACGTGTTGCAACGGTTGAAGATTGATCTTGGATCAATTCTTGGAGCTTTTGGCTTGGTTTTAAGCTTGGAGAAAGTGGTTTGTGGTAGGCTAGGCTGTGCTACCACTAAGGTTTGATCTTTCTCAAACTTTGTGTGTGTGGCTGGTGGTTTTCCAGGTCTGCAAGAGGGTTCTTGTTGTTTTGGTGTGATTCGTGTGTGATTCAAGAGTATTTTGTGGTGTTTTTGCATATTTTGGAAGTGTAAGGGTGGATACTTTGTAAAACTTTTGAAATAGTGCAAAGTCAAGCTAAGGTTGCCTTGACAAACTGGATGTAGCTCAGGTTTGAGTGAACCAGTATAAAAATCTCGTGGTGTCCTCTCTTCTCTAACCTTTCTCTCTTGCACTTTCATTTTAAAGTTTCAAGAACTTGTGCTTTATTAATCTTTTTCATGTTCTTGCATGTTTTCATGGCATCAGTAGCATTGAGCATGTTTGTATGATCATTTGGAACTGGTCTTGATCATTCTTGAGCATTATTTCTGGTTTAAACTTTAAATTCGCATTTCTGCATTTTTTCCAGTATTTCAGTCGACTGTTTTTCGGTTTCAATCAATTGATTATACCAGAACAAAATCTATTTAGTAAAATCAATTTGTTAACTCTATTTTTGATCGATTGAAAGTGTATAGTTCAGTACTGTTTGCATCCTAACTTGGTGATCTATTTGATTCAATTAAAGGTAGTTTTTAGCTTGCAAAGATAGCCTAAATTTTTAACTAGCCAATTCAACCCCCCTTCTTGGCTTTTCAACCATTTCAAAACTAACACCTGGAAAAGGGTTAGCAAGGACCTTGACGTCACGACCACGAGCACATCAGCTCTAGGGAGGAACTACAAGGCTGAAATAAAAATGGAACAGGAACAGTAGATGGGATTAACAGGGAAATCCTAACTGGGAAAACAAAAGATGATTAAAGGGAGACCGAAATGAATTAGGAAGGAATATTTACGTTGAGCAAGACGGTGGTGGGGATCAAACCCTAGCAGAGATGTTGACGGCTGCAACTTAAGATTCTCTGAAAGTGATGGGGAAAGTGGGAGTTAGGGCAGACTTAGGGTGGGTTTTATCCGTTGGGTCAGTCCTTAAACCACTCACAAGGGGCAGCCCTTTAATTTAGGACATAAAGAAATAAAACAAATTTAATGGGCCTTACAAATTATATAACAACATCAATGGAATGAGGAAGAAAGGAGGAGAGCCCAATATGATTGCAATGCAAAGAATATCCTGACTTCATCTCTCAACATGGATGAGTTTTTTCGTGTTTCACAATGCAAGAGTGCCAAGGAAATGTGGGAGGTTCTTGAAGTGACTCATGAAGGAACCAATGATGTTAAGAGAGCAAGAAAGCATGCCT
>Ga0214543_1010940_pt1 | contig 13064 bp, 6 predicted proteins | sample CNSS2metaG_FD_160094 | JGI IMG/M metagenome (GOLD analysis project Ga0214543, IMG submission 160094) | Root nodule microbial communities from cowpea collected in UCLA plant growth center, Los Angeles, California, USA - CNSS2 | ecosystem: Host-associated > Plants > Roots > Nodule | place: USA...
ATTGAAGGCATTTGATAGCAATAAAGGAGACACACTTAGGCCAAGACATTGATGGACAAAAAGCACTGAAATTAGAGCTGAAAACACACCAAAACGCACAAACAGAGAAAGCTGGAAAAATACTGCACCAGTAAAAAAACGCTGAAAGCTGCCTCAAATTTGAGGATTTATCATATTTTTTGTATTGCACATTTTTTGTCACAATTTTTTTGTTAATTTTCGTCCAGATGTTATTTAAATCAGCAAAAATTAGCAAGTGAATTGGTGTAGTGGATCGTTCCAGTTAAATCAAAAAAAACAGTGTGCGTTTGGAAAATAGAGTGAAAAAAGGCACAGCAAGCCTGAAAACACTGATTGTTGGCCAGACTTTGATGAATTATTGCGAATTCATATCTCAATGGTTTTTAGTGATTCTTGTTGCAAAAATTTCGTTGATGTCTTATCTTTTAGGCACAACAAACAACTCAAATTAACAGGCACTTTATCACTCAAGAGAATTAACAAATAGTAGGTGTGCGCTCTGGAAAACAGAGAAACTGGAGCAGATTGCTCTCTGAAAATTTTTGGAGATGTTCAAACGAAAATCCAGTGGATTGGAGCATGATTATGAACTAAAATCATACATGAATAAAAGATGAACATCTCAAGACCCTAAGGTACCACAACCAACGATGAAAATGGTTTAATCTTTGCAAGAAAATTGTCCAACCATCCACACGCATAGTGTAAGCATCATTTGCGTAGTTGTGAGATGGTGGCACTGTTTCAAGCTTAGTAAAACAGCAAAATGAAAGAAATAAACGGTGGAAATGAAGCAAAAGTGAAGAAGAAGACCATAGACAAAACTTAAAAGGTAGAAAAATGAAAAACAAGCAAGATTCACCGATTAAAATGCAAGAAACTCAATAGAATGAAGTACATGGTGCTGAACTTTAAAGGAAAGCTAGTAAATGATGTGAACCATAGAAAGCAAGGAAATCTACAAATAGAGTGTACAACACTCTTGTAGTCTCATAGTTGCATGGACTCAATGGAGAAACACAATAGAAACACATAAACCCAACAAATGAACCATGAAAGATGAAGAACAATGAAAGAAGAAGAAGAGAAGAGATGAAACAACAAGGAAACAAGGAAAACTAAACAAGCTATGGATAGAACCCTTACCAAACCAAGAAAAGTGACTACTCCATGGTTAGGATGGCTCGAGATACCACTATGATGGAGCTTGGTGGAGACATGAAGCTCCAAGTGCAGCGGAAATGATGGAGGAAGCATGGAAGAGTGGAAGGCAAGTTTGTAGACTCTTACTTGCAATGGATAGGTGAAAGGATGAATGATTTAGAGGTGGTTCTAGCCTAGGAAGGGGGTTAGAGGTAAAGAGAGTAAGCTCTCTAAAAGATGACTCTCAAGTGGCAATAGTGAGGAGTGTTCTCAACTCAAAGTGTCTATTGCACAAAAAATTCAAGAGTGAGTACAATGCTGAAAAATTAAGGCTTTTATACTCAAGCCATTACACATGAGGAATCTTGACCCTTGGATGAGAAGGAGAAAGCATCTTGGTCTTTGATGCTATCTTGGAGAAGAAGGCTTGATCTTGGCCATTGGATGATGCCTTGGAAAAGGAAAAAGCATTCCTAACCCTTGGATGCTTTGGATCAATGAGGTGTAGGAAGAAGTGTTGACTTCCACTTAGTCCACCTTGGCTCTTTTGATAGCTCATGGCCAGATCTCCTATTGGGCCTAGTCAAGCCCAATTTTATCAATTCAACTACACATTATTTGACTTATTATTCTAGAAAGCAAAGCTTAAACAATGGGCCAATATTATTGCTATTCTATTGCTCTTTGATACACCTCTTCAAATATTCACATCTTCTTTGGCCCATGTGAAGTGTATGAGAAGTCCATGTGGGTTTGGGCCATCTTGAATGAAGCCAAATTTGATCTTTTTTAGCATGCCCCTTGTTATTGGGCCTCTTGATGGGCTTGGGCTTCAAGATGCATGATGGTTATGGATTTGGCTTTGAGCATGATTTGGGCCTAGGCGTTGCCCAAGCTATAAGCCTTGTTGGGATCACATCAAGTTTCTTGCATTTTAATCGGAGAATATTGCTTGTTTTTCATTTTTCTACCGTTTAAGTTTTTGTCTATGGTCTTCGTCTTCACTTTTGCTTCATTTCCACCGTTTATTTCTTTCATTTTGCTGTTTTACTAAGCTTGAAATAGTGCCACCATCTCACAACTACGCAAATGATGCTTACACTATGCGTGTGGATGGTTGGACAATTTTCTTGCAAAGATTAAACCCTTTTCACCGTTGGTTGTGGTACCTTAGGGTCTTGAGATGTTCATCTTTTATTCATGTATGATTTTAGTTCATAATCATGCTTCAATCCACTGGATTTTCATTTGAACATCTCCAAAAAATTTTCAGAGAGCAATCTCCTCCAGTTTCTTTGTTTTCCAGAGCGCACACCTTCTATTTGTTAATTCTCTTGAGTGATACAGTGCCTGTTAATTTTAGTTGTTTGTTGTGCCTAAAAGATAAGACATCAACGAAATTTTTGCAACAAGAATCACTCAAAACCATTGAGATATGCATTCGCAATAATTCATCAAAGTCTGGCCAACAATCAGCGTTTTCAGGCTTGTTGTGCCTTTTTTATTCCTCTGTTTTCCAGACGCACATTGTGTTTGTTTGATTTAACAGGAACGATCCACTGCACCAATTCACTTGCTAATTTTTGCTGATCTAAAGAACATCTGGATGAAAATTTTAAACAAAATTGTGACAAATCCTCAAATTTGAGGCAGCTGTCAGCGTTTTTACTGGTGTAGTATTTTTTCCAGCTTTCTCTGTTTATGCATTTTGGTGTGTTTTCAGCTCTAATTTCAGTGCTTTTTGTCCATCAATGTCTTGGTCTAAGTGTGTCTCCTATATTCCTATCAAATGCCTTCAATTTGGAGTGGTGTACACCCTCCGATTGGATTCAATGCATAACGGACTACAGGCCTTCTTACAAGCACTACAGTTTCTGTTTTGTTTTTGTAGATCCATTCTAGTTCCCTTCTAGGATTCTCTTTGTTGTGCTTCCCTCCTTGTGTGCCTTTAATTTATTTGCTTGTCCATTCTTGGCATTTCAATTCTGTCTTGTCACTATAATTCCATTTGGTTTAGCATTTTCTAATTCGCTTTTCTTGTGTTTCTTCTTTCATTTGGCAAGTAATGTTGGTTCCAATGCTTATGGATATGAATTAAGTGTTTGATTTTGATTTGGTTGCTAGCATAGGCAGCATCTTAGGGGGTGGTTGAGGAGTAAATCTCTAAACGTTGTGCTTATCTTTTTTTTTACCCCTCCTTTCACCAAATTTGGAGAGTTTGAGCCTTAATTTTCTTGGCATGACTGTTAAGTACTAACATTTGCCTTGTGTATTATTTTGTTGTATTTTTTTGCAGCTATATTGTGGTCATTTGGTGCCAATTCAAAGCCATTTCGAGAGGTGTTTGCTGCCTCACAAAGTCCCCAATTGGTGCATACCTTTGGCCATCAACTAAGGCCTCCAAATTCACAAAAAAAATTGGTGCTCTTGGGTGCTCTCTTGGAAGCAACAATTGGAGTGCTTTGGCTGCACATTATTGCATGCAAATTGTTAAAACTTTGTAGTTTATTCTTTACTTTGTAATTTGGACTACTTAGGTGTCTTGGGGAACCACAAGGTATTCAATCTCATCTCCTAAGTAGAACCTTTATCATCCATTAGTAATTAACTTTTAGTTGTAAGTGTGTTGAAAGTTCTAAGTGCTTTCTCACCTTACATTAGGTCGCATAGTTTATATTCAAGTTTTCCCGTTGTTTAGTGGCTTAAAATTTTGAGACCAAAGTCTCTTCATATTTTGGCCAATTAGGGGTCCGTATTTAGTGTTAAATTTCTTTGAGTCTTGTTTGTATGTTTTGAGCTTAGTGACTCAAGTGATTCTATTTACTTAGCACTTAAATAATTGTGTAATCTTTGACACCTTTTACAAGTGTATCTTGGCAAGGATTGGCCTTGGTATTTAAGAAGTCTTAAAGACTCATCTCGCCTAACCTGGAGGTCCACTTGTGATTGATTTCCTCTACCACACTTTGTTCAAGTTGCATAAGTTCATTCAATCACCATGAGTATATATTCTACATATAGTCCTAGGTTGCATAAGCATGGTAGTCATGAGTTGCATCATACATTTCATAGTGACATTCCATTCTTTGGGGAGGATATAGGACCAATATCGTTTAGAGATTGGATGTGGGATATAGAGAAGTTGGTGCAACCATTGTTTAGTAAATATAGTCAACTTGACATACTTTGGCATGTTACTTCTAGGTTTATAGGACGTGCATCCGAGTGGTGGAAAGAGAGGTAGTATAGAGTGAAAAAGGGGAGAAAATCATGCATTAACACATTTTCTGAATTAAAAGCATGCATGTGGAAACATTGCATTCCCCCTTCATTTAGGATCACTAAAGAGCAACAGTCTAGGATAGAAGACTTCATTAACATAGGTGATGCATTCATCCAAAATCTTGCTAAGTTTTCTAGACTCGAAAAATATTTTAAGAACAATTTCGACTTGCTCTTTAGTGAACAAAGAGAAAGAGAAAAACAAAAGAGAGCACGAGAGAAGCTTGAAAGGTTTCGCGAGTTTGATATGCAAAGAGTAAAAGAAAAGCTTGAAAAGCTTCGTGCTGAGAAAAAGAAAAAAGAGCAAGAGGAATAAGAGAAAATTGAGAAGTTGAAAAAAGAGATAAAAGAGAAAAAGAACAAAGATGAAGAAGAAAAGGCAAAAGAGGAGAATATTAGAAAAGCCAAAGAAGAGAATGAGAGGAAAGACTTTGAAGCAAGAGAGAAATTAAAAAAAGAAAGTAAGTTTGAAAGAAAATCAAAAGTGGTAGAGTTAAAGAGTAATTCAACTTCAAGGGAACTCATTGTTAGGGATTTGGTGTGTAATCCTTCACTAATTCCTTTCATGAAGACCCAAGTTTCAAAGGGAATTTTCCCATCTTTAAACTTTTCTCACTTTTTCATTAAATCTTTTGTTTTGTTTCCTTCTCAAACTTTATGTTCTTTATCTCATTCCCTTATTTCATCCTCCTCAAAATATAGTGCCCAAATACACTTTGACTTTAAAATTCTTTTCAAAAATCATCCAAGTCAAAGTGAGAAACACTATTTTTGTGAAGTGGGCCTAATACCAACTTTTTCCAAATTTATAAGCCCACTTTCACACATTCCTCAATCAATTGTATCGCATGGTCTTCATGATTTTAATCCAATTTTGTTTCATGAGTGTTGCATATATGTTTTTCATCCTGGTGGAACTCAGCTTTAGTTGTTGTGAGCCTTAAATGACCCACTTGATCTGAGGTCAGATCCTCTTCAAGTGGGAGGGGATGATGTGATCCCAACAAGGCTTATAGCTTGGGCAACGCTTAGGCCAATATCATGCTCAAGGCCCAATACATGGCCCACATGCACCTTCAAGCCCAAGCCCATCAAGAGGCCCAATAACAAGGAGCATGCTCAAAAAGATCCAATTGGGCTTCATTTAAGATGGTCCAAACCCACATAGGCTTCTCACACTCTTCACATGGCCCAAAGAAGATGTGAAGATTTGAAGAGGTGTATCAAAGAGCAATAGAATAGCAATAAGATTGACCCATTGTTTAGGCCTTGTTTTCTAGAATAAGAAGTCAAACAATGTGTAGTTGAATTGATAAAATTGGGCTTGACTAAGCCCAATAGGAGATTTGGCCATGAGCTACCAAAAGAGCCAAGGTGGATTAAGTGGAAGTCAACACTTCTTCCTACACCTCATGGATCCAAAGCATCCAAGGGTTAGGAATGCTTCCTCCTTTTCCAAGGCATCATCCAATGGCCAAGATCAAGCCTTCTTCTCCAAGCTAGCATCAAAGGCCAAGATGCTCCTTAAATTGCATGCAAAAAAGAAAACAACAATAGTTGTACGTGGTTAAAACAAATGGGTACATGGCACGGGTCTATCAAACCAAAAGAGGAACAAGGAAGTTGAACCAGAGGAAAAACAAACATGCTACACCCATAAAGCTGCACTAAACCCGATCAGATCCGGACACTAAGGTGGTAACAGCGGTATAATTTAAATGTGACTTCTGATACAAAATATGGCATTCATATACGTACAATTAAACACCATAGTGATAACAAAACAACTGCTTCCCACTTGCACCATGCAAATAACTCACACCATGCCACCAATCAACACAAAAGAGAAAATTAAGGAAAAGCTTCCCCTACCTCGTGTAGTGGATCCTCCAAACTACGCTTCTCTAGTCTACGGATGTTGCGCGCCCCTCCACTTGCACACTTGCTTCCACTGTCAACCCTTCCAAGTCTCTTGGTCTCTTCTCCTCCCCTTTCTCCCTAATTATACCCAAACTCTTTAACTTAAAGGTGTACCTAAATATTTAGTTAAGATTTTGTAGATTTGAAAAAAAACCAATATTTAGTTCGCCATTTTTATTCCTCTATAACCCATAGTAGCAACGGAGAGAAGAAAAAAAATCAAAACGATGAAGCAACATGCATTAAACGCAATAGAGAAAATAGGGCATGTGATAAAAAAATAGAAGGGAAAAAGGAAGATATAAAACGAAAATAAGAACAATCCATACCTAGGTTGTCATCAATAAGTCTTTGAAAATAAAAACAGAAGGAGAAATATAAACCAAAAGATTAAAACAAAAGTCCTGCATGCAACGTACTGGAAACAAAATATATGGCAGCAACGTTTACATGACCAACGGAGGAGAGAGAAATAAAGGAGAATTGAAAACAGCAAGTGAATCACGTGAAAATCGGTTGCTGCAATTTTAAAAGGGAGAGATAAATAAAGTTTTTCTTTTCGTGGGCCCTACCAAAAAAAGAAGAGAGAAAAATTAAAATAATTATTGCACAAGACATGGGTTGCAAAGGCTTCGAACTCTAACACCTTCACACTACTGGCACACACACACAAACCATTACACTTTATGCGTCTCATTGAGAACATGCACACTACAGCTTTATAAACACATATTCACAACATTATATATGATATTAAAATAAAAAATAAATAAACAATCACTTAAATAATTATAATAAATACAACAATAACTTAAATCACTCAAATAATAATTATTTCATATTTCATAATTTAATAACCTAATTAAATTAAATAAATCAATAATATTAATGAAGCTATTAATTTTTTTCCAAGTGTTTCTCTTTAGTCTAATTTTTCCCAGGTCTTACACAAGGCCCAATCCATGGCCCACATGCATCTCAAGCCCAAGCCCATCAAGAGGCCCAATAACAAGGGGCATGCTCAAAAAGATCCAATTGGGCTTCATTCAAGATGGACACAAATTTAATGGGCTTGTCACATTATTTTCATGGGCCAAAGAAATCACCAAGACTTGAACAAGTGCATCAAAGCCCAGTAGAATAGATTTTAAATCGGGCCAATGTTTGGGCTTTACTTTCAATAATGGTGTAAGACATAAAAATAGGTGTTACATGTACAAATGAGCTCGGCCCACTAAGTGTCTCCCTTAAGCCGTGACTTCCTTATGGATCATGCATCCCATAGAGCCAAGTCCACACTCCACCCATGCGCCTCCTTCATCCAAGGGCTAAAAGAGTGTCTTCTTTTCCAAGTCTTCATCCAAAGGCTAGGAAGATGCCTCCTTCTCCAAGGGTGATGATTAAAGCTTCTCCTCTAAGCTTGATCTAAGGGCCAAGAATTAGTCTAGCTTTTAGGCTCACATATAAAAGCCAAAAGTAGACCATTTGTACATTTTTACTCTTGAATTTTGCAATAGAAGCATAGTGTTGAGAGTACTCCACCCTATTGCATTTGAGAGTCTCCTTTGCTAGAGGATTGAATAATCTCCTTTAGCCACCTTCCCCTAGCTTTCTCTTAAGCTAAACCTTCAAACTCCTTAATCTGAACCAATGCTTAGCAAGAGCCTTAAACACTTGCTTCCATTCTCTTCCATGGATCACGTCTACTTCATGGAGCTTTAATCCATTCGCAACCAAGTGCGCCACCACGTTGTGGTAGGCAAGGTTGTGCCACCAATGAGGTTTGGTCTTTCTCAAGCTTTTAGATTATGCTTGGTGGTTTTCCATGTCTACAAGAGGTGTCTTGCTGGACTGGTTTGACTCTTGTGTGATTCAAGATTCATTGTGTGATGTTCTTGCATATTTTGAAAGTTTAATGATGTGAACTTTATAAATCTTTTGAAATAGTGCTAAGTCAGGCTCGGGTTGCTTTGACTAACTAGATGTAGCTCAAGTTTGAGTGAACCAGTATAAAAATCTTATGCATTGCTCTTTTCTCTAACCCTTCTCTCTTGTATTACACTTTAAAGTTTAAAGAATTTTGATTTGAATCATATTTTTGACATTCTTATGTTATTTGGCGTTATCTGCAACATTGCTCATGTTTGTATAACTTATTTGAACCTATCTTGACTGATTTTTCATATTGTTCTTGCTTTAAATCACAAATTCACATTTTTTTCTTTTTCCTAGTTTTTCGATCATTGTTTTTGTGATTTAACCTATTAATTCTATCAGTATTGCATCTGTTTAGTGAAATCAATCGGCTAACTCTGTTTTTGATCGATTGAAAGTGTCTAGTATAGGAGTATTTGCATCCATACTTAGTGGTTGATTTGATTCAATTGAAAATTGTTTTAGACTTTCAAGTCATCTTATTTTTAACTAGCCAATTCAACCCTCCCCCCTTCTTGACATTTCAACCATTTCAATACTTGCACACTTGTCTTCCACTGCATTAAACCATGGAGCCTCCTTCCTCCATCAAGCACACATAAGGAGGGTCATCACTTACAATGAAAACTTAAGATGTTTATAAATCTAGGTCATCATTACTCACTTGAATTTTTATGTTAATGGAGAATATCCATCCCTATAATAGTAAAGACATTCACTTGGCTTTGGTTATAATCACAACATCAAAACTATTATCAATAATGACCTTAAGATTTTCCATCATTGTGTTTGTTTCTAGACATTTAGTTTTTGACTCCAAAATAAGAATAACTACTCTAGATTGCATGCTTCCATTATTTCACCAAATTCAGGATTTTCAAGCATGCTCTTGACGAGACACCAACTATTGTTATTTTTTTTTAAATGTCAATTTGGTATTACTTAACTATGATTAATAATTAAAGAAAATTTATGGGTTGGTGTTTTATGTGTAACTACTTATACTACTTATGACTAAACTTTTCACCCCCAATTTAACTTATTATTAATGTCATAATATGAAACAGGTGATACTTCTTTGCCATACACATCAGAAACACATCACCAAACTCGCTGTCACTACCTCCCAAACTCGTAACCCCACTGACAAAACACACAAGTAGGAAAATCCATTTGGCTTTAAACAAAAAGAAACGTAAAAACACAATCCATTTTATCTATCATCTTTAATTACACCATAAATGCAGAAATCACATAAAAATGCTCCAATCACATATGAAGATAGACAATCACGGAGACAACTAAAGAAAAAGCTAAGACAAAGCAAGGCAATGATAGACATTGTGCCTTTTATGACTTAGAGTGCAACACTGTTGAAGTTTTTTGTCACCTCTTGTTGTTAAGATTGTCGCATCATGCAATGAGTTGTAGGTTTATGCATGAACTAGTGAATCAAAATATCAATACTTAAATCCATTTGGTTCAAAGTAAAACAAACATAAAAAAACAAACCATTTTATTTATCATCTTTGATTACATCATAAATGTATAAATTGCATAAAAATGCTTAAATAACATATTAACATAGACAATCACATAGACAAGTGAAGAAAAAGCAAAGACAAAGCAAGGAAATGACAGACACTATGTCTTCTAAGACTTGGAGTGCAACATTGTAGAAATTTTGTCACCTCTTGTTGTTAAGATTATTGTATTGTGCAATGAGTTGTAGGTTTATGTACGAATAAGTGAATCAAATATCAATATGTCAATTTATAACTTTAATAAGGGTTAAATATGTTGTTGGTCCTTAAATTATCACAAAAAATTGCAAATGGTCCTTGTTGAAAACTTTGATATTGTTTGGTCCCCCTACATCAAAAGCAATGGTTTTGGTTTCTCATTTTAGACAACGTTAAGTTTTAAACTTGTTTTTTTGAAATAAATTAAAAAAGTATTCTTCTTCTTCCTCCATGCTTGAACTCCAAGATTTTCCACCTCCGTTGTCATTCATCATCTTTTTTTATCAATCACCTGGCACAATCATCATAACTTCTTATCCTTTTTTCAACTCCATTATCAACTCCTCAATTTTCCACACAACAGATGTAACCAATTCTTCCTCTTCTTACTTCATCATCTTCTATATTTTATGGATTCCCCTTCTTCACTCATCAACCTTCAAGAAAAACCCCACATCATTTTCTTCATCATCTCCAACCAACATGTTTCATCATTTGCTCCCTCACTATCAATCAAACAAAAATCTCTCTCACTTTTCTTCACCTTTCAACTTGAAAAGAAATATAAGAATAAAAAGGCCAAAATGTCCCAACCAGAATTTCTTTCAAAGAAAGAATAAAAGGGATCAACAATGGTGAGTAATGCAAATCAGTGAGCATAAAGCTGCCTAAAAATATAATAAAAGAGAATTAAGAAAAGGAAAAATGGGTTATTTGTGTCTCGACAAGTCACTATAGGAAAAAGTTGGAATAAGAGGAACCCATAGAGTTCGTGCGATGTTGGTGGTGGTTGATGTGGTAAGGGCTACGTCGTCCGATGGTGGTGCCTCCAGCCTCTTGGCTAGGCAAGATAGGCATTATCGTAGGTGGAGGAGGTGTTGCATCTAGGTGGGTAAAGGTTTCTTTGTAGCACCATCTATTTGGTTACAACTGAAGTCCTCCGCTTCTACCCATCGATCTGCCTCCTCATCACCACCAGTAACAAATCACATCGACCTCCGCGAGTGCATCGCTGTGGAATCTAGGTTGTTGACACCAGAGAATTATTCTCGGATGATGTGGCAAATATTGTGATGGCTTTGCTCATTAATGGAATGAGGAATCGTCGACCATGGGGGCATCTACTTTTGTGCAAAGAACCCCAATAACACTTTGGCAAAATAAACTTTTTGTTTCTTTTTAAAAGTTCAAAAAGTTCAATTGTATTTTATTAAAAACTTAATTTATTCAAAATAATGAATTTTAATACAAGCAGTCACATGTCACTCTACGTGACAGCCTAAATGGAACGTTGTTTTGCCACGTAGGATAAAATTTAACGTCGTTTGAAATGAGGGACCAAAATCATTGCTTTTAGAAGTAGGGGGACTAAATAGTATCAAAGTTATCAATATGGTCGATTTGCAGTTTTTCATAATAGTTAAGGAACCAAAACATATTTAACCCAATTGATAAAGGTTAAATAGGAAAATGATAGAAGAGAACAAAAAAGAATAAGTGTTAAAACGCATGAATCAAAGGAGAGTGAGGATTGGAATCATAATGGAATGTAGAAATTTAAAATTTAGAAGAAAAAAAAGGTACTCTCTGTAAAGAAGCTGTTGAGGATGCAAATGAAACCTATGAAATAGAAGTAGAGAGCTCAATTTTAGTTGATCAATTCATACAATAATCCTGCATTAATATTTTAGGGTGATCGCTTTATATCAATTCGTGTGTATATTGTTGACATGTGAAGCCTGGATGGTGTGTTTCATGAAGATTTGATGAAGCTTTGTTGAACTAACTTGAAGTCATTGCTTTGGATTCATGCTACATAGATAAAGTTATGGAGATTTGATGGTATTCATGTTGAACAAGCCTTGAACATGTGTCCTCCACATGGATCAATCATTAGGAAAGAATGCTTGATGTTTGTAATTCACATTATAGACCTTGTAGCATTAGTTTGATGTATTTGGTCTTAATTGTATTTTTTAATCTGTTGAAGTATTTTTCAACAGGTTAAAATGTGTCTTTTAATCTGTTGAACGAATTTTCAACAGGTTAAAAGGTTAGCTATAGTATTCTTAAATTGTGACTTATTCAATCAATTGATTTATTTTTTAAACGACTAATTTCACTTAAGTTAAGTGAAATCAACTGATTGATTTGAAAATCAACTTATCGAATTTTGTAACAGTTTGACTATAAGTGTTGTGATTTTTGAAAGAGAGGAAGCAAGACCATTTTTTAGCGCGAAACCATTCTGGAAACCTTGGGAATTCTCTATCTTTCGTGATCATTTAGTTTGCAGCTGGTGAAGATTGATCTTGGATGAATTCTTGGAGCTTTTTGCTTGTGTTCGAAGCTTGGTGAAGCTTTTTGCTTTTGTGCATGTGCTTGGTGGTTTTCCAGGTCTGTAAGAGTTGTCTTGTTGTGTTGTTGTGATTCTTGTGTGATTCAAGAGTCTTTTGTGTGTGTGTGTGTTTTTTTTTGTTATTTTGAAAGTGTAAGAGTATAAACTTTGTAATGTTTTGAAATATTGCAAAGTCAGGCTCGGGTTACCTTGACAAACTGGATGTAGCTCAGGATTGAGTGAACCAGTATAAAAATCTTATGCATCAATCTTTTCTCTAACCCTTCTCTCTTGCATTATCATTCAAAGTTTAAAGAATTTGGATTTAAACTATCTTTTTGATATTCTTGAGTGTTTTGGTGGCATCTGTAGCATTGAGTATGTTTGTGTAACTCATTGGAACTTGTCTCGATTGATCGTTTACATTGTTCTTGCTTTAAATCACAAATCTGTATTTCTGTATTTTTCCAGTATTTCAGTCAACTGTTTTTCGGATTCAATCGATTGATTATACCAGTACAACATTTGTGTAGTAAAATCAATCGATTAACTCTGTTTTTGATCGGTTGAAGTTTACTGTCTAGAGGTGTTTGCATCCAAACTTGGTGATCGAAATTGATTCAATTTTAAACCTTCAAAAGACATCCTATTTTTCAACTAGCCAATTCAACCTCCCCCACCCA
>Ga0214543_1010941_pt1 | contig 13063 bp, 10 predicted proteins | sample CNSS2metaG_FD_160094 | JGI IMG/M metagenome (GOLD analysis project Ga0214543, IMG submission 160094) | Root nodule microbial communities from cowpea collected in UCLA plant growth center, Los Angeles, California, USA - CNSS2 | ecosystem: Host-associated > Plants > Roots > Nodule | place: USA...
AAATTTTTATGTAAAAAAAATATATATATATATATATATATATATATATATATATATATATATATATATGATAGCTAATATTCCATTTCATAACAAGCAATTACACTTCACGAAAATAAAAATAAATGTAACTTGAAGTGCGTGTGTTGAAAGATAACATGGTTTCTAATTGAGGCGCAAAGTTATGTTCCTCTATCGTGCTTTCTCTTTCAGGATATGTAACTTGTCTGGAGCCAAAGTAAAAGGGAAGCATTTTCTCCCAAAGAATAGGACTATAAAGCAAAAGAAACAAAGCAGAGCACAACACATGTAGTTTTTTCATACCCCACTTAATTGCCAACTACATAAAGATAGAGAATGAAAAGGAAGAGTGTATCGGAAGAGCTGAACCTTCAGCTTTTGTTTCCTTAATGATGATGAAGAGCTACATCACAACCACTCCAAACCTGAACTGTAACAAAAGAGAAAAAGAAGAAAGAATAATCTGTCAGAAAAAGTAAATCAAAGAGAAACTACCTCTTTTGTATACATCTCATGAATCCTTCTTTAAGAATAACTGCGTGAAGAACGTTTCATGTGTAGTTCTTACGGTTTTAAATATGTTACTTAACTACTATACATATTTTTTTTTCTTTTTTTCATTTGAGTTTCTTAGTTATTTAGGTGAATATTAAGCAAAAAAAAAAGTCATATCATCCATGCATGCATGGTGTTCTATTTAAAACGATGAAACACGAGGGAAAAAAGAGAGAGATCTTGTCGGGGAGAGAAGAAGAAAGAAGGTAAAGGGAAATGGTAAACCCTATCCCAAACTTTGCGAGGAACATTTGGGGGAAATGGAACATTCAGGGTGTTGTTCTTGTGAGTCTGACCATGCAGATAGTTCTGATCTTCATAGCTCCTTTCAGAAAACGCTCGAGAAATACGTTGTTGGTGTCGTTGCTTTGGTTCACGTATCTTGTTGCAGATGTCACTGCGGACTTCTGTGTTGGCCTCATCTCCAACAAATACGGTGATAAAGACACGGCAGTTTCCACCATCGATGATTACTTGCGCGCGTTCTGGACACCGTTTCTGCTGCTGCACTTGGGTGGCCCTGACACCATTACTGCTTTTTCTCTCGAGGACAATGAACTTTGGCTCAGGCACATGCTTGGACTCACGGTGCAGGTAAACCTAATTTACTTGTTTTTTCTTAAAAGTATAAGTCTGAGTCAACATTGAGTATAAGTGAGAAGATTGAACTGTTGTTCCACTGAAAATCAACATAGATCTTAACATACTTCAATTCAGATTTACATAACTAGAAAGTATTTGATTTCAATATGTTAAAAGACTTTACAAGCAACATAACAACCTTAAAGATTTCATCACCTTGTATACTTATATTTTTCTTTTACTCTTCTAAGGTTTCAAGGACTCAAATTTATATATTCACTCATGTTTGACAATCTCAATTTCTTATTAATTCGGTAAACACTATTAAAAGAATTGATATTTTCTGTTAATTTTGTTTTAAATTTTTTTTAGGAAATATTTATAAATTTGGTTATGTTAAAGAATTTGCAGGTAATTGTTACAAATTTCTTACAAATTATTTTGTATAAAATATTTTTTACAATAAATTTTGTAAGAAGTATTTATGAATTTTATAATATTGTAAAAAATAATTACTCATAAATGATACTTGCTGATTAAAATTCTCAGAGAAAATAACAAAATATTTTTTTTTATAATTTTTTTTAACAAATTTACAAAAAAAAAAAACTCATTTAATACAAAAATTTTTAGTAATAAAATAAGCTTCTCTTGTCTTATCTGTCTTTTGTATATTTATTCTATAGGAGGAGAGTCGAGGTAGTCAACTAAGAAAGCAATAAACATGTCATAAGCAGTGGAAAATTTAGTCAACATGATATACTATTACATTTTCTTGCATATCTATTAAGTAAAAAATATAATATTTAAAAAAAAAAAAACATCATCAACACACAGTAAAAAAACAAAATAATACGACATGTTTCCACTGTTAACTTAGAAAGATGAGTCCAAATTATGATCTGGCTTTGAAAGAATAAAGTGTAGCTTCTCTCTCTTCCTTTAATTTCTCATGAAAAGAGTAGTGTGTTGGGAGCATACTAGTATGACAAAAATAATTTTTTATTTTGGCCTTTTTTTCTCTTCTGTTATTATTAACTTTAAATTCATTTATTAAATATTTAGTACTTGTATTAATTTTTTATGTATTATCATATGACATTCGAACTAAGCTAATTTTGATAGCCAGACTTTAAAAGCTTATATTTGATGCGTTTCGAAGATGAATTTAAATTTCACATCATTAAATAATTCAAGTATGACGTTTTACATATTCATTTAAATTTTATTTTTAAGTATAAAAATTTGTTAAAAAAAGATACTGTTTGTATAATATTAATATATTATTCTTTTAAATACTCACAATACATTACCATTGTATTACATTTCTCAATCTTATTTCGTAATTACTGGACAATGATAAGACTAATTCGATTTCAAGAAAATCATATTAATAATTACAAAATTAATAGAAATAAAAAAAGGGTTTTGAAATCCATCCTATATATGAGATGAAAACATGAAAAACGACATTAGTTTATTTTGAGTAGATATGTGTATATAAATATGTGACCTTTTTATATTCACAGGTATGCCTAACAGGTTACGTGTTCCTGCTGACACTTCCTGAAAACACGTTATGGATCCCTACAGCCCTAGTTTTCATGGCAGGGGTCATAAAATTTGCAGAAAGAACTCGTTCTCTGCAACTTGCAAGTGCTGACAACTTCCGACAATCTATGATTCAAAATGCTGATCCAGGTCCCAACTATGCAAAGCTCATGGAGGAGCTCAAATCTAGACAGGAAGCAGGACTTCCAGCACAAATAGTAACCATGCCAGAAATCTCAGATCAATTTATGGAGTTTGATGAGCTAGACCAAATTCCTGCCAAACCAGATGATCCACACACCAAGACACCTTCTACAGACGAAACTGATGGCCAAACTGATGGCAATAACCCTTTCAAACAACCTCAACTCAAAGAAACACCCAATAGTGCCAACTCACAACCAGACACTCCCCGGAGTAAGGCATCTAAAGCTTAATCTCAGCAACATCAACAAAATAGTATTCATTGTTATAACCACTTTCAAACTTTGTTTTAGGTCTCCCTCCTGAAGAGGGAAATTCTTCACCTCAGAGCGATTTCGACGAAAAGCTATCGGATTTGGAAGTAATGAAGGGTGCTTATGACTACTTCAACAAATTCAAAGGGCTCGTTGTTGACATGATCTTCAGCTTCCAGGAACGCAATGAGAGTCGAACTTATTTGGTCCAAAGAACAGCAGTGGATGCTTTGAGGGTGATAGAGGTTGAACTCAACTTCCTCTACCAAACTTTCTACACCAAGACAACCATCATAGAGAGCTGGTTAGGGCTTTCCTTTCGATTTCTGTCCATTGCTTCAGTCGTTGCAGCTTTGGTTGTTTTTATTTATGAGCAAAAGAGGGGTTGCGAACCCTTTGATGTTACAGTCACCTACATATTGTTGTATGGTGCTGTATCCTTGGAAGTCGTCTCCATTATCATGTTCATTTTCTCTGACTACTCATTTGCAGTATTGTACTCTCACGCCTCTCAGAAAACCAGTGATCCAGATAGTGGCACTGGAGTTGCCAAGGTAACAACCAAACTAGCCAACAATTTCAGTTGGGTTCTGAAGCTTAAGAAACCCAAATGGACAAAACACAAGGATAACAAGCCAAAATGGTTCAAAAATAAGGAATATGAAGTGTTGAAAAGATTCGTACTGTTTCGTAGATGGTCTGAAACCATCTCGGCATTCAACTTGATATCGCATTGCTTACACAAGAAGAAAAAATGGTGGGATTGGGTGATCGACAAAATTGGAGTCGAAGAGTTTGTGGAAAAATGGAAGTATGAGAATAAGAGGCCAATGCTTCAGAAGCTTTGGATTTTTATATTTAACGAGTTGAAAAGAAAATCTTGGGATGCAGAAGATGTTGAAACTATTCAAAGAATATGTTCCTCCAGAGGTGAGTGGGTTATCCAGGAAGGTGATCTATCACGAAAAGATCTGAACAAGTTGATGCGTTATGTGGAACGCAACGAAGTCACCTTTGATGAGTGCCTAATTCTGTGGCACATTGCCACTGACCTCTTGTTCTTTGAAGATGAAGATGAGAAGCGAGAAAAGAAAGAGGGGCAACACGAAAATGATGAGAAGCTAAAGAAAGAGAATAATGATCAAGATCTGGAGCAAGGAAATCGTGATGATGATGATGATGAAAATGGTGATAAAGAGGGGCAAAACGAAAATGATGAGCAGAAAAAGAAAGAAAACAATGGTCAAGATATAGAGACAGGGAATCATGATGATGGTGAATATGGTAGAAAGAAAGAAAATAATGGTGAAGATCTCAAGCAAGGAAATGATGGTGATTGTGAATATGATGATACTGAACTGAGGCATTTTAGCAAGCTTTTGTCGGATTACATGTTGTACCTCTTGATCATGCAACCTAGCATGATGTCTGCTGTTAGGGGAATTGGGCAGAAAAGATTCCTAGACACGCGTGAAGAAGCCACTAACTTCTTTAGCAAGAGGAAAAGTATTGCTGCTGGAGAAATGAGAATGAAAATGAAAGAAGAGGGAGAAAAAGAAAGAAAGAGACGGCTTGAAAAAAGGAACACTATGAGGACCAGATCGAATTGGCTTCTCTATCAGGCAAGGGTGAAGTGCGAGAAGCTTGGAGAATTCATTCAGTTCATCAAAAGGGTAATAATATATAATCCCCTCTCAAATTTTATGAGCCCTAATTATGTTGTTAGAGTTTCAATCATGTTGAATCATTCATTACATTTATACTTTTTTCTGCCTAGGTGTTAAGTGGCACTCGGTTTGGTCGAATTCTTTGCAAAGAAAAAGAGGAGAATGAAGATTCAGAGAGTAAAATGCAGGAGGCATGCGAGGCACTGGCCAGTGTGTCTGTTGAATATGAACCCTCTGCTGTGAAGGGAGATAGGAGCAAATCTTTGTTATTCGATGCGTGTAAATTGGCGACAGTTATAAACGGTTTGAAAGGGACGAACAAATGGAAACTGATGGCACAAGTATGGGTGGAATTATTATCATATGCAGCAGCAAATTGCATACCAATCACTCATGTCCAACAACTTAGTAAAGGTGGAGAATTCCTTTCCCTTGTTTGGCTATTGATGACTCATTTAGGGCTAGCCAAGCAGTTTCAGATCAAGGAAGGCCATGCAAGGGCAAAATTGGTCGTAAGTGAAGAATATGAGGAGAAAAAAAATGAGACCAAAAGTACCTAAAGCAATAACTTCACTGTAACTTGTTGCTTCTTTTTTCTTATTCCGAGACTAGAAGATGTAAGCCCTTGTTTACTTTCTTGGAAAATTATACTATGATTCATAATTTTTTACTCTCATTTTTTACTCCCTTACGTGGCTTATTGTGGGTTATTGATTCTTTCAAAGAGAAAGATAGTTATTCATTAATCAATGGTCCACACTAAATCATGTCAAGAAGTAAAATATGAGAGTCAAGAAATGGAAATCGTAGTGTCATTCTCCTATTTTCTTTGTGTATGTGGTATCCAACGGTTACTTTTTTTCTTTGAATTACATAGTCATTTTTGGTAGATAAATAAAGTCACAATAGAAAGGATGATTTTATAGAACTACAAGTTCTGGAGTAAAATTTGTAATATAAATGTGTTTGGGTTTCATAATATATATAGAGTTGTTTTGTTGTACATATTTTTTTATCATTAAATACTTTTTTACAATTGTTTAGAATATGTCAGTTCTCTGTTAATTCTCCTTAGACAACAAGAATGTGATTTGGTGTTGGAAGGAGAGTCAAAGTTATTAGATGATCTTACTTATGCGCGGAGTGTGTTACATAATGTAATACTATTATCAGGTGATGAAGTTTTAAGAAAAACTAGAATGTCATCAGTATCTACAATCATCTCTATTTGAAGTGTAAATGACGTAACAAATAAGAACAAAATGTTATAATTGTTAAAGTGAAGGACATTTGTAAGAGAAGTGACTAGAATTTAGAAAAACAAATTAGATAGTTCAGAATTTGGAGGAGCAATTATAGTCTCAAGAATCAAATGATGGAAATGCTCTATTTGTTTTGTCTGATTGATTATGAGCTGAACATTAATTCTTGATTCAACATGTACATTTCACATAACGTTAATAGAAATTGGTTTCTCACATTTCAAGAGATTAGAGGTGGCAAAGTTATGACGGGGAATGATCATGCTGTAGAAAACAAAGAAATATATGAAGAAGGGAATTGTGTATGATTGATTGTCTAAAAAATGTTACAAGAGGTTTGTTATATATAATACACACAAAGTTAATTATAGAAGTCACAAGTAAATGGGCCTAAAACATGGACCTATGTTAACATTTTCCTCAAACTCACAATTATAAGATTAAATGCATTGAGAGTTTGTCAAATAAAAAATGAGAGCCTAAAACGGAGTACATTTTGATAAACATATACACAACCTGTAGAGCTGAATGAACAAATGGTAAAAATATAATATCAAATTGAAGATGATGACGAGTAAAATGACAACCTGTTTCAATATATTTTGTTAGTACTTTTATTGTCACAATGTAGAGACATATGATCTTTCAAATAGGCACCTATATTCACAAGTAACCAATGAAGCTAACTAATCTCAAAGGTAGTTAAAGCCATGGTGTGATACTAAACTTTTGTGGACAATCAAGATGTAACATCTTGTTTCTTACTCTTCTATGATATAAGTGAATCCCCAAGAAAAATTATCCACCCAGTAGTGGATTTTCGATCCTTAGGATCACCATTCCAATTCGCATAACAATAGACATGCAAGTCTAAAGACGACGTAGAAAGAAGCTAAAGAGACTAAAACTGAATGTCCCGAAGATGGGATAATGTATTGTTTAAAGATGCAATTCCATCAAAATTATCACCAATAGTAATCATATCAAAATACGTCTTGCATTAATTTTGTTGACAAATAGTAAAATCATGATGAGTAGCAAAAAGAGAATTTGGATTCTCTGTTCGTTTTTTTTTTTTGTGTTGTTCCTCTACTGTGACTTCATAATACACTAAATAACACTAATTTTCATGTTTTAAAATATATTAAAAAGATATTTAAAATATCAATACAATGTATTTTTAATGCTCAGTAAAGGACATCACAAAAAAAGTTAGCAGAGAATCTGGACTCAGTAAAAAGAACTATGAAAACAATCACGGTAGAAAACTTTTGAAACCATGTGCGAGGTGCATTTCATAATAGTATTTGAATTGTTTACACCGTTTGACACATTTTCGCTTCAATGTTAACTCAAATATTATCATAAAATACGTTTAAAATGTCAAATAAACCTAAAAAATATTGATAAAAAGGACTAAATCCACGCATTTCTAAAGATGAAGGACTAAATTGGTATAAAGTTTTGAAAAGCGACTAATTCCAAAATTCACTGAAACTTGAGGAACCAAAAATATATTTAACCCTTATTATAAATTTCTAAATTAATATATATTGAATTAATTTCTTATAGTGTTAGTGACATTTTGTTGAAATAATATTACACAGTAAATTAATTTATCTACGGTAATATGTTTTTTAAAATATTATAATATTGCTATAGTAACATTTTTAATAAATACAATCATGAAAATATTCCTAAAAAAGTAAAAAATCCTATAGCGAGAATCTTTCTACTGCTTGTTTCAGTTTGGTTTGGTTTTCAAAAGTTGAAACGGAATCATTCTTTTCCCTCAAAGAAAAAAAATTATATATCTATTACATCGTTCCAAGAAAAGAATCTAATTCCAAGCTTATAGTTCTTGGAGATAGATCTGAGAAAAACAAACAATACTATTGGCTTTTTCATTTCAACACCACAAGTTTGAAACAAAAGTGAAAAAAAATAAAAACACATTTCATCAGTGTTTGTATTCTCAATCATCATCACCATTCTAGATTCCTAGCTCCCTCCTTCAATCATGGCCTCAGACACTGCTGAAATCCTTAAACAAAACTTCTTGGAATTTTTCAAAGATATTGAGCTTTTCAACCTATCACCACCCATCACTTCCCTATTGACTGAAATAATCAAAGAATTCGTAGAGAACACGGGATTCTGGTCACCTCCACCTGTTGAATCCCTCTGTCATTTCTACCAACTGGATCATGCAATTGCCGAGTGTCGAATAAACAAGAAAACCTTCTCCATATTCTCGCGTTTTGATCCAGTAGAACGTACCAACGACGTGTTGAAAGATATCAAGAAAAACCTCCAAGTCGTGAGGGAGTCCAAAAATAATATCAATGAATACTCAACCTCCCCCTTGTTCTCTTCATGCAGGTACCCCACAAGAAATGATGCACCAGACCTTTCAGTATTCGACGGAGAAATCGAAAAGATCGTGAAACGGCTTGAATCCAATGATGGGTTCAAGGCCATTGGTGTTCATGGAATGTGCGGCACGGGAAAGACCACTCTTGCCAAAATGGTTCTGAGTGATCCACGAGTGAGAGAGAAGTACAAGAAGCCCATATGGGTGTGTTTGTACGACATGCAATCGGAAGAAGAAATGGATATCAGGATCGTTAAGGAGATGTTGGCACTTTTGGATGATGACCCTGATCTATTGGCGGAGGAACCTGAAGATAAGTGGCTGCTGAAGAATCTTCACGATAAACTCTTGCATCAGGAGAAGTACTTGATTGTGTTGGATAGTGTGTGGCATTGCAATGATTGGTTTAATGATTTGTTCTGTGTTGATCAGAATGATGGTGATGCGAGCAAAGAACTGTTTTCCCAAGCCTTGCCCAAGGACACTGGTGGTGCTGTTATTGTCACCAGCAGACAAAAGGCAGTGACCACTACATTGGTGCATGAAGAGAATTTGATTCATGTTAAGCCTTGGGATGATGAAAAATTGAAGAAGCTTGTGAAGCAGTGTTTGAAAAGACAAGAGAAGAGTTATGTGGAGATAACTGAGGAAAACATAAACTGTGTTGCTTATCATTGTCATGGTATTCCTTTTGTTGCTGCAACCCTCTCGGGTTGGATAGCTGAGCAAATCATCAAAAAGTCAGATTCTAATTGATTTATGATCTTGATGTTTTGTTTTCAGATTTACTTTTAACAGAAGCATCAGTTTCCATGTCCTTTGAACGAGTTTAATTATGCCATTGTTATGATCAATGAATGTAAAGATGTAAAAACATAGGGAAGTTCATCCTCTCGTCTTGCAACTGTACTTTAGTTTGATATTCGTGGGAATCTAATGTATCTTTTAATTTGGTTTGTGGTTCTTGATATTGGGATAACCAAGTAATTGATATATGTTTTCTACTCTTATTTTTAAAATTTGGATACATAATTTATTAGATTGGCTTCTTATTTAATATTGTCAAATTCAACATTAATTTTTAGTTTGTACAGCAAAGCTTATAATGTTGAATTCGGTGGTACCTAAACAAAATGGATTCAAAATCTATTTTGTTTTTACCAATACACTTTTTTGGGTTGTTTGGAGTGCTAGTTCTAGACAAAATCAAATAATTCTTAGTATTTTTATGGGTAATGGTATTTTTTTTAATGAAGATATCTTTATAACAATCTACAACTTTTGTTTTTCTATTTTAATTGACAAAACTTACATGTTTTAATTATTTATCTCATACTCTAGTACTTATTATTAGGTTTCAATTAAGTATGGGAAAAATAGTTTATTTAATTAAAATAATTTATCAACATGTACAGAATTTAAAACTAGATAAAATTACATTTAAAAGTATATAATGATTTAAATAAATTATTACGAGTGGCAATGTGGGCCGGCTGTTTAGGCCCTGTCCGCATAAGGCTCGCACAACGCGGGCTGGCTCGCCCCGCGTATTCCTTAGCCCGCGAGCCTGCAGACTGGTCCGCTTTTTTTAGTTTTTTTTAATTTTTTTTTAATTTTTATGATAAATTTTTAATGTTTAAAAATTGGAAAACTTTAAGAAGTTCACAAAATTAAGTAAAGACTTTGGGAAATTATATGATAAATTGATATTTCAACATTTTCATCATATTCATACTATGACATACACAATGTATTGTTTAAATTTTAGCACATTAAAAATACATAATACATGTCTTTTCCAGTTATACAAGAATTTGAAACGTTAATGCAAGAATCCATAAAAGAAGTAATTAATATACACAAGTGCAAGTTTTTTTTGTTTTTTTTTTAAATTTTATGCGGACTTGCGGGTCGGTCCGTGCAGGCCGCAGACCTATGTAGGCCGGACTTATGCGGGCCTACAAGCTCACTACCCTGGCCCGTCCCGCATTTTTTTTGCGGACATGCGGGCCAACCTGACAGGCCAGACCCTAATTGTCACCTCTAATTATTAATAGACAAAATATGCCTATAAATTAATTTTCGTAGAAAAGCTTGAAAATGTTTTTGCAAGAAATTACTTCCGTATTTAAAAACCAAGAAAAATATTTGCAAATTTAAAACACACATAAAAGTTATATAAAGATGAAAACGATGATTTGTTATGAGTTTTTTTCATATAAATAGACTAACAGGCTAACAGGCTCAATTTAGGAGTGAATCAAGTTAATAAATCTCTATTGATTCTTCTCTAATTAGGTGTCCAATATATTTACAAATTTGAATAATTAAAGATATTTTGAAATTAATTATTATGATTAATATCTCCCCCACAAGTTGTGTAATTTGGAGAGAGATGCAACTTGGACGACAAGGACTCGAATCGGGGCCAAAACAGAGGTTTTGTGAAAATATTAGCAAGTTAATCATTAATAGACACAAAAGACACTCGAAATTTGCCATGTACATTTTTTCGGACTAAGTGATAGGCTAAGGTAATATGTTTTGTTCAAGAGTGGAAGACATGATTAGTATCTAGATTTGTGGCACCGAGATTATCACTTTGAATAGATACTCGTTATTAATGAAATTTTTTAGATAAGTTACTTAACAGACTAAATATAACCTCGTGTGAAGGTGAATCAATATAAATTTGTTGTGTGTATTTTTTATCCCTATACTTTTAATTTCATTAGTTAATTCATTTGTATTTGTGTATTTGTGTGCATAATTTTTAATTTGTTTGCAAGGTCCATTCACCGTTCCATCTAAAGTTACATCACACCAAATAAGTAGTACCCTTGTTATAATTATTAAATATTGATAATAAAACATCTCAAACAATAAATCTTTCTTTAGATTAATTTATCACAATTGTGCATGTAATTCGATCGAGTAATCTTTCTTTAGACCAATTAACACTTTTATAATTAATTATAAACATAAACATTTAATATTTTTTTAAGATAATATAACAGAGTTCACGTCTTTATTCAATTAACTCATTTAAATATTAAATTTTAGTGCAAAATATACAAATAACGACCATAATTTGAACATTTAAAAACCAAAATTAAAAAAGAAGAATTAAAAGAAAATCAAATGAACTACATTTGCATACATAAGGGGTTTCACACTTAAATTTTAGAAAATTTACGTAAGAAAATTGAATTTTAATACTTTCAAAATCACTCATGAATATGAGTTGATTTGATACGAAGCGAAGTGATTTATATCAAATAATAATTATGTTCAACTACATGCTTCTATTTATATAGATCCAAAATTTATCACATAATTATATTAATTATTAATGAATTGATACATTAATTCATGATAAAAATAAAATATTAAATACCTAAATTTTCCATTAGGGATCGGATGAACTATGATATGAATACCGGGTATGTGATCTTGCAATACAGGAATAGGTAGGTACTTCTGGTTTTTTTTTTTCTCTCCTAAAAGAAACAAAAAGAAAATAATAGAAATAGAGTCTTTAAATATTACCTTATTTTATAATAGAAATAAGAATTATAACTTAATTTTTGTCAATTACATATTAAATTTTACACTATAAAGATTTAGCTTTCACAAGTGGTTTTTTTCTATAAGGGTACAATTTACTTTTGTAATTACCAAAAGATGCAAAAACTTTAAAAATTTTAGCGAAGGGTAAGTTGTGGCAAGATGACACGATTTCACATCAAAGAAGTTGTGTCAATATAAGACGACTTTAATTAAAATAATATGAAGTTGTATCAGCATGGAAAAACTTTCTTGTTGTTAAGAAGTCGTGCCAAATTGAGACGACTTTAATTAACTGTTTAAGCAAAGTCGTGCCAATAAGGGGAGATTTCAATATTAAATTTTTAATGAAGAAGTCGTGTCATATTAGAGAAACTTCACTATTATATTGGTAATGAAGAAGTCGTATCATATTCAGACGACTTCAGTTGGGCAGATTAAAAAATAAATATCTTTTTAGTGATATTAATTAATTAAATAATAATGCGTATAAGTAGTTGAAAATTTCATGATGATTTTGTCCATTATAATAGGATGTGAAAGCTATTTAGACTATGTGCCACAATGAAGTCTTCTTCGTTGTCGTTTACTGGTCCAAATTTAATGCCTGACTCGCACATGTGACACCAAAAACCAAGAAGACGAATTACAACTAGGGATGTCAACGGGGCGGGTAGGGTACGGGTAGTAGCTCCCCCGTACCCTATCCGCTGGATAAATATTCACCCCGTATCCGTACCCATATCCGTCGGGTATCCGTTATGCGAGTACCCGTCTATTTTTTTCATATCCGCGAATCACTATCAATTTATATAGTAGTTTATTTTTGAATAAAATATTAAAGAAATTACTAACATCATCAATGTCCACCTCTTGCAACATTGGATAAAGTTTCATGTTGTCCATAACCAGTCTTAGAGACACATCAATGTCTCCACAGTATATGGAAGTAATTTACTCATTTGTGGGGTAAGAATCTGACCACCATTATTAAATGAAGACTCATAATGTTTTTTACTAATATAT
>Ga0214543_1010943_pt1 | contig 13060 bp, 13 predicted proteins | sample CNSS2metaG_FD_160094 | JGI IMG/M metagenome (GOLD analysis project Ga0214543, IMG submission 160094) | Root nodule microbial communities from cowpea collected in UCLA plant growth center, Los Angeles, California, USA - CNSS2 | ecosystem: Host-associated > Plants > Roots > Nodule | place: USA...
TCTATGTTTCCATTATTGAGTGACTACACTAATAAATAAACTGGCATGAAAAAAAAAAAAAAAAAAAAAAAAAAAAAAAAAAAAAAAAATAAACAAAAAAAAAAAAAAAAAAAAAAAAAAAAAAAACTTAAAATCAAATTAACACATCACAACTCAAGTACTGAACTTTTTTTTTTCTTATTTTTCATGCTACTTTCATCTTACTTTATTTTTTTTGTCCTTATCATCAGTATGTTTCTTAATTTCAGCCTGTGCTCTGAATTCATTCTACTTAGGTCAATAGTCCTGTCTCAGAAAGTTGACAAAGGTCCAAAAGATATAAGAACTTTACCTTATCCTTGACACCACCAACGGGTAGGACTAGACCTCTCAACGTCATCTCTCCAGTCATAGCCGTGTCTGATCTCACCCTTTGCTGACTGAAAAGTGATACTAATGCCGTGACCAAAGTCACACCAGCTGAGGGCCCATCTTTAGGTACAGCACCTGCTGGAAAATGTATGTGTACATCACGACCCTCCAAAAGACTAAATCCCTCCTCAGCAGCCAGCCTAAGATCAGTTGCCCTTGCCCTTACCTACAAAACCAATCCTTCATAGTTAAAGAAAAGCAAGTAATGATTCCGTATTTAATCCATATTTGAGAATATATAACAGTCTGATGGCATGTATTAAAAGGAAAATGAGAGCCAATGTGTACGACAAGCATATCATGCTGATACAGCCTTCAATATGAATGACCCAATTAAGGCTTAAAAATAAGAGTTTCACTTGCGCACACAGCAAGATACAAACTAAAGTGTGTTTTTTTTTTTCACAAACACATTTAATGGGTTCTGGTTTAAAAGTTTAGACCTATTCCATCTTTTTGTCAAAGGGAACTAATCAAAATCTTAGGAGAACCACATCACAGAAACTAGTCGTTGGAGTTAAAGAGCCAAGACTTAATAAACCTCCAACTACAATCACATATTGACAACACAGCACTCGAATCTCATACCTTGCAATTGCATCCTAACATCTCACCACATTCCAAAAGCCCAGGACCCATGTGATCCATAACCACAAACTAACCCTTTGACTAGTCCTAACAAACACAGCAATGTTAGCATCACCACCCATGCTACTTATTGGCAACTCAGAAACATGGAGGTAAGCTGCAAATAAAAATTGATAAGAATATTGGGAGAACCACACCATAATAGCTGAACATTATCGTTTGAAAACTCGGGACCATATAATTGGATCCAAACAGGAACAAGAAACTTCAAGATGCAATATTAGCAAACCATAACCATAGATAAACTTTTATGCACAGGATGCTAGATAAAACCAATCAGGATAAAAGGAGAATTAAGCAACTTGGATTTGATTCCATACCCATGTTAGAGCAATCTGAGCTGATTCTTTTATTACATCACCAAGCTGTCCAGTAAGATGCAGTTCACCCTTCCCAACCATTGCTGTAGCCTCCACAAACTGAACTTCTCCGCCAAAAGCAGTCCAAACTAGCCCAACAGAGACCCCAGGAGTAGCCACACGTTCGGCAGCCTCACTACCATCAAATCTTGGGGGCTGCATTACATGACATCAGATAATTAATTTCCTTCAAAATTTGTTAATGATAAAGCTTTCATGGTGACATCACAACCAAGCCAATTCATTTACACTTAATATATGAAAGAAATGTTGTAAACACTCATTATAACATGCTATGGCATATCAATTACCCCAAGCACTTTTTCAAGCATAGTTTCGTCAACAACCAATGGAGAGGCAATCCTGAATGTGTTTGTGATGTCCCGACTATTGACACCAATAGGTATCACTTCCATCTCAACTTCAGTACCGTCAGCCAGTCTGTTTTCCACAAGGGGTGTAGTAAGTCCTTGCATCCCTTTGTTTAATGGAACTACTTGTTCTTGCTCTAAAACTCTTACTGCAGCAGCTCGAGCCAAGGCAGCTATATTCCTTTCCAAATTTCTCACACCAGCTTCCCTAGTATATCTGTGAATGACAAGCTTAACCATTGCCTACATCAAAATAGCCTTTAATTAGATTTCTGTGCAAAATTGCTTTCTAGGAACAAAAAATGGTATAGGAAGTATTTCAGTTGAGATTATCCTTTTATAGTAATTTCAGTTCAGACTATTATGCTACATACGATTTCATTAGTTTAATAGCATCCTCTAAGAACAATGACCATGTAGAAGGAAAGAATGCAATCACAAGGATTAGTGAAAGAAAGACTTCATATAATCAATCAATAAAATGTAAGATACAACCAAAACATAGAAAGAAAGGATTAGTAAAAGAATGACTTTAGATATTCAATCACTAAATGTAAGATACAACCAAAACATAGAAACCAGTTATTTTCCACAATTGCGAATATGAAAAGATATTTACAGTTATGGATACTATCAAAATTAATTGCTCACTCGTACATTTACAATACCATGTAAACTAATAATACTTCATACGTTTTTCTTATTCCTTTTATTTTTTGCCCTTTCCCTGAATGAGAAGAAACTTTGTATGTTACCGAAACTATTTTGTATAAAACATTTGGTACCTCTGGAATCTGAAGAAACTCGGAACTCAATCCATGTTGGTCTAAAACTCTTGGAATCAAATGCTGCATAGCTATGTGGAGCTTTTCCTCAGGTGTGTATCCAGGAAGCTCAATTACTTCCATCCTATCACGAAGTGGTGGAGGAATGGGTTGCAACCTATTTGCCGTAGCAACAAAGACTACCTTGGATAGATCAAAAGGAACATTCAAATAGCTAGCTAACGTTAAGGAATCCTACATATTTTTTTTACAGTAGAAGATAAAATATTAGTAAATAGTGAGAGGAATGCTTTGATGTCAGTAACAAGGAGGATAAGAAATCCTTTGGGCAATGTGAGTTAGAAGGGGCAACTGGGCAAACGTGAACAACTCTGGTCAAGTAATAGATATATTAACACAATTTCCTTACAAAAATAAAAACTAACTTATATTAAGATTATCTTATCCTTAACAATCAAATGTCAAAAAGGAAGATGGTGAAATCTTCGGAAAAATAAATTGAAGTTAGCTAGATCAAGTTCAAAATAAGAATATCGTATGCTAGAAAAAAAAAAACTCAAATGTGGGCAAACAACCAGATGGTAAAAATGCAAAAGAAGAGGTGTCTCCAACCAGGAAATAGCTATTGCATTATTCATTCTTTTAACTTAAGGATTTTTTATGTGGCTAGGTGAGGCGTGAAAGGAAAAATTCTTCATCAGAAAGGATGTCGAGACTGAAAAAGTACATCCCATCTAACAAGGGAGGAGAGCAAATTGAGGGAACACATCATCAAAAGTAAAGGATACTGATCGTTGAATGATTTATTTTGTTCTGGATCAAGAACCTCTAGCAATGCTGAAGCTGGATCTCCACGAATATCAGAGCCTGTCTTGTCAACTTCATCAAGCAACATGACAGGATTGCACACACCTACTCTCTGTAAGTTAAATGTAAAGAGAAATGATCAGTCTAAGATTCAAAGAGAGAAAAACACATCAACAACTATATTTTGTATTCGATTTTGTATGGTCTAATCTTAATCTTGGGCTTAATGACTTGAAGTACACGTTATAATGTGTGAGAAAGAAATAAAACAGTATCCAAGCTTTAAAATACTTCGTATGAAACATTATGTTAATGTGAGATAATGTCTTCTAACTCTATATATCTGTAAATCGGTAAAATATGATTACTAAAATTATCTTAATTTCATACAAACACACTAATTAGAAATTTATTATTATATAGATGGAACACTTTTACATTATAAAGAAGAAAAAGAAAACTTAGATACTATTATGATCACAAGAGAATAAAGAACACCGCCATGAGTTCACTAATCAAAACTATTTATTAAACTCCATATTCTCTCTGAAGTATTATAAATTACACAACAAAAATATATCCAGCATCATATGATCATAGAAGAATAAACAAACTTTGTCACTGAATCCGCTAATGAGTAAAAACTACTTGTTAACCCACGTTTTAACATTCCAATCGTTCAATATCAGTGGCCTCCCTCCTTGACAAAATAAAAATTGTAAGGAAACATGAAAATAACATGATAGGAGGATTTTGTATCCTCCTAAAAACAAAGAAACAAATGAGAGTTGATTAAAAAAGTAGATCAAGAGGGCTCTCTGTTCCATTTGCATATCTGATTCTAATTTCTGAAACTCCTCTATGTAATTAACAATATCCCTCATGTTATCCTCTGTTGAAACAAAAGTCAAGTTAGATAATAGTGTTTTCGTTATTGTCCATCTCTCCTATTGTTACTCCATGTCTAAAACTCTGACTTCAAATGAGAATTCACTGAACGTGAGAACTATCTGATCTAATACTCTAGTCATAATAATATGCACCAATTACTCAAAAATGTATTTTTCATTATGTATAAGAAGCCCTCCAATGTCCCGATATAAAAATTACTTAATCTCCTTTCTTATCCTCCCTTTGTATTCTAACTGATCAGCATTTTCTGTAATACAGTTTTATGTAAGCATTTTTGAATCTTAGATCTAGTCTTTATGCATCCTAATTCTGACTCAGTTCTAGTCTCATTTACTAGAACTAACACCGATTCAGTCCTAATACACATTCATATGCAGTAAAATCCTCATAAATACAGTTTTCCTAATTCTGACTAAGTTCTAGTCTCATTCACTAGTCCTAATAATCCATTCATAGAGGTTTAGACTCGATGTATCCTAGTTCTGACTAAGTTCTAGTCTCATTCACTAGAATTAATACTGACTCACTCCTAATAATCCATCCATATGCACCAAACCCTCATAAAAGCAGTTTTTCGTCTGTACAAGAGGCCCTTCCAATGTCCGAGTAAAAAAAAAATATTGAATCTCCTGTTATCTCCTCCATTTATATTCTAATTGAATCAACATTTATGTACTACAGTTTTGCATAAGCATTTTGGAACTTCAGATTTAGTCTATATCCATCCTATCCAAAAAGTGACTCAGTTCTATTCACACTCACTAGGACAAAACCAAAAGGCCCAGAGCAAAATAGAAAATGAAAGCATTCCATCTATTATAATCTAAAACTATCAATAACCTCACCCATTTATTTGCAAATGTCATGCAAATCAGAAGCTATTACAAGTAATGTCCAAAATTTTAAATTCAGTTGAACCTTTAATCCATCTATGAGCCGCCCAGGCATGCTTCCAACATATGTTCTCCTATGTCCTCTAATATCAGCCTCATCCTTGACTCCACCAAGGGATATGCGCACAAATTTTCTTCCCAAAGCAGCAGCAATAGAAGATGCCAAAGATGTTTTCCCAACACCTGGTGGCCCAACAAAGCACAATACAGGACCCCTTGCATCTGGTTTAAGCTGTAAAGTATACATGTACTTCAATTAGTAACTCATTAAATTCCAAATACACTAGAAAAGTATAGTAAGAGTTGTTTGACAACCTTGCGAACAGCCAGGTATTCAATTATCCTTTGCTTCACCTTCACTAAACCATAGTGATCATTATCAAGTCGCTTCTGTGCAGCTTTTAAGTCTAGTTCAATCTCTTCACTAGCGTTCTGCCAGGGCAGATCAGCAAGAAGCTCTAGGTAAACCCTTGAACTGTTATACCCTGGTTGCTGTGGCTGCATTTTTTTAAGCCTCCTGAGACAGAAATTATAGTAAAATGAATTGATTGTCTATCTGAAGCTACAAAAGCACTTAAATTACGATAATATCATTTTCTTTTTCATTTTGCAGATCATATGTAACAAGTTATTCCCTCAAAAAGTTCAATCCTAAATGCACCACCATATCTAACTATGTTCCCATTGAGAAGTACCTCAACTTTGATATTACCTTTTTCATTTTTCAGATCATATGTAACAAGTTATTCCCTTACAAAGATCAATCTTAAGTTTATCACCATATCTAACAACGTTTCCATTGAGAAGTACCTCAACTCTCTGTGCGCATGTTTCCATATATTCTGTGGCATTCTTGCACTTTGCATTTTTCTTTCAAGAGCGGCCAGGTCATCCTCATCATCATCATTATCACCAAGCTCCTCTTTTATGGCCCTCATCTAAATATATAATGCATAAGAGAGCATTTCAATTAGATTAGCAAACATAAACAAAGCAGAAAAATGCTCCAGTGCAGCATTTCCAGCAAAGATTTATCTAAACCGACACAAAATAGATTGCTATTTTCCCACATATATATATATATATATATATATATATATATATATATATATATATATATATTGCTGTCATTAAGGAAAGAAAAATTATCTACTGATGCACACTATGCACATGGACTTCCTACTTGTCATAGTAGTCTGAAAAAACTATTGGCTTGAAACATTTAATTGAATTTTAGTGGGTGTAACTCTCCTCTCAGTATAACACCTATACCCTTGCATTTGTATATGACAAATAAATCATCAAAAGAGGTGCAAGAAAGCTAACCTGCTGGCGCAAAAGAAATTCTTTCTGAGATTTTGACAATTGTCCTTCAACCTTTTGTGTAATTTTCTCAGCCACACGAATTGACTGTTGGCATACACAGGCACAAGTAGAATTAGTGAAACTAAAAGACCAAGCGAAGTCATGCGTCAGTAACTCTATTACTCACCTGTAAATGCCTGTCAACTAACTCAGTTGCTTTTGAAAGCCTCACTTTGGGGTCAACTGAATCCAGCATAGATAATTGTTCTTCAAAACTTATCTCAAAACTAGCAACAAATATATCAGCCAACTTGTGAACTGGAACGTTATCCAAAAGGACTTTTGTCCTTCCACCAGTTTTTTGTTTCTATAAACAACCAAGGAACTGTTAGCTACTAATACAAATGCAACACAGAAAGGATGACAATCCCAAAATATTAAAAACCCAAAATATTTTAGACAAGCATAGACTGAAATGGTAATATTCAACTAATATTTAAAGTATCCTAGGTTTTCGAGAGCTAAATATTCGAATAACAATTCTGTATTTTCAGTAAATGTTAGTACAAGTGCTGAAGGTAAAAGCTTTACCAGCTCCAAAACAGAAATAAGCTCCATAGCAGTAGCTTTGAATTGGCGAGACAGCATTATGAAATCTGGGTCTTGCTCCACTTGTTCCAGCTCTAGATTATGAAAATGGAAGCAACTAGTTTTCAGAGATAATGAATTAAATTTTATAAATGATTGAATCATCATGAAACAAGTCTAAAATTCCTGTTTTCCATTTAATGCTAAAATGCCACACTGTTAAGCTGAAAACAACAACAAAATTCTCAATCCATTAAGCTATGTCAGCTATATGGATTACATGATGCCATTGGGCAGTCAAAAAACAAATCCTTAGACAATTACTCCCCGTGACATGCCTTTTAACAACTTCCTCCAATGTTCTTCAGGGTCCTCTACCCCTTTCATAGGACTAAACCAGACCATTTACTCTCCTACCTGGTGCTTTCAAGGAACTTCTTAGTACGTGAACTTTAATACCTTTTAAACTCGCATGCCCTTTCCTCGTGAGAAGTATACAATAAAAAGTCAAACTATTGAATATTCAGAGTCAGAAAACAACAACTTCAGTTTATATACTGTTTACATCAAGTGGATGGCATAGGTCTCCAAATAATCATTTAACTGTTTAAAGACAATAAAATATCAAATATCTGGTGGAGCCCATCACTGTGGGATTTACAACTCTTACATAATACGTATTATCATTACTATCCAACTGCTGATTTAATGTTACCAAATAGCAAGAAAACCAAAGGGCGTAAAAATATACATTTCTGACACAACAGCTAATACTGAAGAAAAAATACTAACAACTTACCAGTCTTAGTCATTTCAAGGGAAGTTATCCTTGCAGTATGGTATATTCCTCTTGTGCTCAGTTCCTGTACACTAAATCTACACAAACCTTCAAGAACAACTGTGTATGTAACCCTCCCACTTGGTTTCTCCACTCCCCTTGATAAATGTAAGGGTCGGGCAGCTACCCCCCTGGAACCAAAGTTGCAAAATTTGATCAGATAAGTAAGGGCTAGTTTGTTTTAAGAATACATTTTCTGTTTCCATTTCCTGTTTTATCTAATTATTACACAAATTTCACCTATTTTTCACTTTGTTTCTTGTTTTTAGTGATTTCTATATGAAATGGAGAAAATACCAAAATGTTTGTCGCACAATTTCCTGTACAAATATTTGAAAATCAGAAATAAAGTGAAAATAAGGTGATAATAGTAGTTATCATAAGAGAAAATAGAAAACATTTTGTTCAAACTAAACAAGCCATGAGTTGTTCAATTGATAGAATTACAAAATTATTGTTCTTTTTTTGTAATTACCAACATCTAATGGTAGATATATAAAAGAAGCCATCAGTTCAGGGAAAAAAGAAAAAGACAACAGACTTTTGAACTGTTACAATGTATAACATTATTAAAAACGTTTGACTTATACAACTTAATTCAGATTGCAGACGGAGTGATGAACAGTTAGAACGTATAACATTTACTATCAACTAACTTGATCTGAGATTATAGAACGACACAAAAGGTATTCATTTGATTCTTACCTATTGTGCCAATGAACAACATCATTCTGCTTTTTTGTATCAAGCTTATGAGAATCCGATGAACCACCTTGAACTCTTGTGTTTTGATTTGCAGAATCAGTGCCTGTGCTTATAAGGAAGAGGGGAATAAAAATTAACATTGGCAAACCAGGTTTTATTTGGTCGAGGTGGAAACAAAAAAGAGTAAATAGTTCTTCTTATCCTAACAATGTAAAGGTTTTTATATTCAATCACCCATTGTCTTCCATGATAAAGAAGTATGATTGTTGAATGCTATAATAACTATCTTAAAAGTCATGTCGATAATACATTTGTATTGGTTGCCAGTGTAAATATTTCTACACTAAGTGTATAAAAATTAAACTTAATAAAAAATAGTTTATCACCTTCAGATACGGTAGGACCTACTGGCTTAATTTCAGCAGCATCACGGACTGGCAGGATGCCAATCAACCCCTTCTCTTCTCGCTGCCAAAGTTCTTGTTCCACCAACTTCACACTTCAGTAAACCAAAGAAACAGTCACAGGTAATGCTTACAGACATGCAGAAATTAAAGAAGTTGAATGTTTTGGTACAGTCAATGAGTCACCTTTTTTGAGTAAACCATTGTAACTAAAAAACAAAAAAACTATAAATGAACAAGTAAATACTAAATGGACAAAGTATCCTTTTTTACATGAATTGACAAAATATCCTTAGAAACATAATTTCAATGTCAGTAACACACTCTTTACTGTTAAATGAAATTTTCTTAAAGTCACCAAACTGCGAGCTAGTGACACTTTAAATAAAAAGTGGACCCATAACTTAGAGTACCCACTAGCAAATACTAAGACAACAAAAACGTGTTTAAGAGGGACCCATAACTTTAGGATTACCAATAAACACCAAGCTAACAATAATGACGCGTTCAAGAAATGAAAAAGAGTATTAGAAACTATCTTGCCAATATTTCTCTCATCCTGAAAACGAAAACACCATTAATCCTCTCCAAATACTCACTTACTTTAGTTGATCAATTTAAACTCTGGAGTCTAATTTCACCGAAAACTTCCATCAATCATCCCTAAATATTCATAGATTTTAATTTGTCAAATTAAAGTTTGTAGTAAAGAAAACAACACTCAGCCATGTTTGCCTAATTCTTGTAATTTGAGAACTAAAGTAACCACCTCAATAACTTTCAGAGACTGTAATTTAACTGATTAGGGTAAATTAAGGAGCAAACTCGAAAGGAGATTAACAGACAAAGCTGCAGATGCTACTAATAAAAAACTCAACCGGATCAAACAAAACAAGCACTCAAAACCAGAATTGGAGGTATAAAAGTTAATATGTCGGATTGATTAAATGCAAACTTGAAGGGGAAACGGAGAAGGAGAGGTACCTGGTAGGGGAAGTGCAGCGGATTCTGATGATGGCGCCAGGTAAGAGAACCTTGTTCTTGAAAGGGAGAATCGCCAAGCGACTCGGCAGTTCCACCGATTCGGCCATGGTCGGAACTCAGTGAAAAAGGCCTCGATTGGATTGATTTGTGAGAGGAAAAGAGAAGAGAAGCAAAGGGTGAAGAGATGACACCAACGATGGGAAATAAATACGGAATCCAATTCGAAACAGACAAACGATCCGAACTAACTGCCTCTGTTTTCCTCTCAATTTTCATCTGTTTTTTTTTTTTATGGTTATCTGCTATTATCTTTTTATTATTATAATTATTTCACGTGTACTATTTTTTTTATTAGTGACGTGTGTCATATTATCTATAACAATCCTATACAAACATTTAATAAAATTTCAATCATTTATCATTTTGCTCTACTTATTGTAATTTAATTTACTTAATGTGACACAATTTGTAGTTTTACAAATATTTAGTTTCAAATAATTATAATTACACGTGACTTTATTTTTAAATTTGTCAATTTTATCATATTTAAATTAAATGCTTTAAAATGCGATATAAAATATTTTTAAATCAAGGCAGGATGGTGGAGAAAGATATTTGTAGGTAGTCGCAAATACGTCTTCAAAGTGTAACTTTTGATATGCAATTCCATGACAAAAAGTAAGTCTGCAATGTGTCTCTTATATAAATAAAATTATTGAATATTTATTAGAAGAAAAAAAGTGAAATTTTCAATATTTAACTGCATATGTAAATGGTGAGTTGAGTTGAATCCCATACATAGTTGGCAACTATTACTTAAAATATAATTATTTAAAAACATTATAAAAGTGGGTAATTTTATCATGAAATAACCCATATATAGAAATATGGATTAGGAGACAAGGAATGTGGTGATTAAGGATCATATATATTTATGAAGTTCTTGGAAGAAAGTTCCGTATTGAGTTAATAAACTTTACTCTTAAATATTATATGTTATGTCGGCGTATACTAGTTAAGTCTTTTAATATGGGTTCAGTCTTTTAAAGAATAAAATGATGTGTTCTCATTCTCTATTTCCTTTTCTGCCCTCCAATAACATCAGTGTCAGAATAAGTCAGTATTTCTCCTAACTAATCGATGTCGCCTTAAGTGTAAAAGTCTAAGATTTTTCTTAGAACAAAATTTTAGTATAACTTAATTATTTATATAATAATATAAAAATATTAAAAAAATCAATATTATGTCTAATAAATTGTATACTATTTTCCCAGTAAAATATTATTTTGTTAGTGGCTGAGACAATAAACTCTGTTAATATAATTTATAAGCGAGTTTAGAATAATGTTAAAAATAAAACTATAATACAAGCATATGCTATAGCCAAATATAGCTGAAGGGATAAAACATGTTTTTGAAGGAATTATATTATTTCTATAATAATAATTATAGTTAATTTTTATCATTCTTATTCATCTTTTTAATTAGATGACTCTTGTTTTTCTATACATTCTTTTATTTTTAATGTAAAGTAATATTTTTATAGTCAAAAATTTGATAATTAATTTTAGTAACAATAAAAATTAATTATAATTTTTTTATTTGTGACTATTTTAATAATAATTGTAGTTAATTTTTATCATTTTTATTCATTTTTTTAATTAAATAACTCTTTTATTTTAATGTAAAACATTTTTTTATAGTCAAAATTTTGATAATTAATTTAAGTGACATATTTATAAATTAATTATAATTTTTTATTCGTAATAATTGATTATTTTAATAATTAATAATTTTTTATTTTATAAATTAGTATATATAGTAATTAATAATTTTGTATCATTAAAATTTGTTACAAAGATTTTCTTGCTGTGTGTTTACAATTAGTTTTAATTTTAAAAATAACTTTTAGAATATATATATATATATATTTAAATATTTAAAAAAATATTCTTTTAGGATTAAAATATGTTTGGATTTTTCCTATTTTATAAAATGTATAATGAATTAATATTTTCGATGAAAAACATTTTTTTATATTTTATACATATTTTTATGTATATTTAATTACAATATTTAATACCAAAAATATAAATGTATGTCACTTTCTAATAAAGAATAGCTTTACTTAATAATTTATGGTTAAGACTTGAAAATATAAAAATATCAATTTACTGACATGCATTTCCAATTCATATCTGAATTTACTGGTTGATTCGATTTTTGCTTTGTCACTTTAAAATCTTCAGTTATATTAAAATTTGTTATAATCACACTTGTAGCTTCTTTTACCAATATACAAGTCTTTGTAATTGTTGCGAATAGTATAATTTTTTCCAACAACTAGTGCTAACATCGTTAATATATAATTCACATAATCTGTTTTACACGTGTTTCAATGAAATTCCTAATGTTTAAATTGTGTCTCCTTCATTAACCATTATTGTCTTTGTAGACCATTTCCACATTTAGACACTTAGTGCATTGTGGTCAACTTGTTCTTTTCATGTACAGTAGTTATTTTTTAGTGAAATATTTTATTAACAATATTCTAGATTATGTCAATTTTGAAAATTGTTATACATTTTGTTCGAGCAGCGTTTTGTAAGAAACATTCTTGTCTATCTTTGACATTTAAGACAAAGAGATGATACAAACACATCATGTGTTATAAGAGGTGTTAGTGTAATATGTATTAAAGAAGATATTTGTGCAATTAAAAGAATAATAAAATTTAATTTTAAAATCAGTTAAAAAAGGTAAGAGTACTGAAATAATAATTTAAAATGGATGGAAGTGAATGAAAAATTACAAAAGGGTGTTCTAACACCATGAAGATTACACTATTAACTATATTATAATAATAAAAAAAAGCATAAATACAAATATTTAAAAAAATAAGTTGAATTCAAATTATTTATTCTCAACTCAGATTGTGCCCGCATATATATATATATATATATATATATATATATATATATATATATATATATATATATATATATATATAAATTTGTATATAAAAAAAAAATAAAAAAATATATAAAAAA
>Ga0214543_1010947_pt1 | contig 13056 bp, 11 predicted proteins | sample CNSS2metaG_FD_160094 | JGI IMG/M metagenome (GOLD analysis project Ga0214543, IMG submission 160094) | Root nodule microbial communities from cowpea collected in UCLA plant growth center, Los Angeles, California, USA - CNSS2 | ecosystem: Host-associated > Plants > Roots > Nodule | place: USA...
TATATTTATATTATATATATATATATATATATATATATATATATATATATATATATATATGTTTATTTTGTTAGCTCACCCTATCTGCTTGTGTTTGGCGATGATCGTGTACGCGGTAAATGGGAGCAAATGATGTTATAGGTGGATCTGGTGAGGCTTAGCAGCGGAGCGAGGAAAACTCATGGGAACAGTTTTATAGAGTTTTATCATTTATGGTTTTTGAATAAAGATGTAATCTATTATGAGAATGTTTTGGTATTTTATTGAAGTTTGAGAAGATTTGAACTTAGAGTTATATTTATTATGAAATAAATTCTTTGAAATTCTCACGTTTTTGGGAAATGGATTTATAATAAATGTGATTTTATTTTCTTATTTTATATTATATTTTAAACCCGTAATATCCGATCGGGATGTTACACAATCTGGGTTATTGTAGACAGATTGACGAAGTATGCTCACTTCTTGCCAATTAATCAGAAGATGTCCTTGGATAAGCTAACAAAGTTATATGTCAGGGAGATTGTCAGACTTCATGGTGTGCCAGCAAGTATTGTGTCAGATAAGGATCCGAGGTTCACCTCAAGATTTTGGCAGTCATTGCAGAATGCCTTGGGCACTCAGTTGAGAATGAGCTCGGTATATCATCCTTAGACTGATGGTCAGTCTGAGAGATTTGAGAGAACCATATAGTCTCTGGAGGACTTACTGAGAACATGTGTCCTGGATCACCTCGGGACGTGGAGTGATATGCTGCCGCTAGTGGACTTCACTTATAATAACAGCTACCGTTCCAGTATTGGGATGGCACCGTACGAGGCATTGTATGGCAGGAGATGTCAGACACCCTTGTGTTGGCAGCAAGATGGAGAGTCTGTGGTGTTCAGGCCAGAGTTCTTACAACAAACTACTGAGAAAGTAAGGGTGATACATGATTGAATGCGTGCAACTCAAAGTTGGCAGAAATCCTATGCAGATAAGAGAAGGAGGACACTTGAGTTTGAGGCGGGTGATCATGTATTCTTCAGGGTTACACCGATAGCAAGTAGTGGGAGAGCTCTCAAGTTGAGGAAGCTGACTCCTAGATTCATCGGGACATACTAGATTACAAGGAGGATCAGACCAGCAGCGTACGAGATTGCCTTGCCACCTCACTTGGCAAATCTACACAACGTGTTCCATGCATCACAATTGAGGAAGTATGTGGCAGACCCTACTCATGTGTTGGAGCAGGATGATGTCCAGGTGCGGGAGGATTTGACTATGGGAGTTAGACCGGTGAGAATTCTAGATTCTCAAGTCAAACAACTCAGAGGGAAGGAGATTCGGACTGTAAAGGTTCTCTAGGACGAGGCAACCCAGGAGATGACTTAGGAGATGGAGGATCTTATGAGGAAGTCTTATCATCACCTATTTGTTGGTAAGTCCTATTTTCGAGGACGAAAACTTTTCAAGGTGGGGGGAATGTAAGACCCGTGAAAATTAATTAATTAATTAATTAATGCGGGTAGTAGAAGCCTTTATGGCATTAAATATTGATTGGTGTGATGTGGAAAAGTACTAGCTCAAGTGGTTGAGAGTACTTTGATTGTGTGAGAGGACTTCGGTTCGAGTCCTATGTATGTCATTTTTGTGTTGTTTGATTATTATTAATTTTAATAATAAGCATGATCGTGTTGAGTGATAACATGATTATAGAATTAGGTGAATTATCATAAAACATGTATTGCTTGAGTGGTTGTGCCTTCATTTGATGATGAGAATGGTATTGGTTCAAACCTTAGTGAACCCAAATTTGACTCTTTTTTTGCTAATAATTGGTGTGGCTTGAATATGAAAGGGTGGAGGAAACCCTAGTAGAAGGGGCAGCCAAAGGGCTGAAAAACCATCAAGTAATGGCCCATGAATGGAAATAAAACCAGTATTCATTTCTTTTTTTTGCATTAAACCACATTAAGGCACCTTTAAAAGGTAATTTCTGAGAAAGAATAGGGGTTTTGGCGGCTGTTTTTTGAAAGGCTTTAGAAGGAGTGCTAAAATTGAGAGTGACTAGTGAGCTTTGGGGCATTTGAGAGCTGTTTGGGAGAGAAGCAAGGAGAGGGCATTGGTGTTCCAGGGAAGACTCCCAAATTCAAGTTTTAAGCAAGCAAATTTCAGGTTAGGGGAGCTGAACTCGAAATCCTGGGTTAATGGTATTGTTTTGCATAAGTGTGTTGCGTGTGTATCCAAATTTTCGTGCCTAAACTGATGGTAGTTGTACAGGAATGTTCTGATGGCATTTGATCAAACTTTTATGCAATTGTACGGAAATAATGAGGGTTTGGGTACTGTATTTGTGACTTATGCTTTAAACTTGGATTTTGGGGATTATTTTGGGTCTAAATTATGTGTACATGTTTCGTGCATTATTCTTGATTGCTTGGCATGAATTGGATTGTGGTTTGGTATGTGGTGCTAGTGTTTGTGTGCATGAAACAGTGCCAGAGTCTGCAATTCTCGCCCAAGCGAGCCAGACTCGCCTAGGCGAGATTAGTAGGGACTCGAATAATGTTGTTGCTCGAGCATTTCGCTCAGGCGAAGAAATCTGGTTTTAAGCGATAGACCATCTTGCTTAGGCGAGTGAATCTCGCTCAGGCAAGAATTCGTGAGTGTCAGATGTTGTGCTAGGGGCCTCTCTCTCTCATCCAGGCGCGAGGTTCAATTGTTGGGCGATGGAGTATCTTGCTCAAGCGAGAGTATCTCGCTCAAGCGAGAGTCCCTCGCTTAAGCGAGAAATCGAGGGAGGTCTTGGTATTAAGTTTATCTCGTCGCCTAGACGAGAGATTTTGGTCTCTAGGCGAAAGGTGGTCTCGCCCAAGCGAGCAAGGCTCGCCCAAGCGAGAGTGCGAGGTTTGTTTTTGCGTGGTGCTTGCTTAGGCGAGGTAACCTAGCCTAAGCGAGATGAACTAGAGTACTTAGGCGAGAGCTGAAAGTTTAAGCAAAGGATGGATGGATGGTTTGTTTAAAGGCAATCAATTTTGTTGTATTGGATTGATTGGTGTTTGAATGGTGATGCATGGTCTATAAGACTTCTAAAGATGGTGGGCTTGTTGGTGTTCCTTGGGTTGTGGCCCGAAACGTATCCTTGACTTGTGGCTTAAGATAAGGATTAAGCACGTGGCATTCTATGGGTTGTGGCCTGGAATGACTTCCCTGAGTTCTGGCTCGGGATAGCGAATGAACACGAGGAACTCTTGAGTTGTGGCTCGGGTTGGCAAATGTTGTCGGTGTGAGTGTGCTGGTTATGGCCAGTACGGATGGTTCCAGATAGATTGCCCTCCTCGGTAATTAGCTGACGAGTTTGGTAGTCTTAGGACGTTATGGACTATGTTTGTATTTGGGAACTCCACCTAGCGTTACGGTGTGTGATCCATAGCATGGTTTCCCGCACGTGCTCTATCGTTTGTGGTCAATAGGTGTGGCAGTAAGACGCCTTGAGATACTCATTAGAAGATGTAGAACACTGCTAGCATGGTTGTGGCCATGTGGAAAGAAGGGAACGAGTTTCCTTGATGTGTATTGATATTACATGGTTGTGACCATGTGGAAGAAAGGGAACGAGTTTCCTTTATGTGCATTGATATTACATGGTTGTGGCCATGTGGAAGGAAGGGAACGAGTTTCCTTATGTGCATTGAAATTACATGGTTATGGCCATGTGAAAGAGAATGAGGAGGTTCTTTGGTGGTGAAGTGATATCATACATGGTTGTGGCCATGTGGGATAGTAGAAGGGATTTTTCTTTTGATGTGTTTTGTTATATTGTAAATGATTGATAGATGTATGTGTTGATTATATTAGCTCACCCTATCTGCTTGTGTTTGGTGATGATCGTGTACGCGGTACACGTGAGCAGATGATATGGATGCAGGTGGTGCTAGTGAGGCTTAGACTCAGAGCGCGGGCTAGCTTGGGAGTTTTGTGTTTATATATTTTATGTTTCTTGAAATAAATTGAAATCCTTTATTATTCAAACTTTGGAGGTTTTACCATGGATTATAATTATGATTTTGAATTACACTGGTTATATCAAAAGATTTAAATTTCCCGTGTTTTTGGGAATTGATGAATAAATAAATGAAGCTGACATAATATTTAGTTTCTTATATATTTAATATCCGTAATATCTTGATGGGATGTTACACTGCAGGTGTTGTTAACTTAGGCTGGAGGACTTCAAAGGCCCACACGTGGAGAGATTTAATGATCCAGATGTATGCTCATGGAAGAGGGTTGGAAATGGGTTGCATTAAAAATAACCCAATTTAGACACATTTATTTAATAAAAGAAATAAAGAAAATAAAAGAATTAAAAGAAATGGGTCTAGCCAATGGCCCAAGCTATGAGCCTTAATGGGTTACATCAAATTTACTGAATTTTGAACTTGTATTAATTATTGGAACTTTATGGTTTTATTTAGATGTGTTTGGTTTTAATTTTCCCACGTTTTGGGAAAGACAATATAGTAAATGCAATGTCCTTTTTCTTTGATATTATTTTATTTTCAATTAGTAATATCCAGCTAGGATGTTACACAATTCACAACAACAACTCACTCCATTCAATTCAATTTCATATGTAATGCACAAGCCAAGGATAGAATTTGAATCACACCAAAAATCATGATTCAGTGCAGATGTTTAAGCTTAATGCAAGGGAATATGAATGCAGAAGTGACATCACAAAAATAGTATGACGAGGAACAAATGGAACTCTGAATTGCTACTAAAACTAGATAAAAACACATAAAAGATCATTTTGCAGCAACACTCTAGTCTAATGATAACATGGTCATTCACAACTTGTAAATATTAATGCAGAACATAGAAGGCATGAGACTATGATAATGATTATGGGCCTAATTAGGGATGGCAACGGGTCGGGCACAGATAGTGCCTACCCGCAACCTGACCTGCCAAAAAAACTCCACCCGCTACCCGCCCGTTTACCCGTCGGGTATCCGCTTAAAAAATACCCGTGGATATTATTAAAGCCCGCGGGTACCCGTAGATACCCGATACGCGCAAATATTTAAAAATATATATTTTATAAATTTTTTAATACAAAATTATAAAAATAAAATATAAATTAAATTAAATTTGACATAATAAAATATACTGTTAATGTTAATTTTAATTAAATTTAAATTAATATAATATAAATTAAATTTTAATTTTAATTTTTTGCAGGTATCGGGTACCTGCGGGTACGAATAGTATGATACCCACACCTGACCTGTTTATAAGCGGGTATTAAAATACCCGCTACCTGTGGGCAATAAACACCCACAAGTACTAACTATCCGTCGCGGATTTTATCCGCGGAGATCCGCGGGCACATGTATTTTTGCCATACCTAGGCCTATTGCATTGCACACGTGAAATGAGCACGTAAACATAACCAAAACCTGTTTCAACATAATACTACTACACTAGGTAAAGATATGCATGAGAATTTACACTGCCTACTACATGACAATTTCCAATAGTTATGCAATGCAATTTTTGCCCAGAACTACAAATCACATGAATTGAGGCCAAGCTGCCAATATTACTATTAACTCTGAACAAAAATTGAGATTCACATTGCCTCTACAAACCAAAACTCAATTATTTCATATGCAATGCAAACCTAATCACAACAGGAGAATATGGATGTTTAGATGCTCTGTCATGATCTAAAAGAAATGAAACTAAAATAAGTAATTGTACCAAGTGCAAGAATGTAAAAGTTCAATAAAATTATTGCTGGAAATTAAAAATTTAAACAAAAAGCTTAACTTAGGACAAACTCACAATATAGAAGCAAACAATATGCTTGACGTAATTTAACATAGTAAAATAAAGATAAAACTAAAATCAATTGTATTGAGTGTATAAGAATCCTTCTAGACGCAAGAAGACATCTCGATAATGTGTTCCCTCTTTAGGGTCACTTGGTTTCTAGGAGGAAACATTGAACTGTGCAGAATTATGAATTCATGATCACTAAACTGACTCAAGAACATGGAACTAAGTTGAAAACTGGAATGCAATAAATGAATTTAAATAGATTCAGAATTTAAAGCTGAAAAGCATAAATCGAGTGAGCCATAAACAAGCAAATTTCACAAGTTGGAAATCAGAACTGGAATGGAACCATTGTATTTCATTGCAAAATCGATAGTGTTACACGAGATCAAGAAAAATGCTAAGATTAAAATGGTGCAAGAAGATCACTTAGCAATCCCGACCACTTTGTACTCGTGAAAGACCAAGTAGAGTTACTCACACACTAGGGGAAACCCAATCTCTCTTGTAGGAATACTCAAGCAGGAACCCTAGCCTCCGACTATTTCTCTCTATCGCTAAATCCAAGGCTCCCTTTAAAGTAACTTAATTTTCTCTTAAAAAACCCCCTAAAAAAACTCAAAAATTGCGAAAAAAAAAACCAAACCTGATTCCTCTTGCCCTGAATCCATAATTGCCATTTTTGAACCCTTTTTTATGCCCTTTATCAACTTGACTTTTTCCTTGTTCGTTCATCATGAATCAGCCACGCTCTAGCTACGCATCAGTCTTCTCATGCATTAGGTTTTGGTTCGTGATGTAGCATCATGGGCATTCTTCGCTACATCAAGTTCTACCCTGTGATGGAGTGATTTCGTGCCTCCCTTTGATCTGCAAGAATCTACCCTCCTTTAATGAAACACACGTTTTGATGAGGGGAAGGTTGGTCCAAGCAGTTATATTGTGATAGATCATTCGAATATGTCTCAATTGTATCCCCTCTTTTCTCATTCTATTGTGTTGTGCATTTTTACAACAAAAATGACTTTAGGAAACAATGAAAAATTGTGGCCTAAAGCTAAAAAATTGTTGCTTAAACTTTAAGCAACGAATTGACAACGAATTTACAGTCATTGCGTAGGTGGTCGTGGTCTATACTATAGGCTAAAATAAATTTCCGTTTAGGCCACAAAATTGTATAACCATTATCTATTTTGCAACAGTGAAAAAAACATTGCCTAAGATTTGATAACAGGCAACACTTTTATGGTCTCCCTAACACAACAATTATTTTTGTGTTGCTTATTCTTGTAAACAAGGATTATAAATAGGCCACACTTTTTCAAATGTGAAAATATTGAAATGCAATCTTTAAAATTAATTTTACAATGTTATTTTTAATTTTGTTTATATATTTAGGCGATCATATTTTAAATGATAATTTTGTTTTAAAGATATTAGTTAGAAAATATTCTATTAAAATAGTATAAATAAAATTAAAACTATTAATCAATATGTCAACTAAAAGGTACACTTTTTTTTTCTTTTTAATCCTAATACAGATGCATCTTTCAATTCCACATCACGCAAGTGGACAATGCAGCTCTACGTGCATGGCCTCACTATCTTCAACAATCCTCTTAACATCAATTGAAGCACCAAGCAAGCCACGTCTTGTGATTGACATTTAATTGTTGTATTCAAAGATTTTCACTTTAGTTGAGCAAGATATAAAGAAGGCAGTGGTTGGCTAGTTCTAATTCCACTTTAGTTATTTCTTGGTGAGGAGAGGAATATATGTTTTTTGAAAGGATAAACTATCACATCTAGAGGGAGTAGTCACAAATAAAGAAATTAGCAATAGAAAGAAATTGATCAACATGTAAATTTTAAATTTTCAAACATTAATTATAAATATAAATCAATGGATATGTAGAATAAAAAATATACATGACTCATAAATATGTTATAATTAATAAACTTATTAGCATTCATGGTACGTGTACAATAATTTATCAGTGGAAGAAGTATAAACAAAAAACTTGATATTTGTTAAATCAACATAGAATTTAAGCAGATGTTAATAGACAAGAAACCCACCACACAATTATAAAAGGTTCTTTACCAATGAGTAATCATCACAAAAAAAGGGATAACATGATACTCACCTACTAAGTGCTTCTTATTCCCTTGTAGAAAATCATTGTTAGCAACATTCACTAATGAAATGTTTAGGTCCTTCCTAATCTGTATAACTTGGTTGCAATTCTCAACTTTTAAGAACGACATCTTAATAGGAGCCTCTATGTCTAGTTTCCAATGGACAAATTGTGGTGAAACCTTGTCAAGAAATTCTAATAGAACCCATATGCATAAAAGGAAATATGGACAATTGCAATCAATAAAGGTTAAAGAAAATATTAAAAGATAACATAAGTTGGAAACATAAGTGATAAGAGAATAGAAGAGTGGCTAAACTTTAGAGAGTGGTTACCACCTCATGTTTATATGAAAAGTAAAAGAGAGTAATTAGGTAAGGTTTATCCATGTAAAATGTTATTATTCAAATCCTGACCATAATAAAATATGTATCTTTGTAGAGGCACAAATTCAAGTCTGGTGTCATGCAAATTCAATTGTTGGCTCAAGTTTAAAGCATGCTAAAACAAATTAAAATATGCCATTGACATTATATTGGAAGTCAAACTTTGTAGAAAGTAACAAAAATCACTACTAGAATTTTCAAAATTTCATTCAAATTTTCTACTTTCATGTCAATATTGGGCTTAACTCTTTCTTCACCAATATTAAAACAAAAATTTATATCTGAATGGTATTGAAACCAAATATGCTTCCCTAGATTACTGAACCATAACAATTATCAAGGCTATATTCTAACAATTAGAGATTCAATAGTTTTTTAGCTTCATGTGGTGTTCTACTCTTATTCTCAGGGTTACCTCATTCTTAATCAATTCATTTCTTACCAAAACAGGAAATTAGTGTTATAGGAGTACAAACTTGTATAAATGATCCTAGACTATGTCCTTGTGAAAAGCATAAATAAAAATTACTAAAAGAAAAATCACTCTCACATGATAAAGGCCATGCAACTAGAGGGGAAAACTCTATATCTAATCAATTGGGGAAAAGGAGGAGTGTATCCACATTACACCTAATGATTAGCCTAAGCAATATAAATATATATATATATATATATATATATGTGTGTGTGTGTGTGTGTGTCAATGGAACTCTTACCATAAAATGCGTCTAAAAGTTTATCAATGAGACATGGTTTCCAACCCCTTGAGGGTTTTTTGGGAACCATTATATACAATCATCAACATTTTTCTCTATTAAATTTCCAAACTCATGGTCAATTATTCTAACCTTATTTTCATTGGCAACAACTTCCAAAGTTGGGTTAGTTCCACAATAATATAGCGTCCCTATAATCAATCAATTAGTCTAGAATATTAATAAAGACAAATTTAACTCAACAATTTTATATCATAAAACTGCAAAAGCACACTTATTGAAGCATGATAGCTAGGCTTTGTAGACTAAAAAAAGAAAGCTTGAAGCCTCTCAATCATAGAAATAATTTGTGAATCCTTAATATTTCATAGCAAAATCAGTTATTCAATATATTTACTTCTGTAAAAGTAAAAATAAAGCTCACTAAGAATCAGATTAACCAATTAATCGCACATCGAAAGTGGCACACAACATTCTATAAATTTTAATTATTTAAAAACTTACTATCCTAGGAATTCCTTTCTCTGTATCCAATACGTAATGAATACCAAAATCATTAGATGAGATTAGAGTGCTTCAAACATCAAATCCCCTTCTTATAGAGCCAAAGCACTTCGAACATTGATATACATAACTAAATTTTCTGAAAAGGGATTCTAAATTATCAAATAAAGGATAATGTGTATACTAGTAAACTAAAAAAAATTGAATATAAGTTTAAAGTAAAATAATATAAATATCGAACTTACATAGATAAAGCAAAGCAATTTACCTCTTCCTTTCCTTAGCAGTACCACAACTCTCACTACAAAAAAAATATTATTTAATGGAGGTTAATTTGTGGAGGTTATAAAAACCCTCCACAAATTAACATTATTTAAAATAATTATGTTGGATTGTCCAAATACTGAAATTAGTGGAGGTTTTAACAGTTTCTCAAAAAGGTTTGTAACCTCCATAAATTATTTTACACTTTTGATTCCCCTCCATTTTTTCAGCCTTTTCCTCCAATGTTTTACACTCACTTTGCTCACTAAACGTTTCCCTCAAATTTCCAAACCCGAGATTCTTATTTTCACTTTCGTTCTGAAAACTCTTTCATCAAATTGGATTCATCGTACCGATGTTCATCTCTGTCATCTTCGTGCTTGCTCTTCAGCCGGTGCTCATCGATCAATGCTCCTTGGTAGATGTTCAATCAGTCTCGCATTTCATTTGCATATCGTAAGTCAAACAAAAAATTTGATTTAGGGTTTTCATCCTTTGATTTAGGGTGCGTTTTTTATTTAGGATTTTCATCCACCGGTAGGTTTCATCATGTGAGTAATCCTCACGAGGCACTCCTCCTCTCTGTCAACCCACTCTGGTCTCTCCCTGATTCTTTGCAATCAATGTTATTTGCTTAATTTCTGCCATGTCTTTCTGTGCTATCTGATGTTGTTCATACTTTTTATTGATTTGTTTTGCATTGCAGGTTGGACAATTGAGAGAGGTATCAAACAAGGTTCACAATGCAGAGTTAAAATTGTTTTTGGAAGTGGAGCTTGGGCTGGTAATATTTGTATTTATGGAAGTTGTATTCCACTTTGATTGCATGAACATGAATATTCAAATTCTGTCATTCTGACAAACTGCATCAATATTTAGGATTTATGTCCTATTGCACCACCTGACAAGACAAAGGATGATATATTACTTTTCTTCAAGTTATATGATCCTAAGATAGAAGTTGAAGTTTTTTCTGTAATTCAAAACAATAGTTCTGATTCTAAATTCAAAGACATGATAATTGCTGCTTAACTGCATCACATTTGAGAAAAATGTCTGATTTCCCAGAAGCATTTTTTTTAACTCCTTTTGTTGCTGGATTTTTCTTCTGGAGTCATCATGTTCGTTTTCACTGACATTGGGCTTCAGAAGTCGAAGTGTGATATCATGATGACTTCTGAATTTAATTTAATTTAATTTTCAATAATTGCTTTTGAAATTTCTTGCATGTTTTGAAAACATGCAAGAAATTTCAAAATTGTTTTCTTTTCGGGTCAGCTAAGCTAACGAATGATAATAAGACAATGCTTAAGTAGTATTTAATACTTTTAATATAGTGTTTGTGCTTTTAATTTAATAAATGCTTAAGTATTTAATACTTCTTGCCTTAAAAACAACTTATACGTTGAATAGAGATAGAGAGGGGATAAAAAGGCAAAAGTTGTCAGTTGGAATGTGGACCTTTCAACAAATTTTAATTCAACATAATTTAATGGGTTGTGTTTTAGTCATTAGGATAAAAATAAATATTTTATTTTCCTTATATTGTTTGCACTCAAACACAATTTAGACATGCTTTTACTTTTACCTTGACAATATGTAATTTTTAATTTACCTAGGAGAAAGAAGCATATAAAAATGGAGAAACACTACCTTCGGAAGATTCCTCTGTGCAAAGTACCTATGCTCCTGTAGATGGAGAACAACTAAATGAATTTAGTGATGCAAATAAGGATCAAAATGATGTGCAGGTAATGTTTGGCTTGGTGAATTTCCATTATAAGTTTGATTAGATACAAATATGTTGGCAAAGGTTGTTCAATATACACACACATGCACTCTCTTCTCATTGTTTATTATCTTATTGTTGAAGACTTCTATAAAACCTATTACTCACGGACATAATGTACTCAAGAATTTATCTTATGCAATTGATTTCATTTCTTATTTACTTATACCGTGTAAAGATTTTTTTTAGGCTGCAATAAAATGTTTTTAATAAGTCTGCGTCACCACCATTTGTCAGAACTAAATCCTTAAAATGATACCTAGTTTTGCCACTCTGATTCCATCAATTTTGTATGCTGCTATAATCTCCTTAATAAATATTATAACTATTCTTTCATGGATTCAATATCAGTTTGAGTACTCAAAAAGAGAAAAGATGAAAATAAAATTGTCATTTGAAGTTAGGAACATTATGTGATACTTTTATTATCTCTCATTTTGTGGCCTTATGGTTAGAACAGAGTTTGGATAGCGATGAAGTTGCTAGTGGATCACCTTTGCCATGTGTGAAGGTGATTACTCTGTATCAAGTATTTCCTCCTTTAGAAGAGCCATTATCTTTTCTTTTTTGTTTTTAATTTTTCCATGTTTCTGTTATTTATGTGTTTTTACAGCCTCAGAAATTGGATGAAGCAATAAAAATTCCTATGGAAACAATCGAAATTTTAAGGAACCAAGTTTTTGGCTTCGATACCTTTTTTGTAACAAGCCAAGATCCTTATGAGGTGTGAGCCTATCTTTCCTATAATGTATTTTTCCTAACATGAAGAGGTCTTGTATGAAGATTTGGGTCCTTCTTTTCTGCCAGGGTGGAGTGTTGTTCAAAGGGAACTTGCGAGGGCAAGCTGCTAAAAGTTATGATAAAATTTCTAAGAGATTGAAAGTGTGTAGTATTTTCTGTTTCTCTGCTTAAGTGATTTTGTGAGCGATTCTAATCTAAATCAGTGTCTGAACTTTATTTATGCATGGTTATTATTGTAGGATAATTTTGGAGACGAGTACAAGGTTTTCTTTTAGTAAATCCAGAGGATGACAAGCCAGTGGCTGTTGTAGTTCCAAGAACAACCTTACAACTAGAGACAACTGGTACTTGTTTTAGCTTTTGCAACATTGTGGATCAAAAATTATTTTTTGTAAAGCTCATCATTTGTAATTCTGGTGTTACTTATAATGGCAGCCGTACTTGAGTGGTTTGCTGTTGGAGCTTTTGGACTGGTTACGGTTTTTACCTTACTTATTCGCAATGTTCCTGCTTTGCAATCCGATTTATTGTGAGCTGTTTTCTTATGCCTTAAATTGTTACACTGATATGTCTTAGGCAAGAGTGTTCTGTCACACAAAACTGTTTCATGTGTTTTATTTACTATACTGATACAGTCGTGTATACTCCTTCGCTTGAGTAATAAGTTCAAAAGTATTACAATTACATTG
>Ga0214543_1010950_pt1 | contig 13054 bp, 3 predicted proteins | sample CNSS2metaG_FD_160094 | JGI IMG/M metagenome (GOLD analysis project Ga0214543, IMG submission 160094) | Root nodule microbial communities from cowpea collected in UCLA plant growth center, Los Angeles, California, USA - CNSS2 | ecosystem: Host-associated > Plants > Roots > Nodule | place: USA...
TATATATATATATATATATATATATATATTCAAATCTAGTATGAAAAAGTATTCTAGTACATAGAATATGATTTTCAAATACTATATTGGTTCATTTAACAAAAGTGTAATAAGTTACATACTACATCAGTTTTAAAGCAATTGATATAATAGGTTTCATTATTAGGATGTATTCCTTTCATTCTTTTTCGTAGAGCGTTATTCTCTTTTCACCATCATTTCACTCTTTTTATTATTAGTGAAAAATAGACATACTAGAACAAGTTATTAAATTGGTTGTAGAGGAACCAATGTAATACAAAATACGATGACAATTTTGTAAATATTGGAAACTATATTAGATCGGTTGTAACAAGAAACAATATAATATGTACATATTAAATCAGTTATAAAGGAAAACGATAAAAAATGTTCTTATTAGATCGGTTAAAAACAACCGATCTAATACTTCTTCTCCCTTTTTCATTTTCGTGTAGTCCCTTCTCTTCTCACCACCCGCAATAAAAAAAAACTCTTTTCTCTCTCATTTTCTCTTCTCACTTTCTATTGTCTCAGTTGACATCATTACAAGAAAATCTTTAATAATAAACAATTTTAGTGATAAAATAATTAGTCGCTATAATAACCAATTTAAATATTAATTTATAAATTAAAAATTATTCGTAACTAAAATAATTTTTAAATTAATTTCCAAATTGGTCACTACAATGAATATGTCTTTAAATTGGTCACTAAAGTTAGCTACCAATGTTTTGGTTACCAAAGAAATTGGTCTCTATATTGGCCTCTAATAGTGATCGATTTCGAGACCATTCCTTTGGTAGCCAAAACTTTGGTAGCTAATGCTAGTGACCAATTTAGAGACCAACTCACAATAGTGACTAATTTAGAAATTATTTTAGTTACCAATAATTTTTAGTTTATAAATTAGTATCTAAATTGATCAGTATTATGACTAATTATTTTTTGTCACTAAAATTGGTCATTATTTAGGGATTTTTTTGTAGTGTAGTGAAATATTAGTTTTATAGTTAGCATTTTTTTTATCTCTTAAACCTTTTATATATTTATTTTTTATGAACACAAAATGAAAAGTTACTATGTGTTTTTCATAAATTAGATTTTAATTATGACTTGATTATCATTAATTTTTCTTTTAGTAATTGTCTCTCATTTTTTATTGGATTTGATAAATTATTTTTAGTCTTAAACTATGTTTTTTATTTAAAAAAGGCATATTGATGAAAAATAGAAAAAAAATAGATTCATTTTTAAATGTGATAAAAGAAAAGTTACTCGTAAAGATGAAAACAACGCAAATTCAACTTCTTCACATATTCTGAAACATGATACTAATGATTCAATTGTTCAATTAGAGGAGCCTTTCCTTAAGATTCAAAAATTACATGTGAGGAATTTTATATTAATTCTTTGGAACGTGATCTAGGAAAACATCCTACTCTAATATAGGAATATCCAATGAGTCAAAGAGATGAAATCATAAAATTTTATTTAAAATGGGGTCTATATCAAATATAACTTCAAAACTATCCTTTTTTATAAGGAGAAACATCAAGGAGATTTTAATCTAATTGGTTTAAAATGTTTCCTTCTTGGCTAGAGTATTCCCTGACTAATGATGAAGCTTATTGTTTGTCATCCTATTTATTTTAAATATACTCATTTTTGTTGTATTAACGACAATAATTGAATATATAAATTTTGAGTATATTATTTTGGTTCTCCCAAAATCATTGGTCAAGATTTGCCATTGCTTGTAAGTTGTGTGTCTCTACTACCTTTAAGAACTTACTTTTGTCATACTATCACCTTCAAATTATTGTGTCACCACTTACATGCAAGAATTTGTGTTACAACAAGCACCCCTAAGTCTCGTTCTTTCTATCACCACTAATAAGAGGAGTTCTATTTTATTTATTTATTTATTTTATATTTTTATATATTGTGTAAATGTTAAATATTATAGTAAGACACAAATAAGAATGTATCTTGCTTTATTGAACAACTGTATTTGGTTGAACTTTTGTTCTTCCTAGTCTTCTTTCAGGGATGAAATCTTTGTGTCTCCATGTTTGATGATATGCCATTGTTGATATGTGTGGACTTGATGTACATTTTTATTCTATCTTTCCAATAAGGAATGCTTCTCCTAGGAATGTCAAAGGTTAGGAAAGAGAGGTTCATTTCACAATCAATTGTTGTGGCTCCATTCTTGAAATGTTAGATATTTTCTTGTAGACATTGTCAAACACTTAACCCCTTATAGGCTGAGCTACGGCACAAATTGTAGAAGATAGGTAAAAAAGAAGAAGAAGAAGGGAATGTTGAATTGTGTTTTTAAAAACGCTTTGTAAATATATTCTGATGATACACTACTAGAGGATAGTTTTACATTTGACAAATGATTTGCCAAGACCTTCAAAAATCTTGGTTTGGAAAACTCTCTTTCTTCAATTAGTTTATATTAAATAACATGCAACAAGAAAGATAAGAAAAGAAGGATTACTCACTATTTTAAAATTAGTTTGCGTGATAGCACGTATTATTCAATTCTTGACAAACTAATTAAGTTTTAGTAGGGAAATTATAGTTGTGAAGTACAAATGTGTATTCATTTGGATTGTAGCTACTCATGGCTAGCCCCGTTGAGTATTCTTTCAACAACAAGTCACTTCTAACTCAACATAAGTATTCTTTTATATATCGTAGTCGCTCCTGAGTAACATGTATAAGTATCTTTCAATAACAAACCTCTCTTAAGTTAATCAACGGGTTAAATATGTTTTTGGTCCCTTAACTTTCAGTGAAAATTGTAATTAGTCCCTCTTTGAAACTTTAGTCTAATTTAGTCTTCAAACTTTAGAACTGAGTGAATTTAGTCTTTTTAACCAAATTTTGTTAAGTTTGTTTGACGTTTCAAACATGCTTTACGATAATATTTGAATTAACATTGAAGTGAAAATGTGTCAAACGGTGTAAACAATTCAAATACTATCATGAAATGTGCTTGAAACGTTAGATAAATTTAACAAAATTTGGTTAAAAGGAGTAAATCCACGCATTTCTAAAGATGAAGGACTAAATTGGTTAAAAGTTTTAAAGAGGGGTTAATTCCAAATTTCACTGAAACTTGAGGGACCAAAAACATATTTAACCAAAAACAAATGTCTTAGTGATCTACAAAACGCAAGTTTTGTTCACTAGAGAGGGGTTGCATCTTTCAACATTTACAAAGCTAAGCTTTCTCTACTAGTTAGCTAAAATTACCACAAACAATGTCTTTTATAAAATTTATTTTGGGCTCAAATATATTTTCAATAATTTAGAACATTTTTCAAATAAACTCTCTTACTCTTTTTCTTCTGGGATGACTTTATATAGATATGAAAGACAAGAAACGTTGCAAATCCCTTTTAAACTATAAATTCAACTTAGATTGACTTGAGTGTTTGTCCTGCATATGATGAGCTTTGTAGTGGAAGATGTGTTAAATGCATTTAATGTTCATCAAACAACATCCTTGTAGTAGATTGGATTTATTAAGTCTTGATTAGAGAGCCTTTACTTGAAATAATGTAAAAATAATATCCATAATAAGTAGATAGTCCTTTCTAGTGTTGACAACTTTAAGAATTTGGTGAAGCAAAACAATTTTAACTTAAGTTTCAAGAGATCATTGATGTAACGTAATCATCAAAGTAGACTCTCTTAGTCATTTGTAGAAGGCAAACATTCCTTGCAATATACGCATAGACAAATCTGTATAATACAATGTGTCGCAACCGAAATCGCGGCAGGATGACAAAAATAATTTTAAAAAAAACAGAGAATCCGAGATTTTAATTTTTAGATTTTAATATATATTTTTTGTATTAATATCAAGAGAATCCGAGATTCAACCTGATAAAAGATTTAATTATCAAACAAATCCGGAACTTAACATGATATTCAAAAACAATTTTATAATTTTTATTTTTTATTATTATTGTTTTTTAATAAAAAAAAGAATTAAAAATCTATGAAGGAGTGTTTTGATTATCAAGCAAGTCCAAGACTTGACATGATATTCAATACTTATATAAAAGCACTAATATAATTTTTTTAATTTTTTTAATTTATATATTATTATTTGTTTAAGGAGAATTAAAGCCTACAAAAGAAACATTTTTAATTATCAAATATATGGCATTCCAAATAAAAGGAAAGAGAATGGTTGAGCATATCAATGACAAACCCAAAATCATCTAACGTGCGAACCCTAAACACATTTAATCATACAACAAGTCAATCGATCATACATTTGATATATAAGAGAATCATGAATAACATTAGGAGCAAGGAGAATACCTTTTAGGGACACAAACAGAGGAAAACTGACTGAAAGGATAGTAAGGTGACCCCCTTTTGCATGTGTGTTTTGGTAATAAAAAAAAAGGGGGTTTTTGATTTTTTTTTTCTGTCTTGTATTGGAGAAGTTTTGTGTTTATAGAGCACCTTGGGTACTACTGAAATCCTAGTCTTTAATATTATAATATTATAATAAAATATATGAGGAAGGAATTGGTCCTGATGAAATATATTAGAGAAATTAAATGTTCACATAATATCCACGGTATTGATTATAATTATTAACGAAATATTGCTTGTAATTACTAGAATCATAATATTTTTCATCACATAAGATCTTGATCAAACCATAACATATTATTGGTATAATTGATTCTAATTATTACTAGGAATATTTTCTTCTAACTATTAAAATCGTACCATTCTTTAGAAAGCATTATTATCAGGAACATTTGCATTTGCTTCTAATAATTAAAATAATATCTTTCCTGATTGACAAATCAATGAATGAGACACATCACATAAAAGTAAATACAAGATATTTATTCAGATTATTATAAAAAACATTGCTCCTAATATTATACCCTTATCTAAAAACAGAAATTATAAAATGTCATTTTCTGACGTCATCAGTGTGGAGGTGAAAATATGTATAAAACATTTGGGCTCATGAAAAGGGTGTGATAATTAAAAACGAATTAGATTCTCCCTTCTTTTTCCTTTTTTTTGTTTTTTTCTTTATTTTTTCTCTTTTTTTGGTAGACTTAAAGTTAAAAACCTAACATATTTTTATTTTATTTTACTTTTTATTTTTTATTTAACAAAACAAATGCATTCATCCAGACGAAATTGGGTGTTGACACAATGATAGTTTAAAATTATGAGAATACCCTCTAAGCATATAATTGTTTATCAGACATAGCAACAAGATTGCACAATGTTATATCTTCTATTAGACGAAACACTCACGTCTTACATGATCATTTTACATACAAAGCACAACCATGTATGCTTTATTCTTTTTAACACTTAATCAAAATTATATAACGTTGATTTTGCCTTAATAGTTTTATACATAGAGATTCTATCACAATACAATATACTCCCTATGTCCATAACAATATATAAAATCTAAGCTAAGAGAAAAACAAAAAAATCATTAAGATAGTTATAAGTCTTAAGGCTATTAAAGGATCTCTTGTTTACAATCTTCTACTCCTTTCATCAAACGCCTTAATCATTTGATCAAAATTTTCATCAAATCATCTACTAAACACATTTTAAAGTCAATAATCACATATAAAATATAATATAATAAATTATTTATTTACTTTTTTTCTCAATAATTATATAAGTTTAACTTTTTTTTTATTGATAACATTTTAGTAATAGAAAAAGGTAAGTCAATATATAAATGTAATATATGATTAAAACATTTAATTTAAAAATACTGAAAGCATGGTAGTTATATTTTTTAAAAGGTGATCTTTTATACCTAAAAGGCTTTTTATATAAGATAAAGCATTTTCTTTCGAATCAATTTTTTTTTTCAAAATAACTTAAAATGTGAATAGACATAACCACACGGGTGAGAATTTTCCCATACACATAAACGCGAGAAAGAAGGTGGATGGTGCTAAAAAATAAATTATATGGTTGTAGTATGTAAAAGCACGTTTGCTCTGAAAATCAAATAGTATAATTAGGACCACTGTGTTGTCTGTTTTATAACATTTTTGTGGCTCTCATAACAACGTTACAGAATAATATGTATGCCATTCTTGACTCCTTGCTGGACCAATGCAGCAAGACAAACCCTAATAAAAAAAATGCGAATAAATGGGAAGGATCCTCTCAACTTGTTGATATCTTCTGAGGCTTAAGACTAAAAACAAATTTCATTATTCTAGGGGTCCAAGCGTGTATAAATAATATTATTTAATTTTCTTTTAACAATATGTTCCTTTATTTATATATATATTTGTATTTTTAATTTGTGATAAATACAATACTAGAGTATCATTTATTTTTTTTCTAATGGTTTTTCTTTTATAATGTTATTATTATTAGGTTTAATCACTCATTTATTTCACATATTAAACAAAATTCTTCAATTTAATCCTATATACTTAAAATATATGTTTTAAGTATATTATACAATAACTTCTTTAATCTATTTTAGTGTTTATTGTAAGGCCCTAGAAAATGGCATTTTAAAAGTGATAGTGGTTTAAAAATAGTGAGACTATTATTTTAATATTAAAAGGTTTTAGTATAAATAAAATTGCTATAAACGAGTTTCATTATTTTAAAACACACTATTTCTCTAAAAATCACTTTTCTAGGGTTCTCTGACTTCTCTCTAAGGATTCTCCTCCAATGGACTGATCGGTTTCTCCACTCGTATAAGTTAAGTTTCAAATATTTTTCCTTGGTCTTATTCTAGTTTATGTCACATGTAAAGTTTTACTGCTTGCATGTGTTCTTTTAATCATCTGTATGTGTATTTGCTGATCAGTGATCATAACGGTATGTCCTAATCGTTCTTGTGATGTTTCTATGTGTAGATAAAAAATTTTGTGGAATTAGTTATGTTTGGCGTTTTTAAAGTTGTTTAAGCTGGATAACAGGTAAAGGAAGCTAACTTTAAGTTTGTGTTTAACTAAGTATATCTTAAATTTGTGAAATTCTCCTTGGATTGTTGGTGTTATAAATTGATATGATTTTGATTGATTGTCTTTGTGTTTAAATTGAGGTGTGATTCTTGATTTCTATGTTGTTGCTTGAATTGGTAGTAATTGGGAATTTTAGGATTTGAGTCATTGATCAAATTGGTATCAACTCCATGGTTTAAAGACTATTTTAAAACAATATCTAATAGAGAAGTACCAATTTGAGCTATGAAATAGGACTAGATTGCCAAAAGTTGCAAAATTGATGTTGTTGATATCTGATACAATGCTAAGCCTCACGTGGGTATTGTGTGCTCGATTTGCGAATCGATTGACGTTGAGCGTTGACCAGGTGGCGTTGAGAGTTGGTTTTTGCAAACTGATCAGCGCTAGGTGCCACTTTTTGGCGTAGGGCGCTACCCAGTTTTTTAACACTACATCCTCTTGGTAAAATGAAGATTCCCGCTTCGTTAACCGTCAGATTAAGCTGAAATTTTGACAGTTGATCCTAGGCACGTGATTCTTCATTTTGACTGGTGTGATCTTTGTTTTGAAGTCTGGGGTTAGAGAAATGATTTTCACCGTTTTGATGTACTTTATATATGTATATGATTGGTTTATATTATGAAATAAAGGTATCTAGTGAACTATTGTAAGGTATTTCCTGGGGAGGAAATCCCATTGGTGATGTGTTTCATTAGAGTGTGCCTTGACAGTCAATATTGTTCCATTTTTGTGAAGCTATCATGAACTCTACTAGCTATTCATACTCAAGTAGAGAAGAATGGTTAGGTGGTGAGAGTAGCAGGGAGTCCTATCATAAGGATGGTTCCATTTTTCTTATGACTATAAAAGGGATTAACCTTGTGCGTGGTAGCTCGGGGAGAGTAGGTTATTTCATTATTTCACCACAGGTGCATGACTTCACTAGTCTGACACAAGAGCAAGTATCCTGATAATATTGAGTTTAGAAGAGTTTGATTTATAATATAATATGTTGTATGGTGGTGTTATATTTGTTGAATATGGAAATTTGTATGCATATGGACTATTTTATAATGCAATTGTAGTCTCTTATTCAGTTAGCTTACCTTCTTATGTGTTCTCTCCTTTGTGTTGTTTGTTTTCTTTTGCAATGATCACCTTATTGGTGTGAGCAGATGAAGATGCAGGTGTAGTGATGCCTGTTGTGGTTGAGGTGCTATCAGTTTGGGCATTCAAGCGAGATTAGATCCCGTTAAGTATAGTTTGGAAACAGAAGAAATAGTAGTAGCTTGAGAAATGTATGTGTGTGATATTATTGTAGTCCCATATAATATGATTGTACTAATATACCATATACATTGGACTATCTACTTTCTGAATCTTCATAATAAAATGTTTTATTTTTAGTAGATCTTAAGCTGCTAAAATTGGAATATTACATTTATGTTGATCATTTTTAATTCTTTAGTTTCCGGTTTAAGGTGACAGTGCTAAAATAATTAAAAAAGTTTGATAAATTATAAGGAATAATTAAGTAATTGCATCTTATTATCACCTTGAAAATTATAAATAATTATAATTTATAATCGAATGAGTTTATTAAATTTTTATATTTATTTGAAAATTACAAAATTATTTATTAACCTTTGGTAATAAAACTTATAAATTTCAAACATGTTAGTTCTATTAGCATTCTTACTATCTCTTATTTTTTCTTATATATATGGTCTATATATAGGTTTGTTATAATCGTCTTTAGAAACAAATATTTTTCTATTTTCCAATTATGTTAAAACAAAAATATTCACCAATGGTTATTGACTATTATTATTCTAAAAATTAATTTAGTAATAATTAAATTTAATTTACTTTAAAATGTTTAATTAATAAATAATTTAGGAACAGTGGGAGAGTGCGTCACTACATATCCTCTTATATAGTTTCTAAAATAAAAACTAACATTTCATATTCAGCTGCTATAACATATCCGGTAGTGGATACATTTATATTCAATTCAATCCCATTTTATCCCAAATTTATAAAAATGATATTGTTGAAAATTCAAATCAAAAGACACATTTTTTTTCTTGAAATACATCGATCTTAAATATATTATTTACATTACAAAAAATTCTCATATTACATAAGATTTTTCTTACAAATTTGTTAAAAAAATTTATAAAAAAAGACTTTGTAAGTATTTGTAAGAATTTTCTGATATTTTTATTAAGAATCTTAATCGACAAATAATTTCTTTGTTGATAATTATTTTCTACAAAATTATAAAACTTGTAAGTATTTTCTATAAAATTTATTATGAAAAGTATTTTATACAAAATATTTTGTAAAAATATTGAGAGTAACTTTCTACAAAAGGTTTTTGTTAACAAAATTTATAAGTATTTCCTACACAAAATTTAAAACAAAATTGTCATAAAATATGAAATTTTTTTTGTAATGTTGATAACATGAGAATAATTAGAAAATAAAATTGATAGGTTTATTAACAAATTAAAAATACACTATTGAACATTTCCAATTAACAGTAAAAAAAATTTCACATGAAAAGAAAATATAAAAAAAATTTATAAAAAATAAAAATTATCATGATCATTTGAACGAAATAGTCTAAAAGAAAAAAATGTATAATTGTCATTAATATATTTTTAAAATTTTAGTGAATCTATGACTATATATAAAGAGATTCTCTTTTGTATTCACAATCCTTTTTTTCAATTTTACTCTTAATTATTATTTTTAAAATTAATTATTTTATAAATAAATTATTTTTAACGGTAATTCTAAAAATCTCTTTTGTTTTTTAACAATTATTTTAAAAACCTATTTTATGTACATATTTTATTTTTTTAATTTTATATTTAAAAATTATTTTAAAGTTAATCGTATATTCTTTAAATTTTAAAAGTGAATATTATTGATCTCAAATGTGTGTTCACTGGTAATTATTAATTGATTTTTATTATATTCATTATTATATAATAAAATAAAGTGATAGACGCGGAGTCAAAGTAACGAAAAGAGAAAAGTACGAAGTGAAATATGCACCACTCTTTTGCAACGAAGCAGCCATGAAATCTTGCAAAGAATATCCCATAATACCAGTATATCCAATTGATATGTGACACTGCATCCACCAACTGCCAAAACATCCCTTTGCAACTTACCTTCTCTCACGAAACCTCCTGCTTCATTCTTCTTTCTAATTACTATATAAACACATTACACACTTTTATTTGTGAGTGACTGAGAGTTGAGTGGTGAGGGAAAAATGGCTGCCATGGTAGAGGTGTGGAAGGGGGAGCTGACAAAGCTGGGAGACAAAGTTATGGCCAGCAAGAGTCTCTTTTTCAAAGGGAAAAAGGTAGAAGAAGACGAATCTGCAGTGGAAAATGAGGTTCTTCAGAAGGGGATCATGGCTGTTCAGAAAGACACTAATATCTCAGAGGCAACACTGTGTCTTCTTTTGGATAGATTTGTGCCATGCTGATGATTTCTGCTTTTTGTTCTCAGAAATAGTGTTGTTTCTTTGTTCATCTTGTTGTATGATTTAGTTCATAGATGTTTGTGGTTGCCAGAATGAAGAAATGTTTGGTCTATAGTTGCTGGTTTTTTGTTGCAATGCTGAAAGTTGGAGGATATATATAAAAGTGCTTATGGAAACCTTAAATTCAAGAATCTCTAGTTCAAAAGTTGTAGCATATCATTGATTATTAAAGGTTTTTAAAAAGGGTTAGTGGTTGGGAAACTTGTTTCTCCTTCAGTAACAATTTTACGATAATATCAATGAATCCATTTTTTAGTTCTGAAAGAATATATTTGGGATGCGTGTATCAAAGATTAAAAAAAGAAAGTGTATTCGCGATTTCAATTATTGATGTTAAACAAAATAAAGAAGCAATATTCAACGCTTGAAAAAAATTATATTGGATAGCAAAAAGTTAGGATTTTACAAGATAATTTTGAATTTGCATTTTCTTTTGAATTTTTTTTGTGTTTTCTTCGATGTTCCTTCATAATATACTAATAGATATTAATTTTTATATATATACTAATAGATATATATAATTATGGGAATCTTAGTATTATTTTGCTAAAATAAATGTGTTGGAAAAACTGAAAGATCATTAATACTCTCTAGCGATGATGTACAAGTGTTATGAACAACAGTAACAATAGAGTCGCTTGAATTTATTATTAACATGTCATTTGGTATTTGAGTGCCAATCTTTCCATCATTTCTTTCTCTCATACTTCCTTTTCCAAAACTCAATTTCCAATTTAAAATCTTTATGTCATTACCATCATTTACTGCATAAATGTAAACGAAACATATGTTGAAAGGTAGAATGTATCCAGAAAATATATTTTTCGTTTATCTTTTATGAAAGAAATCCTTCAAGAGTTGAAGAATATTTTTATAGACGCATGTCACAGTTCGTTTCTATTTGATTATTTGTTGTTTATATATTCTCTGTTTTCCTTTGGTTTAGAGTTCAACTTATACTATTCTTTCACAGTCCTACTATTTTAAGGTTAGCTTATGGATTTTGATCCTCTTAGACAATTAAGTGCAAACAAGTGAACATCGTTCTCTTCTCTTCACAAAAAAAATAGAAGACAAATTATCTTCAATCCACATTACAGATGCCAAAATGCCAACCCTTTTCTGTGTTCTTCCCTTTATGTATCGTGGTGTACAAGTACATCTATACATAGAATTTTGCAAGACTGAGACCCATGTGAACAAGATCATATCTAGATAATCTGGGTCCAGCCTAATGAATCTAGTCAAAATTTTACTTTGTTATCACTTTTCATCCCCACATGAAAAACCATGAACTCTGTACAAATATTTTGGAGAAAATTAAAATTATGTGTAACTTGGCTCCTCAATGCTTGTTGATGTAATCTCTGACTTTGGATCTGTTACAATAGAGGGGTCCCATTTTTCCCACTCCATGACCTCCCTTCCATTTCTGAGAGCTTCATCAACAGTATCAGGTTCCAACCCATTAACCAGTGAAACAAAGAGAATTCGGTGAGTGAGAGAGTGGAACAATCTCTTGAACTTGACAGCAATGTATTGAAAAGCAGATTGAGCTAACAAAGGGTTATTGCCATTGCTACAACCTTTCTTCATATTGGGACTGATAAATGGTTTGAAATCACTAAACCATTCACATTTCCGTAGAGGAACGTCTTCAATCTTTTCCTCAAGTAGATCAAATTTGGTCAGTACTAGGAGAAATTTTTTGTTATGAAAGGCTGGGTGTGCAATGATGTTTTCAAAGAGAGCCTTAGCTACCATCATTTTGTTTGTAGAAACACCTTCACTGTCTGTAATGTACTCATCATAGTCAGATAAAGCAACTGAGAATATTACAACATCCGTGTCTTCGAACATCTCCAACCACTTGCACTTCGGTCCAAGGCTTTTAGGATGTAATCTGATCAATTGGTATCTATAAATGGAACAAAAAGTGGAGTAAGAAATCAGTTAACAACTTAAAGCTTTTAACACATCACCCAGAAACTTAAAAACATTAGTGGCTGCAAACTCAAATAAGAAGTAACAAGCTCCTGTGATAAGAACTGCTCGAACCTGAGAGAAGAGTCATGTTGATAATCAGCATGCAAAGAGTCCTCAGTGCTTAATTTAGGAAAAGAAAATTCCATTGAAGTGAGGCTTTTGGGTAACGATATGCCCTCAGCGTACAAGATGTCCATATCAGATGGCTTGTAGTCTGTCTTGGAAATTTCAACAGCCTGCATGTGAGAGATAATGAGACTCTGATGTGTTAGAATTATGGTGCTTGATTTAGTCCCACATCGCTTAGAATAGTGAGATGTGGTTCTCTATTTTACTATATAAGAGACTCTGTGTAAAGCTTTAAGATACACCAAAAATACAAATACTTCCTAGTGTAGTCGTGGACGTAGGCATACACATTGTAGCCGAACCACGTTAAATTCTCTGTGTCTATTTTTCTCTCCTTTATTCTTTCCTT
>Ga0214543_1010951_pt1 | contig 13049 bp, 14 predicted proteins | sample CNSS2metaG_FD_160094 | JGI IMG/M metagenome (GOLD analysis project Ga0214543, IMG submission 160094) | Root nodule microbial communities from cowpea collected in UCLA plant growth center, Los Angeles, California, USA - CNSS2 | ecosystem: Host-associated > Plants > Roots > Nodule | place: USA...
TCGCATGCATGTCGCGGTCGCGCCTGCCTGCAACATCCAGTGCAATTACTGCAACCGAAAATACGACTGCGCCAATGAATCGCGTCCGGGCGTGGTGAGCGAGAAGCTCACCCCTGAGCAGGCGGTGAGAAAAGTGCTCGCGGTCGCGACCACCATTCCGCAGATGACAGTGCTTGGCATCGCTGGACCGGGCGATGCTCTGGCTAATCCAGCAAAGACGTTCGAAACGTTCGAGCTGGTCTCCAAGGCGGCTCCCGACATCAAGCTTTGTCTGTCAACCAACGGACTCGCACTGCCGGACTATGTTGATACCATCGTCAGGTCCAAGATTGACCACGTCACGATGACCATCAACATGGTTGATCCCGAAATCGGAGCCAAGATTTATCCGTGGATCTTCTTCAACCACAAGCGATACACGGGCATCGAGGCGGCAAAGATACTCACTGATCGCCAGCTGCAAGGCCTCGAGATGCTTAGCGAACGGGGTATCTTGTGCAAGATAAACTCGGTGATGATCCCCAACATCAATGATGACCACTTGGTGGAGGTCAACAAGGCGGTCACGTCGCGCGGTGCCTTCCTTCACAATATCATGCCGCTGATCTCCGCACCCGAGCATGGCACAGCATTTGGCCACAACGGTCAGCGCGGCCCGACGGCGCAAGAATTGAAAGCGCTGCAAGATGCTTGTGAAGGGCAGATAAACATGATGCGGCATTGTCGCCAGTGCCGCGCCGACGCAGTTGGTCTACTCGGGGACGATCGAGGCCCAGAGTTCACCACTGATCAGGTGATGAAAATGGACGTCCAGTATGACTTAGAGATGCGCAAGGCTTATCAGCAAAGAGTAGAGAATGAGCGCGTCTCCAAAGCCGAGGCCTGGCAAAAGGAGCTTGAGAAGCTTTCTGGAGAGATCAGCGCGATCACTCTTCTGGTGGCGGTGGCAACCAAGGGCTCGGGGTTGATCAACGAGCACTTTGGGCATGCAAAAGAATTCCAAATGTACGAGCTTTCTACATCCGGCGCCAAATTCGTTGGCCTACGCCGTGTGGAGGTTTACTGCCAGGGCGGTTATGGCGAGGAAGATAGACTTTCCACCATCGTGCGCGGCATCCGTGACTGCCATGCGGTCTTCGTGGCCAAGATTGGCGGCGGCCCGAAAAGCAATTTGATCAAGGCGGGCGTCGAGCCGGTCGATCAATTCGCCTATGAGTTCATTGAGAAGTCGGCGATCGCTTGGTTCAGATCCTATCTCGACAAGGTGAGGCGCGGGGAAGTCCAGCATGTGGAGCGCGGCGACGCCGCGGTTCCGCTTCGGATCTCTGCGGCATAAGGAGGATTGTGTGCCGTTCAAAATCATCGCCTCGCAGTGCACGGGCTGCTCTGCCTGCGAACCCTTATGCCCGAACGTTGCTATATCGGAGAAGGAGGGGAGCTTTGTCATTGAGGCGACGAAATGCACCGAATGCGTCGGCCATTTTGACGAGCCGCAATGTGTAGCCGCCTGTCCGGTCGACAATACCTGCGTGGTTGACACGTCCTTGCCCCGCTATCAAGCGCCAGGCTAAAGCGTGAGATCTCATGAACGGCATGCCAGGACCTAGTGCTGAATCCGTCGCAAGCGTCGCCCTCGGGCTGGCGGCGTCGCAGGCGCGGGCGTTCGTACCCTACGGCGACTGCTCTGAATTGTCCTGCGGTCGTGCTGTTGGGTCGGCAGCACGGCCTGGCGGCATCTCGGAGCTCCGAGGGCGCTTCGTGGTACGAGAGCGGCCTCCGAGGCAGCCCTCCCATCGTCGATGTGATTGACGATACGGCGGGTGGGCACGAAATGATGCAGAGTGTTGCCCGCGTGAGCTAGGCCGCTTCTCGGCATCTCTACAGGGAGCGGCGCATGACGAGGGGATAGATGAACAGCATTCTTCGTGACAGCGACATCGTCGAGCTCAGCGGCCCACCCGTCTTTAGCTTTGGCCAAAAGCTTCGAGCCAATCGCACCATCCGAAATGATGGCAGCTATCCCGGCAAGGAGATTGGCGACCTCTTAGTCAAGAAGGGGGAGGTGGGTTACGTCGTCTCGATCGGCACTTTCTTGCAGCAATTCTACATCTACGGTGTGGAATTTCTGGACAGCGGCCACCGCGTTGGCATGAAACGCAAGGAGCTAGAGCCGGTGGAGACCTGTGAGGAGATCGATGATCTGCCATTACCGGAGGAGTCATGACTCAGCAAGGCGTTCCGAAATATCGACGGGGCCAGCGAGTCAAAGCCGCAGTCGACCTCACCAACGACAGCTCATTTCCGAACGCGGAGCCCGAGGGTGTTTTGCTCGCCGCCGGAGCGACCGGCGAAATCATCAAGGTCGCTATCCACACCGAAGCGAACGTGCCGGTCTATATTGTCGATTTTGGTGAGGCGCTGCTCATCGGCTATCTTGAAGAAGAAATAGCAGTGCTTTGAAGGAGGCTTTCGCCATGAATGCCGCGCTGATGAGGAAAGCAAAGACGGGGTTGCTGCCTCACCCAAACGAGCTCGATCGCAAACGAATTGAGCGCGGCTTGAGCGCGCGCAATCGCTATCTTTACGTCTCGCCGAAAGTGGCGCCGGTGAGGGGCGGCTATCTAGTCGAGAGCCCTTGTTGTTCGCGCAACATCGACACGGATGGCGCTCTCATCGATGTCGCCCTAATTCTTTATGATACCGTGAGCGGGATGTGGAAACTTTTTCGGAAGAATCATGCCCGGGGAATCTGGGAATTTTACAGCCTTTACCTCCGCTTGCCTTCTGCAATCGACGAATTGAACGCGGATCCTGAGCGTCTGTTCTGGCAATAAGGGACCAGCCTTTTAGTCGAAGAGAAGCCACGATGGCGGGAGATCGCCCGTCTGTTCGGCCCGTGATCGTTAGTGTTACCAAAATAGGGGTCGTATGAACTCGCAAGAAATCGTCATCCACGTCCGCTTCGCCCCGACCGGGAGGGTGATACAAATCAGCGAGCGTCCGGCCAAGCTCACGCCAGGCCAATGGTTTGATGTCCTCAACACCCGCGCCAGCTCGGCTTATCGGCCGCTCACTCGTGGCCGCGGGATTTTTCGGCTGAGCCGGACTGCGGTCGATGCCTTCAAGCAGGAAACCGCGAGGCCGAGATGAGCGAACAGAAGCCGGCGGGATTTAATGAGCGAATAGGTCCGAGGGTTTCGCGGTCGTTCCGGCCGATGCCATTGAGCTGAACGAGGCCATGGGCTCTTAGCCTGTCGGGGACCGCTGATAGAAGCGAGAAGCGAACGACATTGTCCCCTACTTCGGCAATAATGCGAGGCGCGCCGTCCAAAGCATAGGATCGTTGCAGCAGCGAACGTTGCGCATCTGGTGTGCAACTTACCTTCGAGAATTTGGATCGTGAATAAGCGATGAGTGGATAACAGATCGAGATGATAGGAGAAGAGGTTGGAATTGAGCAGGAGGCGGCGTCGGACGCGTAGGTACTTACCGTTCATCTTTGGCGACCAAAACCACTATGGCGCCCGGTCATCGCGCCTGTTCCGCAAGCGCGGGTGGGAATCATGGGACGTTCAATAGTAAGAGATTGTTGGGCATTATGTGCTCGCACCTCATCCCTTCAGCATTATCACAGGACAGGCGCATGAACTCAGAAAAAGAAATGGAGCTCCCTCAGGTTTATCGGCATCATGTCTTTGCCTGCAACACGCAGCGTCCGCCAGGCCATCCCCATGGCAGTTGCGGCGCCTCGGGCGCGCAAGCCCTGTGGGACCGAATGGGCAAGGCGATCGAAGCGCAAGGCCTCAACGATGTTGGTTTCACGATGGCGGGCTGCCTTGGATTTTGTAGCTCTGGTCCCTTGGTGGCCGTCTATCCCGGCGGAATCTGGTACCGCGTGACCACGCCTGAGGACGTTGACGAGATCGTCAAATCCCACCTCAAGCAGGGCAAACGTGTCGACCGCCTTGTGATGGTGCTCAAGCGAAGTTAGAGGCGTCGTGGCGACCACTTGACCGGACCAGCAAGCATGGACGGCGTGCTCGTCCATGAGCTGCCCGGCCGCTCGGAGCTCGGATACGTCTGAGGTCGACCGTCCAACTCGAGCTTCGGGTCGCTAACAGTAGGTCATTGACATGGGCGCGGCGCACCGCCTCTTGTGAGGCAAATAGGCAAAGTGGCTCCTTTGCAACGCGCGGCGAAGCAGTAATATGATTATAACGCGCCGATCTGTTCGTGTATCGTCACTTACGTGCCGCGCGATCCGTGGCTCACAGCGATAGAAATGCTGCGATGATTTCCTGCCTCTGGCAGCTGACGCGTCGATGAGGCGTCAGCCCGGCTACCCACTGCAGACGGTGAGGGCAGGAGATGCGCTTGATGCGCTCGCAGCGTCCGAGTTGATCAAACGGAGTCTCCTTGTTCCTGTTCTGGCCTCAGAACCTGTAAGCGACGCCGCCGCTGACGAGCCATGGATCGATATTGGCGCGCCCGGTGACAGCAATCGCATTGTTTACGGTCGCCGAGAACTCCGGCCGCAGCCACAGCTTCTTCACGTCAAAATTGAGCCCCAGTGACGGTCTAGCATGTAATCGAAGTCGAATTGGACCGCCGCGCCGAATTCGTTTTTGATGTGTAGATCCGTGACGGCAAGGCCGAATAGCGCCGCATTGGCTGCCGCTTGGTTGAAGAATGCAGTGTAGTTGATGCCCGCGCCGATATACGGCTTCAGTGGGCCGAAATCGGTGAAGTGATATTACAGGGTTAGTGTTGGCGGCAACAGCCACGCGGTGCCGATATCGAGCCCAGTGAGTACGCCATTGCCGCTGATGTGATGGCGAGTCGCGCCGAGAATGAGTTCAGCGGCTACGTTTTTGGTGAAGAAGTAGGTGATATCGAGCTCTGGTATGGCTCGCTCGCTGAGCGAAAGCCCTGAACTCGGTGACGACAGCGGTGGCGTCCGGCAACGTTTACCGAGCTACCTGCGGTATCCGGCAAAACGCCGAGCACGCGCAGGCGGATCATCCAGGGGCTGGAGGGCGCAATTGGAGGCGCTTTATAGTAGACCGGCGCCGGGCCCAGATCCGCACCTCGTACCGAATTGCTGGCCAACGAGCTCGCAAGCGCGAGGACATTGATACCAATCAAAATCGAAGCGACCGTTAGCACAATTGTCCCGCTAAGTTGCATTAGGATCACGGCCGCGAAACGTGTTCTGTTCTGATCGTTATTCAATCCAGTAGTCAATCTAAATGAATCCTTTGAAGAATCTGCCTCTCGGCGTGGCGCTCCGATTCAATGCGGGCCGCGGAGGTCGCGGGTGATAAAGGTAGCAAATGCGGTTACGTCTCTCACACGTTACAAAGCGGCAAGCGCGGCATTCCAGTGCAACACCGGCGATGCCGCGCTACGAGCAATCACTCGCTCGGGCCGTCTCGGCGGAGGTTTCCGCGGTTACTTCGCGTGAAGCAAGCCAAAAGTGAAAAATGTCATTTTTGCCTCGCTTGATGGCTGGCAGAGACGCCCATCGTCTTCACGTCTGCCGGCAGGGCGTGCGGTGTCCTTCGTGCAAGCATACCTCGAGATTATCTTGCGTCTTGCCGCCAAGCAGCGACAGCACTGGCTCACCATCGAGTCTGGCACTTCGTGTCCCGTCTACGTCGATCAGCGGTCGCCGTATCAGGAGCGGATCCCCTACCATCAATGCGAGTGCGCTTGCCGCGTCGATAGAATCGGGATTGACTTCGCCTGACTTCATACGGGGCGCGGCTCGGTTGAACCAGGAGTTAACGGGCATATTACGGAAGAAGCTGCGCATTCGTCCGCGTGCCATGGCTGCTTCAAGATGTCTTGCACCACCACGTTGTGGCCGGCGGACTTCAGCGCTTGAATCTGACGCGCGTTATTAGCGCAGCCGGGCTTCTGAATAACGATTGTCGCCACGGCATACCTATGTATGGATGCTGAGCTGAATGTGTGGCAAGTCGCTGCCGCGAGCCCATTCGAAGCTCTTGCCGGTCAACTCCGATATCTGCGCGTCGAACGCCGTATCGCATTTGCAACACTCGCCGCTGGTCCGCCAGGTTTCGAGCCCGTCCGGCATATTCATTCTCCCGAAATCGCTCCGCTTGTGAGAGGAACAGCAAGTTCCGTTCCACAACTGGAGAGATCGGAATAGATCCCGTGATTCCGGCTTTTGGCGTTGATGTTTGTGGCTGTTTGTTTGTTTTCCGACAGGCGCGCAGATCCCGTCGCCTTCAAAACAGCCAACGATCACGCGCCGGCTGATTGGCTTTTGTAAGCGTAATCAGAAGCTTAATGTTTGGAGTCAAGCGCTGGCACGGCTGTTGCTAATGTGCTGCAGCAACACTGAGTGAGGGCTGAGTGCACGCCGACGCCCAAGGCGAGCGATGCGCTCCTTCCCTTGAACCCGTGTGCCCCCGCTTCTGTGAGAGAACCAAGCTCGCACAAGAAGCGCGCAACTTTTGGCAAATCGGTTGATGGAGAGCAACATGTCTTCACTAAGACAAATCGCGTTCTACGGCAAAGGTGGCATCGGCAAGTCCACCACCTCGCAGAACACGCTGGCGGCGCTAGCCGAGATGGGTCAGAGGATCCTGATTGTAGGGTGCGATCCGAAGGCGGACTCGACTCGCCTGATTCTGCACGCCAAGGCGCAAGACACGATTTTGAGCCTTGCCGCGAGCGCCGGCAGCGTGGAGGACCTAGAACTCGAGGACGTAATGAAGGTCGGCTACAGGGAGATTCGTTGCGTGGAGTCCGGTGGTCCTGAGCCAGGTGTCGGCTGTGCCGGCCGCGGTGTCATCACCTCGATCAATTTTCTGGAAGAGAACGGCGCCTACGAGAACATCGACTATGTTTCGTACGACGTGCTTGGCGACGTTGTTTGCGGCGGCTTTGCGATGCCAATCCGCGAGAACAAGGCGCAGGAAATCTATATCGTGATGTCCGGTGAGATGATGGCGATGTATGCCGCGAACAACATTTCCAAGGGCATTCTGAAATACGCGAACTCTGGCGGCGTGCGGCTTGGCGGTCTGATCTGCAACGAGCGGCAGACCGACAAGGAGCTGGAACTGGCGGAAGCGTTGGCCAAGAAGCTAGGCACTCAGCTGATCTACTTCGTGCCGCGCGACAACGTGGTGCAGCATGCGGAACTGCGCAGGATGACGGTTCTCGAATATGCACCCGATTCCAAGCAGGCCGATCACTATCGCAATCTTGCGACCAAGGTTCACAACAATGGCGGCAAAGGCATCATCCCGACCCCGATCTCCATGGATGAGCTCGAGGACATGCTGATGGAGCATGGCATTATGAAGCCCGTGGACGAATCCATCATCGGCAAGACCGCCGCCGAACTCGCGGCCTCGTAAAGGTCGCGAGTCGCGGCCTTGTAAGGGCGCGCGACGGATGCCGGTCTCCCTCACCGCCCATCCCGGGAGGCCGGCAATCTGACGAGCGACCCTGATCAAAACCACGATGCGGCACGCAAACCTGACTATTGTGGAGACCCGCAAAATTATGTCCGAAGCGCACTTCCTTCCGTCGCTGGCTGCTTGTGCCGTTGATATCAACAGCCAGATGCACAGGGCAATTGCAACCTACCGCATGCTCACCGGTGTGTCTCCTGCAGATGCCGATATTACCATTGACAGCAATCTCGATCGCCATGTCCTGGCGTCTATCCTGGCGGCTGCCACAATGGATGGTGGCTCCCTTACCGAGAAGGCGGGCCTGTCCGGCCTTGAACTGGTGGCCTTGCTGGAGCAGTACTTTCCCACGCTTGAGATCAAGCTCGCGAAGCAGCTTTCGGTTTTCAAGTGCGAAGAGGACGACGAGATCGCAATGCTGCGCGATCTCTTGCTCAAGCAACGATCGACGGAAGGGGATATCGGCCACTGGCTGGCGGCGATGATCGCGCGCCGCGCCATTGAGCCGGGCCATCTGTGGGAAGCTCTCGGTTTGCGCAATCGCGGCGAACTCTCTCGGCTGCTGAGCCGCCATTTCGCGCAGCTTGCCGCGCGCAATTTCAACAATATGCGCTGGAAGCGCTTCTTGTACCGCGTGCTTTGTGAGAATGAAGGCCTCGTGATGTGCACAACACCCGTGTGCAACCAATGTGACGACTTCAACATCTGCTTCGGCGAAGAAGGCGGTGAGAGCCGGATGGCCGAGCGCCGGCGCGAGTTTCTGTTGCAGGCGGCTCGGCCGGTGCTTGCCGGCGACTGGCCATCTGAACTGCAACAAAGGTCCGCTATCGCCCAGTGAACCGAGAAAGCCTCGCCGGATTTGGTAAGCCGCGCGGTACGTTGAGGGCGCGGCTGACGCCGTTTCCATGCGAGCGAGTGACCATGTGTTCAAGGGGGCGGCGGCCCCCCCCCAAGTGCTCCGCGACAATCTCACATCCTGGCGAGCCGCAATTGCTGACGTTCGAACTCGGCGTAGCAACAGGCAAGGCGTCCGCTTCATGACCTGTCGCATTTGCGACAATCATTTGCTCAAGAAGGTCGAGGACGGAAGCGGTAGAGTCGTCAATGGGTTGGCCGGGACGGCAGGCTGGCATGCTCGTTGCTGAAGTGTAGGTAGGTCAAAGAATGAGGAGCTCTCGCGTGATTGCCGCCAGCACCGCCGCCAAATCGTCTTGGTCCGACCAGGTGCGCGCGAAGCCCACCGTGCTCAACGACACGACATTGCGCGACGGCGAGCAGGCACCTGGCGTTGCGTTCACCACAGAGGAAAAGCTGGCGATAGCGCAGGCGCGGGCCGGAGTCACGGAGATCGAGGCGGGAACGCCGGGGATGGGCAACGAGGAGATCGCCGCCATCCGCACCATTGTCGAAGCAGATCTTCCGCTGACCACCATAGGCTGGTGCCGGATGCGGGAATCTGATGTCGACGCGGCGATCGAAGCAAAGGTGTCCATGATCAATACGTCGATCCCGACCTCCGATGTCCAGATCGCGGCAAAGCTAGGTGGTCATCGCGACATTGCGCTAGAACGGATGAAGCGAGTGGTAGGCTATGCCTGTGAGCGCGGACTTGAGGTCGCCGTCGGTGGTGAGGACTCCTCCCGCGCCGACATTGAGTTTCTCATTAGACTGATGGCGGCTGGAAAAGCCGCGGGCGCGGGTCGCTTTCGCATTGCAGATTCGCTCAGTGTGCTCGATCCCGACGCAACCTACGCGCTGGTCGGAAACTTGCGTGCGACTACTGATCTCGAACTCGAATTTCACGGTCACGATGATCTAGGACTCGCAACCGCGAACACGCTCTCCGCCATCAGGGCTGGCGCGAGCCACGCCTCAGTGACCGTCATCGGGCTGGGCGAGCGGGCCGGAAATGCACCGCTCGAGGAAATCGCGGTCGCACTCAAGCAGCTCTACGGGCGCGAGACCGGCATCATACTGCCGGAGCTCGAGAACGTCGCCACGGTGGTAGCAGCCGCGGCTGCACGTGTGATTCCTATGAACAAGGCGATCGTCGGACAGCATGTATTTACGCACGAATCCGGCATTCATGTCGCTGGCCTTTTGAAGGATCAACGCACCTATCAATCGCTTGATCCCGTTTTGCTTGGCCGCTGTAACCGCTTTGTGTTCGGCAAGCATTCCGGACTTGCGGCGATCACCGCGTTACTCGATGAACTGCAGCTCGTCGCCAGCGACGATCAAGCCAGGCAGATCCTTTCGCAAGTCCGCAGATATGCCATCGAGCACAAGCTGCCGGTCGAGCGCGAAACCGTGGCGGCGATCTGGCGCGACGTGTGCGGATGCTTGGCAACCCACCCCGCGTGAAAAGCCGTTTCCAGAAACGTTTGCGTCGACCACCCTTCGCAAATCGACGCGCCGCAAGGACAGTGTGTGATGTCGCTGATGGCGCCAGCAGCGTCCAGCTTTCGCACGTCAGATCACCTGGCGCGATCTCACCTCCAGATCTTACTTCCCGTTCCGCCATACATGCTGAGATCTCCTACCCAATGACGAGCCGTCCCCGGACTGCCAATCGGCATCTTCTCGCGCGGCTGACTTCCGGTCCGACGACCGTCCTGACGAGCGTCAACCTAGATCGTCGTTTGGCCATTAATCCCGGATCTTCATCGGGACTGGCTTCGTCACCGGTGGACCTGCCGATCTGGGCAGCGAAGTTGAGAGCACCGCTTTCCGGAGTCAGGCTGTTGGCGATGCGCACCAGCTGCGGGAGGCAGGACGGCAACAGTCAACAGGCGCCACCCCATCTCATTGACCGTCCAGAGCTAATCCGAAGGAGAATTTTCGATGATCAGCTCATCCACGCCAGCCGGTATCCTGGATCGGCTCAGCAAGGCCTCGTCGGCAGAGGAGTTTTTCTCGCTGCTTGGCGTCGATTACGACCCCAAAATCGTAAATGTCGCGCGCCTTCACATCTTAAAGCGCATGGGACAATATTTTGCCGAAGAGCAATTTACTGGCGCCGAAGAGCCGGAAATCAGAGCGAGGTGCAAGGCGATGCTGGAGCAAGCCTATGCAGATTTCGTGGCATCGTCACCGATCGACCAGCGAGTGTTCAAGGTTTTGAAGGATGCCGTCGCAGAGCGTAAGAAGGCAGCGGCCTTTGTCCCGTTGAGCGAGTTGCAGTGATCTAGCGTTTCACTGTAAACGAATTGCGACCGACCGGCGCCGAAGGCGATCCGATATTGGAGGCTTCTCTTTATCTGGGCCTTCTCTTTATCGTGCTCAACTATCTGGAGCCATCACGGGAGCGGCGGCTGTCGTATTCCGGACCCATGTCTGGACTGGTCGTGTCGACCGTATCAGCGGTTGTTTGAATTGTGTCGCAGGCCATTACGTTCGACTGGCTTTCAATGGTCTTTGCAATTGGTACGACACTTGCTGTTATCGTGTCATCGATGCCAACAGATGGCAGTCGACCGGATGAGTTTGAAGGATGACCTATGATGCTGCTTTTACTTTCTGCTGAGACCTGCGCTACCATTTCGAGGCCCATAATCGCGTTAGCTCCCTTCGAAACGCGTTTTGACGCGATCAAAGCTCCGTAGCGTCGGTGATATGCTGGTCGATGGATAGGTCTCCGCTTCGCGTTACTCCTGCAGTCGGTATGCACAACATCATCTGCATCAAATCGGTTCCCGATCCCGCTCAGATTGGTGCCCATCTCATGGCGGATGGGAACTGTGCCACGAAGAGCGCCAGCTTCGCCTGCCCATACAGAGTGCTTTCGTTTGAGGGTCGGCATGGGTTGCGTGATAGAAGTATTGCCAGGATCGCTCTCGTTCGCACCGTCAATGTGGAGCCGTTGGGCCGAACTGGGTCGCAGGTACTGCGCAGCGTATGGACTCGCCCACTCAGGTATCGAAGCTGTCGGTTAGAATCGCCACGGCGCACTGGTCAGCCGCGGTGGCGCTCGTCGAATCCGGCGGGTAAGCGTTCAATTTGGAAGACCTCTCCAAATACAGTCGGACGGGTACGTTTATTGCGACGACGTGTGTTGTTGTGCGGCCGGTCCGAGCACGCAGGCGGGGCAGAGCAGCCGGCCACTTGCTAACCGAAAGTAATCTTCAGTTAACGAAGCGAGAAAGCAACCCGTGGCGCAAGCGCCCCTATCGTTGAGGAGGAATTTGAAACTATGAGCAACGTCAGCAGAACGGCCATGCCAGCGGCGGCCGGCCGCGCAGCAGCCAAAAAAGCGCTGCCGGAGCGCTTTAAGACGTACAAGCACGTCTGGGTCTTCGTCGAGCTTGAGCGTGGTCAGGTGCATCCCGTTTCCTGGGAACTTATGGGTGCAGGGCGCGGCCTTGCCGACAGGCTAAAAGTGAATCTTGCCGCTGTTGTTATCGGTCCGGAGGGGCAGCACACACGTAACGCCGCGCGTGAAGCGTTTTGTTATGGCGCCGATCTGGCCTATCTCGTGAGCGACAATGTTTTGTCGGATTACCGTAACGAATCCTATACCAAGGCGCTAACCGAACTCGTCCACACCTACAAGCCCGAGATCCTGCTGTTGGGTGCGACGACGCTCGGTCGCGATCTCGCAGGTTCCGTGGCGACGACGCTGTCGACGGGGCTCACTGCCGACTGCACCGCGCTGGACGTGGACGCCGATGGTTCGCTTGCGGCGACGCGTCCGACCTTTGGCGGCTCGCTGCTTTGCACGATCTACACCCTGAACTATCGTCCGCAGATGGCCACCGTCCGCCCGCGGGTCATGCCGATGCCTGAGCGTGTCGAACGCGATGCCGCTCGCATCGTCGTTCATCCGCTCGGCCTTTTCGAAGACGATATTGTCACAAAAGTATTGTCATTCCTGCCCGACCGCGATGCACAAACTTCCAATCTGGCCTATGCCGATGTCGTGGTTGCGGGCGGCCTAGGGCTAGGATCGCCTGAGAACTTTCGGTTGGTGCGCGAGCTCGCAAATCTGCTTGGGGCTGAATATGGCTGCTCGCGTCCTCTCGTGCAAAAAGGGTGGGTTACGTCTGACCGGCAGATCGGCCAGACAGGCAAAACCATCCGGCCGAAGCTCTATATTGCCGCGGGCGTTTCCGGTGCGATCCAGCACCGGGTTGGCGTCGAGGGCGCGGATCTGATCGTCGCTATCAATACTGACAAGAACGCTCCGATCTTCGACTTCGCTCATCTCGCGATCGTCAGTGATGCCATTCAATTGCTACCGACGCTGACGGCTGCATTCCGCGCGCGGCTTTTGCCAGAATCGCGCGCCCGGATCGCGGTCTAGAGGAGATGAGGATGATTGAAGAGAAATTCGATGCGATCGTAGTCGGAGCCGGTATGGCCGGAAACGCGGCGGCATTGACGATGGCCAAACGCGGCATGAAGGTGCTGCAGCTCGAGCGGGGCGAATATCCCGGATCGAAGAATGTGCAGGGCGCCATCCTATATGCCGATATGATGGAAAAGCTGATCCCCGAGTTTCGAGAGGAGGCGCCGCTCGAACGCCACCTGATCGAACAGCGGTTCTGGATGATGGACGACCGCTCCCATGTCGGCATGCACTACCGTTCGGAGGACTTC
>Ga0214543_1010955_pt1 | contig 13046 bp, 10 predicted proteins | sample CNSS2metaG_FD_160094 | JGI IMG/M metagenome (GOLD analysis project Ga0214543, IMG submission 160094) | Root nodule microbial communities from cowpea collected in UCLA plant growth center, Los Angeles, California, USA - CNSS2 | ecosystem: Host-associated > Plants > Roots > Nodule | place: USA...
TGGACTTATTTTGTAACTTTGAATATTTTAAAATCACACTATTAATTGACCAAAAATAAATTCCAGCTGCATTAACAAACGTTAGAATATCCAATAATATTTTATGCAACTAAAATCAATTTTTACGTCACTTTTACCAAACTTACTCAATAAATCCAATAATCACAAATCCTAATTAAATCAATCTTTAAGCACAGAAAAGTCAATTAAATCCCCAAATTTAAATATTAAATGAGGGCAAAAATTTGAACTCATCAGTATTCATGTGGAGTGGCTGCATTGACATATATGTATGAGCAACTTGGTGATGCATGCTTGTCCTAGACAAAGCAATTTGGTGGTTATGCAACACTTTTATAGGTACTTTGTTTAGAAATTTCATTCATATTTAATTTAAAAGTTGTTGGTATGATATAATCTTGATTTTAAATCATTACAAAGTTGGATATATGGGCACTTCCTTGGGATGAAAAGGATGGGAGGTTGTATAGTCATATGACGAGATGTTCCCTCAGGTTAGTCGCTATGTAATAGGGCAACAAATATGCCCAATTACAGAAGTTAGGTGACAACTTCATTGTTTGACTTATGGTGGGTTCGTATGGAACCCATACGAGGTGCATCACATCACTCGTCTATTTCAGTCAATATCATTGTTCTCTATATTCATTAGGCTGGGTGGTTATGTGCATCGTCATTTGCCAGAGAGGGTGCTGCAACAATATGGATATCAACAGACCATTCTAAGATCTGCTAATGCAGTTGATGGTTATGATTTAGGTGTCACAGATGCACGTTGGTTTTGATTAAAGAGACAATCACATTTCCTTGTCCTAGTTGTACTTGGGTGCCAATTAAACTTGTATTTTATATACTTACCAGCTCATTCACATCCTAATAACACAAATGTCTTTTGTCCATAATGTCCATTTTCTTTGTCAAATCTTAAAATGACAACAACAAAATAAAGACCAAAAGTTATACATTGCACCCACTCAAGTAGGTCTCCCGCGTACCAAAAATCTCATAAGTGGTAAACGGTCTAGTGTAATCTCCTCTCATTAGTTCATCTCCACTCATAAAATTTTCATACTCTTCCAATACAAGTTTTGATCAACTTCGTTTGATACCCTACTCCAATAATAACATTCCATTTGTGGCATAAAAAAATCCAACACCCAAAAAGTTAAAAAGAAAACATTCTTAAAATAAAAAATTCAATTATGCATAATTTCCACTACATAACTATGCAAGAAAAATAAATCATTCTGAAACCACAAATCTAGACAACATTTACCAGGTTAGGTGTTTCACCATAGAGGATCTTCTTTCAGAATGAAGATTTCGCAATACATTTTCATTTTCTGGATGGCCCAACCCAGAATGTATTTATGGATCCAAAAATATATTACAGATTCTTCATTTTGGAAACCCTTTTCGATACACCGTCTCTACTACATAATATACAATTCAGAAGTCATTTTTTAGATCTGGAATAACATTCCAGAATGAGTAATTCAGAAATCATCATTCTATTCTGGAAAGGGTACTCGGAAAATCATCATTCTATTATGGAGTATAAAATCCAGAATGTTATTTCGGATCCAAAAATAACTTTTAAATTGTATGTTCCCTATCCAGTAATATGTTTCGCATCTTTCAATCATAATACAACAAAAATAAAGCAAACACCATACCTTTACTCAACGGTGTCAACGATGAAACACTTGTAGCTCCCTCTGTGAATCGTGAAGCTTTTAAACCTTCAAAGCTCCTATAGTCAACGAAGATATTGATAAAGATGGAGGAGGAAAAAAAACATGTACATGAGAGAAGGTTGAGTGGGAAGAACAACAACTAGTTGGATGATATTAACTCGAAAGGATAGAATGGACATTTAAAAGGTTACGGAGTGTAGGGAGAAAAAACGGGTGGAGGAGTAACAACCCTTTAGTATTAGTGTTGGGGGCTTCTCCCTACACCCCCAAATGTTTCTTCAGTATCCCCAATAGTCAAACATTATTACCATTATATCCTTACCTAACTTGGTTGTTGGGGGTAATTAATAAGAGTTATTACAATGAGTGTTTGAACTTTAAGACTGCACCTCCAAAATTTTTTAACTTTAACAATGCACCTTCAAACCTCTTCTTCCTGTTGATACTCCTGGACCTCCAATTTTTTCTTTTCGTTCTGTTGTGCTATGTGCTTTGAATAACACGTTTATTCTCGGAAACATTGTTGCTGAATGTAGTCCTTTCATATTCCACATTTGGTCCCAAGTTGTGGTCCCTAAACCTCTCATCGTCTGGTCTCTACTCCAACATCTTTGTTCTCTTTTCCAATATCGTGGTCCCCTCCCATCTTTCTGTTTGACATAACAATGTTAGTGTTTCATTTATATTTCATTGCTATTTTGAATGGCTGATAAATATGGTTGTTGTTGGTTGATAAATATGGTTCTCTGAAAATGTTCAAAATAAATGTCAACATTCGGTTCATATTTTTCTTGGTTGTGGTTTTGAGTTCATGCACTACGGATGTTGACATCCGATTTACGTATATGAGTTGCGGATGTCGACTTCCGTTTCAAGTTGTTTGTTTTCTGGTTGGGGGCTTGTTTCAGATTTGAAGCAATATGAATGTCGACATCCGATTTACACATATGAGTTGTGAATGTCGACATTCGTTAGTTGTGAATGTTTTTTAAACAAGTTTTATTTAATTTTGTGATGTTGTGGCATTTGATAAACCAAGTTAAATTTTAATATACTTAAAGATAAATTTTTAATAATGATTATATTTTTTTAATGTAATGAATCATGATTTTGTAAAAAAAAAATTAGAAAAGTTATGAATTACGAACTAGATGTGGACATCGATTTTAGTAATGAAAACGAATCTCAATTTGGATATCCACATCTGTAAGGCATAATTTTTTTTTGGATTCATATCATTGGCGACATTCGTAAGACATATTTAAGGCTTAGTTGTGCAATAATGATTTTTTTCCCAATCAAAACGGATCTCATATTTTTTTATTGAAATACTTTTAGAAAAGTTTATACATTATATATTATTTTAAATATATAAACATTTATTTACTAATATAGTTTTTTTATGTCCTATATTATATAACTACGTAATTATTTTTTGCATTATTATTTGTAAAATTACTATTAACAAAATGGATGTGGACATCCGGTGTGTGAAAGTTTTAAGCCAGATGTCCATATCCGCAAGCCATGTTTCAAACACTCTTCTTTTATTTTTTGATGCACCATCACATAACTACAATAAAGTGGTTCATTTTTTTCTTTAAGGTAAAGTTTTAATCATATATTTTTATAATTTAATTAATTATTAGTTTTTTTAAAATATTTAAGAAAGGTGTTTAAGGGGATTAGGCCAATTCTAGTGGGTTGGCGCTTGGTAACGCTGAATGGATCGCCAAGCGGTCTATAACTTGACTTTGCCTTTGCAATTCCATGCATCGTGACTGGGGAAGGGAAGAAGATCTAAAGGGGTCAAAGGATTGAACCCATACATTATTTCAAAAGAAGAGTGGGAGGTGGTAAAGTGCACAACTCTATTGTAGGCAAACTCTATCTGAGGAAGAAGTTCCTCCAATTCTCTAGTGTTATGAACTATCATGCACCTTAACATTTGGCCCAAAGTCCTATTCACCACCTCGGTTTGACCATCACTTTGAGGATGACAAGTGCTGGAAAAAAGGAGTTTGGTTACAAGCTTTCCCCACAAGGTCCTACAAAAATGGCTCAAGAACTTTGTGTCTTTATCACTTATAATGATGCTAGGTATGCCATGTAGTTTTACCACTTCCTTAAAGAAGAGATTTGCAATATAGGTTGCATCATCAACTTTGTGGCATGGAATGAAATGGGCCATTTTTGAAAAATCTATTCACAACCACAAAGATTGAATCCCCTACCCTTTCTTATCCTTGGGAGCCCTAGAACAAAATCCATTGAAATATCTACCCAAGGCATGGAAGGGATGGGTATGGGAGTGTAAAGACCATGAGGTTGAACCTTGGATTTGGCTTTCATGCATGCTATGTAAGATTTGCAATGTTTATCATGTGCTTCTCTAATGACTGACGCCCTTAGAGAACCTTGAGGTATGCAAAGCCTTTTACCTTTGAAAAGGTATTGATTAATGTCATAAAAGTCTTTGCTTGCCCCTAGGTGGCATTCACTAAAGATAGAGGTGAAATCATCATCCCTTTTATACAACTCCTTAATATGATCAAAGCTAAGAAACTTGGTTTGAAGCATTGAAAGGAGGGCATGGCTTCTTGATAGAGCATCTGCCACTATGTTGGTGTTTCCTTGTTTGTGTTTTGTTAAGTTTACCTTGGCTCTTCAAAAACTTAAGAGATTCATGATCACTATGGACCATAAATTCTTTAGATAGAAGATAGTGTTGTCAAGTTTTTAAGGTTCTCACAAGAGCATAAAGCTCTTTATCGTATGTGGAGTAGTTAAGATGAATTCCCTTGAACTTTTCACTAAAGTAGGCTAAGGGGTGGCCTTTTTGGAGGAGCACGACCCCAATACCCACATTGGAGGCATCACACTCTATTTCAAAGGTTTTTGGAAAATTTGAGTAGGACTAGGAGTGGTGCATTGATCAATTTTTCTTCTAAAGTTTCAAAGGCCTTTGTTTGATTAAAGAAGTCCACACCCTTCTTAACCAACTCATTCAAGGGCGCTACTATAGTGCTAAAATTAGGCACAAATCTCCTATAAAAGCTAGCCAACCCATGAAAGGACCTTAATTCACTCACATTCTTAGGTGTGGGCCAATCTTTGATGGCCACAAATTTCTCTTAATCCACATAGACCCCATGTTTTCTAATCTTGAACCCAAGGAAGATCACATTATCCATGCCAAAGACACATTTCTCCATGTTAGCATACACGGATTGCTCCTTAGGGTCTCTAGCACACTCCTTAAGTGATGAAAATGTTCTTTCCAAGACACACTATAGATGAGTATGTCATCAAAATAGACCACTATAAACTTTCCCAAGAAAGGTCTAAGCACATAATGCATGAGTCTCATGAAAATGCTTGGTTCATTGGACAAGCCAAAAAGGCATGACTAGCCATTCATATAACCCAAACTTGGTTTTGAAGGAAGTTTTTCATTCATCACCTTCCTTGATTCTTATTTGGTTGTAGCCACTCTTTAAATCTATCTTTGAAATTATGGTTGCACCATGAAGCTCATCAAGTAAATCATCTAATCTAGGGATGGGGTGCATATACTTGATAGTGATGTGGTTGATGGTCCTACAATCTATACACATTCTCCATGTCCCATCTTTCTTTAGATCTAGGATCACAGGCGTTGTAGGGTGCTAATACCTTCCCCACCCGTAATCGACTCTCGGACCCAAAATCTGGTTTTTCGCAGACCTTGTTTTATCTTTTTTTAGTTTCTCCGTAGTTTTTCCAAAATAAACTATGGTGGCGACTCCAAAACATTTGTTTTCAAATTTAATTTTTGGTTCATTGTCCCGTCGCGATTTCAGTTGTGACAAAAGTGAACATTCCCCCCTTCTTTCCCCAAGAGTGATTCTACCCACCCTTCCTCTCCTTCAAGTGAGGATGAAATCAAACCACATGAAGAAGTTCTTTTAGTTGTTAGGCGCATGTTGGGCCATGTGCCAAAGGATTTAGAATCTCAAAGGGAAAATATATTCCCTCATTACATATATTTTTCAAGTTTTCTTTTTAAACCTGGATGATGATGCATGCATGAATGCGTGGATGCATGGGTGGGACTCATGAGACTCTTATTTGTTTTTTTTTTCATTTATCAATTTCCCTTTCTTTTTCTCCATATATTTTAATTTGAGAGCAAGGAAAACTAGACTTAGAGGCTAGAAAAAACTAGGCTTGGGGTAAGACAAAACTGGGCTTGAGGGCCAATGTGGAAACTGGGCTTTGGGGCCAATGTAGTTGCTTATTAATGAAGTTGATGTACTCAATGAATATATGGGGGATGGCTTGGTACGATGCATGAATTTTCCTTTTGCATATTTTTGAAAACAAATTCGAATTGATCTCCATTTCATTGTTTTTTCAAATTCATGGAATCATTCTACTTTGATTTTTTTACTTTTCAAATCATTTCTTTGGTCCAATCAATTTACTAACAAATACTTTTTTTAATCATTTCTTTTGAAACACTATTTGAATGACATCCATGAAGTTGCCATGGGCTTAAAAAGGCTTGGATGATGTGATGAACATTACCTAGGTAGTTGCCCCAATTTGAATTGGTCTCTGGGCACCAAAATGTGTTTGGGCTTTCCCCAATTATTGATGGTATGAAGAAAAAGATGGGGACTTAAAAAATTTGCCCTTAGTAGAGCCTAGGATTGTCTTAGGGTGCAAAAGCGTGTTTGACTTTTCCCAGATGAGGAGATTAAAAAAAATGGCGGGGTCTTCACAAGTTGCCCCTAATGTGATCGCAATCTTCATTATAAATAAAGGCCCCAAATTCAGAATGAATGATGGGAATATATGAATTACAAATAAAGTGACTATCTTTGTTTGGGTTTGGGATTGATAAAGATGGATCATTTTAAGATGGGTCAAGGTTTAGGCTTAGAGCGGGAATATTGTAAGAGCAAAGATGGAGTTTCATGAAGAATGAATTAAAAGGGGACAACCCAAATTTAACCAGATTGCTTGATTGCCCGTGCTGATTTTGGAGCTTTGAAAACATGTCAACCAAACATAAACTGCCCCAATGTTTAAAAGAAAATCTCTGAACACACTTTTTCAATCCTTTTCTTTTTTATATTTTTTTTTAGAACAAAACTGTTAGCAAATCAAAATTTTCCTCTAAATTAAAACCATCGAAAGATAACAATCAATCTTTGATTTGTGTGGACTTTGTTAGGCTTGTATCGTGGCTAAAAGGCCCTAAAAAGTGATGTGATGGTTGTTTCAAACAAGAATCTTTGAATAATGTTTTATTCAGAATTTGTTTGACTTCTTCTTGTTCACCTTTTGCTTCTTTTTTCTTTTCTTTTCTTGCTATAACCATTTTTTCTATTTTTTTTATGTTTTTGTATTGGTGAACTACCATTCGGATGAAACAAAAATAAACATTATCTCAACCCTTAGTGTGAGAGTGACCCTTGTTTAGGGTAATTTGAAAGAAATTATTTGGAAGGCTCAAATTGGGTAGCAAAGAATAATTACTTTTTTTTTTATAAAGAAACATGGCCACACATCATTTCAAATCATGGTTGTTTTTCTCAACAAAAACTTTAATTCAGAGGAAAATAATTTAGTTCATGTAACACAGGATGTCCCTTATTTTGTTCTTTTTTTCACTTTTTTTGTCTTATTTTTTGCCTAGACTATCCTTCAAAGTTGTTAGTCTAGCGAAATTTTCTTCCTTTTTTTTGTGTTCAGAGAGTTTCTTGAAATCATTTTAAGGTATGTGTCCCCTTTATGATGATCCTCCATAGAAATGAAAACAAGGTTTATGGTGGAAGAGAGATGGATAGGGAAATAGATTTGAGCAATCTTATGTATGCAAGATTAGATGGGTACTTCAAAAAAAATGATAATAAATAATATTTTATTTCTTTATTAAATCCACTGATTTGACCCAAGAATGTTTCATTATTTTCTCATTTTTGATAAGAAAGATTCCAAGAATTTGGTGACAAGCAAAATGGGAAACAATTTGAATTTATTTTATTGCAATTTTTTTTGTTTATTTTCCAAAATTTATGTCAATGCATGCTATGTGTTTGAATCTTTGGATACGGTATCATGAATGACCACAGAATGGGAATGCAATGCATGGTTGTGCCTCGCTGGACACTTATTCATATGATATGCCAATGAAATGTATGCTTATGCCTTAGGAGACATTTTTTCCTTTTTTTATAATGGTGTGATTGTGATGAATTTATTATTATATACAAGGAAAGGTGAGAGTAAATGACGCAAATAGTCTCCCTTTAGTGTCTTTATTTAATATGGGTTTGATGCTTAAAGTTCTAAGGGAAAGTATATGTGCTCACAAGGATAGTTACATAATACCTAAATATCAAGGTCACTAGAGCTACGACCCACTTCATGGAATTTTCCACGACGGTTGGTAAACAACAAGAAGTGGGAGTACCAATGAAGCAAACAAACTCTAGTTGGGGTTCTCACAATCCCTTCTAATTTTAAGCAACTCAGACCTGGGTACACATACCCAAAAAGAAAAAAAAATTAGAAAGAAAAAATATGAAGAAAAACCACATCAATTTTGCACATCCAAATAAATGGTCTAACTCTCTAGGGTCCCCAGTGAAGTCACCATCTGTCACAACCGAAATCGTGACGGGACGACAAAATAAAAAATTAAATTTGAAAAACAAATGTTTTGGAATCGCCACCATAGTTTATTCTGGAAAAACTACGAAAAAAACCAAAAAAAGATAAAACAAGGTCTGCGAAAAACTAGATTTTGGGTTTGGGAGTCAGTTATGCGTGGGGAAGGTATTAGCACCCCGTCCGGTACCTTTAACTAAATGTGCAAAAGTTATGTGGCATTTCAAAATATTTATTATTTCCAAAAAAAGAACAATAAAAGGATGTACAAAAGAAACAAAAATAAATTTTTGATTTTTTGAGCCCGACAAGGATTAATCCTTGCTCCTACGTATCTCCATTTACAATAGAGGATTAGGGTTACGAAGTTCTTTATGAAAAACTATTTGGAAAAGCATTTGAAAAATGATTTAATTTTTTTAATAATTTTAAAAACCTTTTTATTTAAATTTTTAATATTATTTTAATATTAGTGTCACGTGATTCTTTTTTATCTTTTTAATCTTTTATAATTTTTCATATTATTTTAAAGTTATTTAAAAGTGGACGTGGATGTCACTGCGACGTGAGCAACTAGATAGATATTAAAGAGAAAAGAAAGAAATATTTTTTTATATTCTTAGATTGGTATATTTAAAAAAAAAAAGGAACGAAAGTCTAAAATGGATGTCATGCAACATGAGCGGTCAAACAGACAACTAAGAAATGGGAAAAAAAATATTTTTTTATGATTTAAAAAAATAATGAAAATTAAAAAAAAACAAAAGAAAAAGAAACTAAAATTACATACCATTTGTGTTTTCTTTTTCTTGCTTCCTTTTATTATATTTTTGTGTTTTTTTTCAAGAAAGATAAAAATGAGATATGTCTGTGTGCGTGCTAATGAGAAAGAAAGAAAGTATAGAGAATGCCTTCTTCTTCTTTTTCTACCTCCTTCGATATGTTTTTATTTTTTGAAAGAGAGATAAAGAAGGAGGTGTGTATGTGGGAGTGGTGATGGGAAAGAATTAGAGAAGTGTAGAGAATATTCTTTTTTCGGTCATGACAGAGTGCGTATTTATACACATACCTTGCAATATCAATGTAATCTCAGCCTTAATTGGAATGAACAATATAAGGCAGGAATTGGTCATGATAGCAGCACATTATGGAGATCAAATCAAAGCAAATCAGAGCACAAAATCAATCAAGATCAGTAATATTGATTCTAACCGTTAACAAATTAGAGCACAAAAATCAATCCCAACTAGTAATATTGATTCTAATTATATGAAGAGATATTGCTTTTAATTATTAGCATCATATCACTAATTTCTCTATCACAATAAAAGTAGAAGATATGTTGAGTTGTTGGGCTCATGAGAAGGAGTGTGATAATAAATTAGGCTATTCCTTTTTCTTTCTTTTTTTTCTTTTTTTTCATCTCTCTTTTTTCCTTATATTTTTTTTCTAAAATTAAAGTTTAAAAATCTTTGAAGAAAATTTTTTTTCAAATTTTTTTTCCATTAACTGAAAAAAAATTTTTTTGAAAATAAATTTATTCACCCGGACGAAATTGGGTGTTGACAACTTTCAATTTCTCCCTTAGAGTTCACGAACCTGTTCCTCCTAGAAGGATAATTTGCAGCTATGTGACCAAAGCCTAAGCATTTAAAGCATTTGATGAAACTAGTTCTTGTCTCTTGGAAAGAATTTGGTTTATCATGCATGGATCTAGACGAATTTGTCTTAGGAGTGGGGTCTTGGGAAGACTTGGAAGGTGTTTTGACTTCCTTTCTTTCTTTACCTTTCCAAGGTTTAGAGTAGTATTCATTGTAAGAGGTACTTCTCTTGGTCTCATGTTTTCTTTTCAATTGGTTTTCAACTTTCAAGGCCAAATGTAACACTTTCTAAGAGTGGAGTACTCATACAAATGAACTACATCTTGAACTTCCTTCCTTAAACCACTTACAAACCTAGACACCTTTTCTTCTTCATGTTCATCATGGAGTCCTACCTTTTTAGAGCATGGACTCCATCAATTTAAAATATTATTCAACACACATGGACCCTTGTTGAAGCCTTTGGAGCTTCAAAAGAGTCTCCCTCCTATGATAGAAAAGAATAAAATGTTCACGCATTTTAACTTTAATGTCTATCCAAGAAGCCGTAGGTGGATTTTGGTTATAAGTGTTCATACAAACTTGATGCCACCAAGTCATGGGATACACTTCAAATTCTAACACTACTAAATCAACTTGTTCTTACTCATTAACTCTATAAATACTAAAAATTTGATCCAGTTTTTGCTCCCACTCCATATAAGCATTAGCATCATGTTCTCCTTTGAACTTTGGAATTTTGATGGGAGGAGGATTCCTCAAAGGTTGAATTTGACGTCTCCTATCATCACCACCGCTAGACCTCCTCTTTCCTCCTTCACTACCATGGGACTCATCGAATGGGGATCTTCTCCTCCCCCTCCCTTCATCAATTTGTTGAAGTTGTAGCTGCAATTGTTGTTGCTGCATGTATTGCATATGAGCTTGAAGGGCCCTCTAACTATTGATCTTATCCTCCCTCTAGTTTAGCTCCATTTGTTGCAAAAATCTGCCAAGATTTCCCACTACTATTTGAGTGGCCACGGGTGTCACTAGAGGAGGTAAGTATATGGTGACTCTATTCCCTCCTCCTCGTCTCGAACATCCTCCAATACGAGACTTAGATCCATTGTTCCTATCACACAAGTTCAAAACAACAAAGGAAAGTTAATGTTAGATGATATTAGAGCTTTCCCGAGAGCAACCACGTTCCAGTGGTGCAAGAAAGTCTAAAACTAAGGCAGTCAAGACGTAAGCACAAGTAAAGGATAAAGAATCCAACACCCTCAAGGCCTAAGCTGGCCACAAATCAAATTCCCAAGTGTTTATAGGTCACTCCCTCACCCCAAAACAAGTACACACTCAAGCTTCATCCAAAGGAAGTGAAAGAACTTTCAATTAAATGGGAGAAACCTTATAAAAAACTTTCAAGTAAACCAGCTAACACCACTAAGGAAAGCAAGAAAAAGGAAACAACTATGACAAAACTTAAGAGCCTATGGACAAGCAATAAAAGCACTTAAAGCCAAGAAAGTTAAACTCTAAGGAAAGGAAAGCAAGGTGACAAAACTTTAAATATAAAACAATCAAGAAAAACACATTTGAAGACTCTATGGAAAGCACTTAAATCATGTATCACCACTTCTTACTCAAGTATATACCAAGAAAGATAATAACCATAGATGATGTATATACTCAAATAAGCTGATATCATCCACATTCAATTTACCAATGAGAAAGTTGGGTCTCAGCCTATGGAGCCAAGTTTTCAAAATTTCATTCTTCTTTCAAAACTTGTTTCCAAGAATGATTAGCAATAAAGTATGGTGTCTTGGACACTTAGTCCCCTCTTTTTAGGTAAAAATCCATTTCAAGGTACATACACCAAGTAAGATATATGGTTTCATAAAATATTTCAAGCACTTGGAATTCAATAAAAAGAAAACTTCAAGTAGCATGTACATATGACTCAAAATGGAGTTCATGGAAAACAAAGTATTTCAAGACAATTTTAGCATGGAGATTCTTAAGAAAAGCTCTCGGCCAATCAAACATTTAGCAACAAAAGGCATGCTCTCACTTCATCAATCAACAAGACAATATAGATGTAAAGATTACGAATACTTGACCTTGATTGAAGTGGAAATATGTGCTCGCCAAGTTGCTACCACTTTAAAAACCGAGAGTCTTCCCCAAGATAGCAAAACACATGGAACAAGGTTAGTGCATACAAAACACCATATTCAAAGGCAACCTAAGCTCTAGATACCAAATGGTGTAGGATTATCTTGTTCATTTTTAAGATTATTGAATATGGTGATGATTGATTAAGAAAGCCAAGTGAAACCACTGGACATTAAGATAACAAGCTATCTAGATGTGAAGGTTCCTTTCACAAGGCTCTAGAGAAGAGAAGAATGGATTGATTCAAAATACAAACCAAAATGGAAACGCATAAACCAAAATGAAAATCGAACCAAATAAGTGAAGAAAACATAAAAATGGCAAAGCTAAGAAATGGAAGATATGAAAGGATCACACCACTTTAAAGGATGAGTGGTGGATGCTGCCACGTGCCAAGGCAAGATAAGGCTTAAAATAAATTCACTCCCTAAGGAGGAAAGCTCTCACAAAAGGTTGAAACACAAGGTGTATATTTTCTCTAACATGTGATGAAGGATTATCATGTTCCTTTTTAAGATTATTGAATATGGTGTGAGTTGATTAAGAAAGCTAAGTGAAATCTCCACTAGACATTAAGATAGCAAGCTATCTAGATGTGAAGGTTCCTTTCACAAAGCTCAAGAGCAGAAGATGATGGATTGATTCAAAACAAAAAGGAAATGGAAAGCATATAAACCATAGAAAACCAAGAACAATTAAAGGAAGAAGAAAACATAAAATGGAAAGGAAAGAAATGGTAAAAATGTGAGAAGCACGCCACTACAAGGCTAGGCTAGCAGCCATGGCAACCTTGAAGATGAGTGGGTGTGTGCCGCCACTTGCTATGCAAGATAAGGCTTACAAGTTTCACTCCCAAGGGAGGAAACTCTCACAAATGGTTGAGACACAAGAGTGTTTTTACTTC
>Ga0214543_1010957_pt1 | contig 13046 bp, 7 predicted proteins | sample CNSS2metaG_FD_160094 | JGI IMG/M metagenome (GOLD analysis project Ga0214543, IMG submission 160094) | Root nodule microbial communities from cowpea collected in UCLA plant growth center, Los Angeles, California, USA - CNSS2 | ecosystem: Host-associated > Plants > Roots > Nodule | place: USA...
ATTCTTTTTTTTAATATTTATATATATATATATATATATATATATATATATATATATATATATATATATATATATATATATATATATATATATAATCATATAGATAATTCAAATTAAAATCAGTACTATTTTTTATATTTAATCTCAAATAAAAAATAAATATAGACTAAATGATGTTTCATATGATTAAAGGAAAAAAATGATATTTAAACTTTCCTTACTGCTTTAACTCTAAAGCGATATGAAACTATTAAGTATACCGAAACAAATGTGTCATCTCATATTATGATCTACAAGAATATCTTCGTATCTTCGCTACAAACAATTTATTTCAAATATCATTCGGTCACTTTTCTCCCTTGAATAAAAGAGTTTTTTTTCCTTCATCCTTAGTCATAAGAATATTTTCATCCACCTATTATGAAATGGTATAGATCTTCTCCTAAGTTTTTTACCATTTCTCTATAAAATATGCAATAGGAATAAATATATTTCATATCTTAAAAAGATGAAACATATTTTATATTTACCGTACAAAGTATAAAATAAATTGAAAGACATTATAGAAAAATTAAGTTACTCGACAATGAGAAGATGAGACAAGTGGTATCTCTGAGTTAATTACACTTATATATGATATATTGTTATATAACACAAGAAAACATGATTAAGTCCATAGATTTCAAGGAAAACCGTGTTCTTCAAAGCATGTTTACAGTTGTTGTAATATTTGTCTCCATTACTGCTTGTACAAATTAAGGAATCTGTAATTAAATAAGGGTGACAGTTAGATTGATTTCTAATTAATCAATATTTTCTCTTTAAAAAGTTGACATCATGTATACAAAAAAGTTTGCATATAAGAAAGTGAACATATATTTTGTGATATTTTTTATTAGAATAAAATTAATTCAATTGTTTTTGCTTAAGTCATCAAGGGTACAAATAAAATTATATCTGTGGTTTTTTTTATCCTATGATGATTTTTAAGTTTTTAATTTAAGTATGTGATGGAAATAGTGTGTACAAATTTCTAAATAATGACCAATAATTATTAATAACTATAATAACTAATTTAGATACCAATTTACAAAACTAAAAATTATTAGTTACTAAAATAGTTATTATTATGAATAAAAATTATAATTGATTACTAAATTGGTCTTTAAAACTAGCTACCATGATTTTCGCTACCAAAATAAATTGGTCACTAAAAATTAGCTACCTGAATTTTGACTACCAAAATAAATTAGTTTCTAAATTAGTCTTTAATTAATTAGTGACCAATTTATTAACTAATTATAATTTATTTATAATAGTAACTATTTTAATAATTAATAATTTTTAATTTTGTAAATTGGTATCTAAATCGGTGAATATAATATCTAACTATTTTTTGTTTCTAATTGAGAATTTTCTTATAGTGATCTTTCTTATCTTTATAAATGTATATATATCTTTGATTTTTAAAATAATTTTAGTTTATTTGATGTTATAATTTAAAATTATGGAATTATCATTTTTTTTCATTATTATTTGGTATTAAAGAAGATAAATTATGTGTATTTTGGTAATAAATTCTTTAATACTATATATTTAGTTTTTCGTAAAAAATAGTATTTAATAAATATTTGGAAGTATATTTGTTACTTCACAAGAAACAAGGATGAAACAAATATGAAACACAAATCTTTATACGTGCTTTACATCGAAAATGAAAATTACACTAATGCAAATTTGTCTTTTATATTACATAGTTTACGTTGGATCTAGAGAAAAATGACAAAAAATAGTTAAAAGTTATTGATGTCAAACTTTTACGATTTTGATGTAAAATCATTTTGACATTTACTGATCCTCATAACAATATGGCTCTGTGAATTAATATTAGTATATTTTTGTATTGCAAGTTTTGCTTTAAGCTGAAACTAACTAAATTGGAAAAAAAGCAAAAATTTATGTCAAACGTGATGAAGTTGTACGTGAATTTACATAAAAGATTTTGTCACCCTGTGTAAATCTCTATGATTATCGTTAGAAGTGAGTTTTAAGTCTAACTCAATTTCACAAAATTGACTTATAAAGTGAGGATTGCACCCACTTATATATTGTGAATTGATCTTATTTTTAGTCGATGTGAGACTTCCAACAATCGCGATATCCAATCAAACTATTATTTACGTAAAAAAAAAATGTATAAAAAGTCTCTTTGGTGATAATGTAAATATAATATCTTACTTTGAAGATAAAGAAAAGTTAAACCATCACTCTAATATGAAGTTTAACTTTTATGTATAAAATATATTTTTTAAGAAAAGATATTCATCATAAATAGTTAATTAAAATTTTGTAATTAAAATTAATTATGTATGAAATTAGTCCAATTTCACATCAATATGGTAACCTAATACATAAAGAATATATTAAATAAGAAGACTTCTAATTTTGAAAAATCAGAAATATAAATACGGGTTATTAAATTTTATCTGATTATAAAACCGATGAGAAGTCTAAACTTAAGGCATGAAAATGATCTAATAAATTGAGCTTTATATTCGTGTGAACAACTATTACAAACAATTAAAACATTATTTTGCAAACCCTAAGTGCAAATAAATATTTTATGTTTGCCAAAGAATAATAAGACACAATAACACATGATTGACATGAATAATATTACAGCAAGAAAAAAGTGTTATAGAGTATAAGATTTTATGCTTCAATTTATTCTAAACTCATTACTTTTGAGTATATATGGAGGTTTAGCTGTAACATGTGAAAGACGAGTGGATGTTAAAGAATAATTGGAACACTTATTCAGAAAACATGTTAAATTTTTTTAAAGGTAATTCTATTAACCTAGTTTATGTAGGTGACAAAATGCTAAAGCTAGAGGCCAAGAACTTTAAAGAAAAAAAGGGTCATGTTAAGAAATAAATTAAATGTAGTTTTTTGTGATAAAAGTGGGATCATTATAATAAAATGCCTTGTTAACGACCAATTGTAGTCACTATTATAAAATTATTAAAATTTTATAGTTACTATAGTGACCAATTTAGGTATCAATTTATAAAATTAAAAATTATTGATTACTAAATAGTCACTATTATAAATAAAAAATTATTATTAGTTTCTAAATTGATTTTTAAAATTTAGCTACCAAGATTTTAACTACCAAAGAAAATTGTTCACTAAACATTAGCTACCAAATGAATTAGTTTAAATTAGTCTCTAATTAATTAGTGACCAATTTAGTGATAATTTTTTATTCATAACAATGACTATTTTAATAATCAAAATTTTTTTTATTTTGTAAATTAGTATCTAAATTGGTCACTATAGTTTTGGTCACTAAAATTGATTGTTATGATACATTTTCTTGTAGTAAGGACTTTTAGAAAAATTTTCTCAAATGTAAGGTGTTGTTTATTGCACATATGTATACAATTTTTAATCAAATTTAACTTAGTTTCCTCGTCATTCTTGCTGATTTGATTTTGTGCTACTTCTTGTTTGTCTAAAATGATGCAAATATTCCTTATGGTCTAAAACACAAGTGAAAGTAAAATATTCTATGTGAAAACTATTCAAGACAAAAATAAAAACTTATTATGTATGATCTTTTATATTGGTTATCATTTTAGTCTACTTAAGAATCTTTAATGTTCTTTCTTTAAAAAATAGGTAAATGTGGTTTTGAATTTAGTGATGGACATGGTTGTTTCAATTTATATAATAAAATTAAACTCAATGGCTTTGGTTTTATTATTGACGGTTTTTATAGATTGAAACCACATTATTATGAGTTCTTATTTATTTAGCATAAAATTATTGAAATTAATAACATAAAAGTATTGAAATTAATTTACTACTTCATTCTTTACTTTAGACTACACTTAACTAGTTCACATGTATAAAATTATTGTCTAAACATTGAAAAGACCACAAATATATAAGTGTGACTTAAAATTACTAAAGGTCATTTTATAAATTGTTAATTATTTAAACAATTTTTTTAATGTTGCCCATAGAAAATGTGGACAAAAAAAATTGTGGCTTATTCATTGTGTCATTTATTTCTCAGTTATACTATACATTATGAATCTTCTTCGTATCAATAGATTAGGCAACATTGACATGACAACAACTGAAAAATCATTGTCTAAAATAGGAATAAGTCCCATTTTTTTATTGTTGGTTATACAGTGAGTTTTATTTGCCTTAAACCTAGAGAACATACAAAAATTTTTGCCTCTTTATTTTAAGCAATACAGTAGAAACTGTTTATAATTATAGACAATAATGTTAAAAAATGTTGTAATTCAACTTGAAATATTTTTAAATTACCAATCATACTTGTACTGAAAGGATTTTGGCATCAGTTCTTTTTGATATTATACTTCAGTTCAGTTCCATAACTGAAGCTTATCCAAACAAAGTAAAAAAATAGGTTTTTTGGCTTCGGTTGCAACTTTCGATTGTCTTCAAAACCAAAGCATAAAAATATTAAAAAACGATTGAAATTAAAAAAAATAAAAGAAAAGACTTTGGTTCTAAGTCTCAACCAAAACTAATCTCTTTCTAATTTTAAAAGTAATTAAAATTTAATAACACGTGGAAGGGAGAAGAAGCTTTAGTTCTGTCACGTGTCAGTTTCAGAATTTTTTGAATTATTTATTTATTTTTTTTTAAATTTAAAAGGTTGTCACGTGTCACGTTGATGTCGTGCCACGTGGTAGGGACAATGTGATGTGGCAGTGACAGTGTCACATGTCACTATTATGCCATGTGTCATTTCTTCATTATCAAATTTGTCCCTTTATTTTAATTTTTGTTTCAATTTAGTCTCAATTTTTGTAAAAATGGCGTAATTTTGTCCCTCTCCAAATTTAATTTCTATATAAATGTACGCAAATATTTCTATCCAAAATTCATATTTCAAGTAAATATTTTTAACAAAATTAAGTTTATTTAAATTTATATTTTACATTGAACTTTATTTAAAATTGTTTTAAAGTTGTTAATAAAATATATGTTAAATTACTCTTTTGATCTCTCTATTTGTTAAAAAATTTCAGTTTGGTCCTTAAGTTTTTCGTTGTCTCAATTTGGTCCTCATTTTCTTAAAAATGATTCAATTTGGTCTTTACCGTTAGTTTGACCAGACAATTTTAAAGTCAACACCACGTGTCAATTTCTGTTTTTTTTTTTAATTTTTTTAATTCTTTTTGAAATTTTTACACTTGTCACTTCATAGTTGTGTCACGTGTCAAAGTGACTCAATTTGGTCCCTATATTTGTTTTTAGTTTCAATTTAGTCCCAATTTTTGTAAAAATGAAGTAATATTGTCCTTCCTTAAATTGACACTAAATTTACTTTTTTATAAATCTTATGGTGATATTCTTACTAAAATTAACATTTTTATTAAATATTTCTATAAATAGATTAAATTAACTTTAAATTCTATTCAAAACATTAGACTTTGGTTTTGTTTTGAACTTGAAATTTAGTTCCTAAACTTATGTGTGACAAGCTATTTGATTTTTAATCTTCACTAAGTTTGTATAATATGATACACTTGATGCCTTTATATATGATGACAAAATTGTTAATTTTTGAAATTAAGTTTGGGGTTTAACTTTGTTCAATAATAAAACTAAAAAAAAACTTGTTTAAAAATATTTCTACAAATATTTAATAAAAACGTCAATTTTATTAAGAATATCATCATAAGTTGTATACAAAAATTAAATTGAGTGTCAATCTAGGAGGAACAATATTGCTTTATTTTTACAAAAATTGGGACTAAATTGAAAGTAAAAACAAATATAGGGACCAAATTGAGTCATTTTGACACATGACACAATTGTGAAGTGACACATGCAAAAAAAAAAAAAAACTAGAAATTGATACGTGGCGTTGACTTTAACACCGTTTGGTTAAAATTAATGGCAATGACCAAATTGAATCATTTTTAAGAAAATGAGGACCAAATTGAGACAACGAAAAACTTGAAAACCAAACTGAAATTTCTTGACAAATAGGGGGACCAAAAAAGTAATTTAACCTAAAATATAATGCTAATAGAAAAAAAAATTCATAAATTATATTGATATTTTATTACATCATACTTTAATATTATTTTTTTATTTGAATTTATATTTCAAATAATTGTATATTTTTAAAATGTGTAAAGTTCAATAATTTCTATCCAATTGTTTGAGTTGGTGTAAAAATAACAATTATAAAAATTATTTTAACTAGTTTATGTAACAATAAAAAACAAATAAAATTTAAATTTGAAAACAATTTTAAGTAAAGTTGAATGTGAAACACAAATTTAAACAAACTTATTAGTTATGTTAAAAATATGTAATAAAAATATCAATTTGAATAAAAATATCAAATTTAATAAAAATATTTGTATAACATTTATATTCAAATTAATTTTTTTTTCAATTTGGAGATGGATGAAATTGCACAATTTTTACAAAAATTGGGAATAAATTGAGACAAAAATTGAAATACAAGAACCAAATTGAGAATGAGAAAATGACACATGGCATAATAATGACACGTGACATTATCATTGCCACATCACTCTATCATTGCCACGTGGCACGATGTTAGCGTGACACGTGACAATTTTTTTTTTAAAATTCAAAAAAATAAATAAATATTCGAAATACCCCATTTAATGTCGTTATTGTACCACTAATGAAAAAGACTTGATTGCATTAAATTTCCCAAAATAAGGACCAATTTAAGATAAGAAAAAATAGAGGGACCAAATCGATATTTTACTACGAAAATGGGAACCAAAGACATAACTAAACCTTATAAATAATCAAGGAAGAAAATGAATCAAACAATTATATATGGACCAAAATAGAAAACCTGAAGGGACAACATGTTATGTCCAATAAATGAACTATAAAGAAAGGAATGTTTTTGGATGCACTTATATAAGAAAGAAATTTCATAAGATTGAGGTTCTTACCAATCTATTACTTGTTTGAGATGCTTGGGGGAGACTTGTGTAATGAGCAAAACCATACAACATTGTTCTCCCCGAGAGAAACTACAAGTAGTTGTGAATGACATTTGAATTGAAAATACAATCATTGTTATACCTTAAAATGATGAATTATAATTACAATACAACAAACTACACTTAAGAATCTATATAAGGGACTAAATATATTTGCTTTCCTTATTCAAAACAATTGGTGATGTATGTTTGGGTGTCATCAAACTTATTGCTTTGATTAATGAGTTAGGGGTTCATGAACCCGTCTACATCTCTCAACCATGCATTATTATTGAACCAAAACATACAATTGAAAAATATCAACGTGTCTAACATACAAAAAATAAATTAACAACATATTAAAAAAATATAGGTTCATATTAAATATAAATTGTAAAGGTAATAGAAACTTGGGAGTGCGAAACGCGAGCAACAATGGAGGAGATGCATGTAAAACGTGTTTTGGGAGCAATGAAATGCGGACTACACTATCACAACACAAGGAAGTACCCTGGACATGAATGGTGGCAAAAAGCTCAAACTTTAGGAACAACAAACCTTAACCAATACACGAGCTCAACCAAAAAGGAAAAAAATGAATGGGGAAGAAAGAAACAACATTCATGAGTGTTCGATGTTGAGCGGCGGAGAATGGAGGTCCTCAAGAACTCGTGTTTAGCGGCGATGACGGACAACGTGACGGTGTTAGACGTGGGGTTTAGTGAAAATGATGGAAAAAAGAAGAAAGGATGAAGAATCGTGGAAGAACGACGTTCATAATGGAGGAGGAGAGATAACAAGTTACTACAGTAGCATAATAAAACAAAAGACTTGGCACATTTGTAAAATTTAGCAAAAATTAACCCTAAAGAGAGCTTTAAACTTCGATTCTTTGTAAAACCGAAGTGTATACACTAATACGCTTTGATTTTACAAATAATTGAAGCCTAAAACTTTGCCACTAAGATAAAATATTTTAAATACAATGATATTTTTTAAATTATTGGGAGCCTTTAGGCATCAGTTCCCATCCAACCAAAGCCTTTTCATCTATAGGCTTTGGTTTTTTAGAGAACCAAATATGAATATTTGATAGAGGTAGTAGGTATTATAAAAAAATATGGTGAAATGGAATGGTGTCCAAGTTCATTTATAAAACTCCTCATTTTCATTTTATTTTAGATGTATGATGTATGTGTTAAAGATTGTTATTTATGTATTAAATAAGGTTATTAATAAGGTAGTTTCTAAAACTCCCTTTCAATATCAGGACAAACGAAAAATTGAGTTAAAGACATTTGCATGTTTAAAATTTTCCAACATAAGCAAGAGTACATAATACATATGAAAATAAGGTAGATTATGGAAAAAGAAAGGGGGAGTACTTTGTTGGTTAGGCTCTCCACGCTTATATCTAGGCGTTGTAAAAAATAGAGGGTTCAGGTTGTAGTTCTCAACCAAAGCCTGTACTATAAGAAATGACTCCAATTACTAATACATCTGAAGCCCAAAATCACTCAAATATGTAATGGTCACCTTCAATGGTGCACAAACAATGCGACACAAACGAGAAAGAACACAACCCACAATAATGAACTGTGAACCTAAATGCGAGATACTCAAACGAAGAAAAGAAACTGAAAACGAGAGAAAAAAAGTGAGGGACAACCTAAACGCACATGATGAGAGCAAATGGAAGAAAATGTGAGAAAATGAGAGAGGATTCACGGTAGAGATGGTAAGCCAAGGAATTCATATTGGTGGGATGTAACAATTGAACGCACGAATCTATAAAAAATGTTGACATTAACCCTATTTAGGGTGTTATAGGCTCTGACTCTCTGTAAAACTAAAGCCTAGAGTGAACTGAAGCCTATACTCAGACAATTAGGATATAGACTTCAATTTTAAAGAAAATCGAAGCCTATATTCAGACACTCAGGTAAAGTCTTTTAAATATACGGTGATATTTTTGAAATTATTGATAAAGTGTAAGTGATAAGTCCACTTTAGGACCAACTCATGACCTACATGCACCTCAAGGCCTCAGCCCAATCAAAGGCCCAATAACAAGAAGCAAGTTAAGAAAGATTCAAATGAGTTTCTCTCAAGATGACCAAAATCCTCATGGGCTTCAAATGCTCTTCTCATTGGCCAAGAAGAATGTTAAAATATGAGAAGTGGCATGTCAAAGCATTAGTGTAGACTTTATTTTTGGGCCACATGTTATGTCATGCTTTATAAAATAAAAAGCCAAAGTACATTGTTGATTAGCTTTCAAATTGGGCTAATTCAAGCCCAATTGAAATGCTTGGCCGAGAGTTACTCTCATTGAACACTTAGAACACATGGTGCAAAGGCATGGAGAGCATGACTTGCCAGTTGGCACATGATCTTTCACTCCCTTGCATCACACAGATATAAGGCTAGCTTCTTTTCCAAGCCAAGTTTGCATTTCATTTCAAGATACATTTGCATTACATCTTGGACGACTACCCTACTATAAATGGGGGTATCCACCACTTGTATTTGGTTACTCTTTGAATGATAATTGCCAGATGTTGAGAGCACTCCATACAATTGCCTTGAGAGTCATTGCTAGACTAGGCTTCTACCTTAACTCCTCTAACCTCCTTCCCTAGGATAGGTCTCCTTCCTAGAACTTCATCTCCACCACACCATACCATAGCTACAAGAGCCTTCAATTTTGTCTCCATTTCCATTTTGCTGCATGCTCATGAAGTCTCCTTCTCACTTCCACGTCCAAGGAGCCTCATCAATAAGTTACAGACCGAAGCCTATACTTAAACAGTCATGACATAGGTTTCAGTTAACTAAGAACTAGAGCCTATACTTTTCCAATAATTTAAAAATGTCACCATGTTTTTTAAGGCTTCATTTTTCTTAAAACCATAGCATATTACGAGTAGTTAAATACACTTTTTGTCCTAGTTATATTTTAATTGATTTTATCATTCAAGTGTTGATAAAACACATTGATATTAGCTCTTACTCGTGGCACTACACACCGTGAGCAATGAGACTTTTACCGTAGGTCTTTATATTTGCTTATTTAAGTACCAAAACAATATTTTTTTGGGCTTAAGACACTTTTAGTTCAATAATTAAATGTAATAATAATATGATGTTATATTGTATTTAGTGGAATGATTATGTATTTTATATTATGATGTAATTTTTAGTTGAAGTTAACCACTCGAGATGATATATGAATGATTTTGTGTTCATATATATTAAGTACAAATTCTTATATGCATTTGCTTATTAATGGTTTAACTAACGCAAATTAAGATAACCGATAGATAATTATTGCATATCAATATATTTATAAATGTGCGAACTTGTGTTAGAATGAACTTACTTTAATCCTTAATTAACTCATAGATTAAAGTCTTGATAAATTCAAAGGTCAATAAATGATAATACATGTTAGTATTGAACTTCTTGAAAAATTATATTTTTGTACTTAGATCGATTGCAAATTTATAGTAAATAAAAATGTTTATAGTTTATTGATATATAATGTAGTTTTTAAATTACATTCGATTATAATATTATTTATAAGAAATAATATATTTTCTTAAAGTATCTTATAATAAGATCAATTACTTTCTTTTTTGGTACAAATTAATTTGTTTTGAAATATTATCAATAAATTTGTATCATAACATATTATTATAAATGAAATATATGTTTGATAACAATTTACCATTCATTTATTTAGGTATGTCCATTGGTGACATCTCTAGGAGGTTTGAATTGTGGAAAGTGGTAATTGAAAAAATAAGGAAAAAATCGACTAGATGGAAAGAAAAATACTTGTCCTTTGCAGGTAGAGTATGCTTGCTCAAATATGTTATTACAACATTACTTCTATATTTTATGTCGTTCTTCAAAATGCCATCAAGAGTACAAAGGGAGATATAGAAAATTCAAAAAGAGTTTTTATGGGGTTGGGGTAGTGAATATAGGAAGATAGTATGGGTAAAATGGACAATATATGCAAATCGAAAGCAGATGGGGGCCTAGGAACTAAAGACTTCAAACTATTCAATATTGTCTTACTTGGTAAATGGAGTGACTAGGAATATAAAGAGAGGGCATGCCGAAAGCAATCCTAGAATCTAAATATGAAATTTGGACAAATTTAAATAATAGGGTGTGTAATAGGCTGAGATTAAGGTGGTGGAGGGATATTAAGAAGGTGACAAGTGACGGTTAATAGAGGAACTGGTTTGAGGAAAATATTTAGCGAAAACTTGGAAAAGGGAATTTGATTAATTTTTGTAATGACTAATGGATTAGAGAAGTGCCATTAAAAGAAACGCAAGATTATATGCTAATTCCATTAATAAACAAGCAAAGTTAGAGAGTTAGGTTGTTGGAACAATGAAAGTTGGAAGTATAATTTGGTATGTAGGTGGAGTTATTTGAATGGGTAGCACCTCAACTAATCTTAATGATGGAACAACTATTAGATAAATCTTCAAATAGGGATAGAGAAGATATTTGGGAGTGAAAATATGAAGATTCAAATTATTAAATGGTTAATTCAGCTTATAAAAAATTGCAAGATAACATCAGTGGTGACAATTCATATATGTTCAACTATTTTTGTCCGTTAAAACTCATCCATCTACTCAACTCTTGGCTTGGAGAGTGGTTCTTAACATGGTTCCAACCAACCAAAGACAACTCGTTCAATAGATGGATAAGAATATATAATAGATTTTGTCCATTGTGTGAGGTTGAGGAAAAATGTATTAGTCATTTATATTTTACATGCAAAGTTTCAAGGGTTGTGTGGAATCACTGTAGTAAATGGATAAATATTAATAATGTTCAACATTTTAAGATAGAGCAACATTTTCAACAAATTTATCTCACAAAGTTGAACAATAAAAAAAATGGTGTTTGGAAATGTACGAGGATGACAATAGTTTGGGTAATTTGGAATCATAGAAAAAAAGTATTTTTAGAAATGAAATGGCAAATCAAGAGATTTTTACAATGTCACAACTAAAAACATGGGCTGAGTTATTAACAATTATTCAAAATTATCATTTGCATACTCAAATTTGTGTTTGAGCCCTACCATATGCTTAGCAATGTTTAAGTAGAGGTAAGATAAGGGTAATATTTTGTGATGGCTAAACAAATGTTTTGAAACACATATATAACTCATTAGAAGATGCACAAATGTTTTGTGATGCCGAATTTTTTTTCCAGGACATTCATACATTAGGATAGTAGGAGAATATTACTTCTCTTTCTATAGGGACCAAGAGAGTTGGAGAATAATATGGAAATTTTTTATATAACTTTTATTTGATGAATTCGAATTCCCCTTATATATTTCACACATCATATTTAAATAACATTTTATTTTTAAATAAATACATTTACTTCATCTTTACGGAAAAAAAGAAAGAAATATTTTGTTCTTGGTGTCTCACTTTTTCCTTTAATGAAATAATAATAAAATATCATAGTGCAAGCTTTTGCTTTCTACCAAAGTTTATATTATATTATCACCAATTCAATTTTGATACACAGTTGGGGCAAATATTTTATATTATCATTTGATAATACATAAGTATGTCTTTTTCAATAAACAAATATTTGTTTCATAAAGTATTTGGCAATGTAACTCTTTGTGTAAACCTATAATAGATATAATAGATGCATGTTATCCTTTTCATTAATATAATGGAATACGAAGATAAATGTCACTTCCAAATATACGTATATGTGTACAAATGTTATAAATTAATAATATACTCATAGATTAAACTCAAATAAGCCTCCCATTGTATCCAAGTCACATACACTGTGTATATGTATATATTATCTAATTATATAATATGGTTTATAAAATATAATAACACTAATATCTAACCCTCTAACAAAACACAAAAAAAAAAAAAAAAAAAAAAATTTTTAAAAAAAAAAAAAAAAAAAAAAAAAAAAAAAATATATTTATATAAAAATTTA